>Ga0209510_1000152_pt1 | contig 102858 bp, 91 predicted proteins | sample BiotimSIPDNA_FD_185749 | JGI IMG/M metagenome (GOLD analysis project Ga0209510, IMG submission 185749) | Anaerobic biogas reactor microbial communites from Washington, USA - Biogas_R1 time_0 SIP DNA (SPAdes) (version 2) | ecosystem: Engineered > Bioreactor > Anaerobic > Unclassified | place...
TCACCGAGAGCCTCTCCATAACGGCAGAAGAAGCCCTTTCCCTCGGAGTGGTGGACCTCGTGGCCTCAGACATGGAATCTCTCCTTCTCGGGCTTCGGGGAAGGGAGGTCACGGCCGGCACCCGGACGCTGCACCTCGATCCCCCTTCCGGCCCCCCCGTCGAGGTGTCCATGAGCCTCAGGGAGAGAATCCTCCAGTTCATCTCCAGTCCCGACATCGCCTATCTCCTCCTGACTGCGGGAGTGCTCGCCATCATTTTCGAGGTCATGTCCCCGGGCGGCTTTATCCTCGGAACTGCGGGAGCCGTCATGGTCCTTCTCGGAGCCTTCGGGCTCCGGATGCTGCCCTTCAACTGGGCTGGCATCATCCTTCTTGCCGCAGGGGTAGGCGTTCTGGTCCTCGACCTTTTGGTGGGAGGAATCGGCGTGCTCAGCCTGTTCGGCCTCGCTGCCCTCGTGACCGGGGGGCTCATACTCTTCCGCGCTCCGGGAGGTGAGCTGTTGAACGTGTCCATGAGCTTCATTGCGGGAATGTCCATCGCCCTTGGGCTGTTCTTTTTCGCCGCTCTCTATCTCATACTGCGGTCTCTGAAACGGAAAACCTCTTCCGGCAGGGAGGGGATGATCGGCATGGAGGCGGAAGTAATGGAGGACCTGGCGCCCGTGGGACTCGTCAAGTGCAGGGGAGAGATCTGGAGGGCAAGGAGCGGAGACGGTGCGCCCCTTGCGAAGGGAAGAACCGGAAAAGTTGCAGCGGTCCAGGGGATGACCCTGGTCATTGAAGAAGACGGCGGGAAGATACTCCCTGCCGGGGGAAGTTCGGAAAAAACAGCAGGGTAAAAAAGGAGGAGAAACCATGATTATCGACGCAGTGGAGATGATTCTCAGCATCGGCACGTCCTTCGGATTCCTTCTCATCGCGGTGTTCATCCTGGCATCGGCGGTGAAGGTGGTTCCGGAATACCAGAGGGTGGTGGTCTTCCGTCTCGGGAGACTCGTGGGTTCCAAGGGGCCCGGCATCGTCCTGGTCATTCCCGTCATCGACAGAGTGATCAGGGTGGACCTTCGCGTCGTGACCCTGGACGTTCCCGTCCAGGAGGTCATTACAAGAGACAACGTCCCCATCAAGGTGAACGCCGTGGTGTATTTCCGTGTCATGGACCCGGCTTTCTCCGTGGTGGAAGTGGAAAACTACATTCTTGCCACGAGCCTTCTTTCCCAGACGACCCTCCGTTCCGTGGTGGGGTCGGCGGACCTTGACGAGGTCCTCTCCTCGAGGGAGAAGATCAACAGCGAACTCCAGAAGATCATCGACGAACGGACCGATTCCTGGGGCATCAAGGTCAGCGCGGTGGAATTGAAGGAGCTGGAGCTGCCGGAGAGCATGAAGCGGGCCATGGCGAAGCAGGCGGAAGCGGAGCGGGAGCGGAGGGCGAAGATCATCAACGCCGAGGGAGAGCTCCAGGCGGCGGAAAAGCTCAGCGAAGCCGCGAAGCAGATGGAAACGTCCACCATCACGCTGCAGCTGCGGTACCTCCAGACGCTCCGGGAAATCAGCGGGGACAAGAATTCCACCACCATATTCCCTCTGCCCCTCGATCTTGTGAAGCCCTTCATGGACAGGTTTTTCAGGAAGGACGAGGCGTAAGGCGGGGGAGGACTTTTCCGGTATGAAGGCCGTTCCGGGTGGTTTTTTCTCCCCCGGAACGGCCAGCTTTAGTATATAATGCCGAAAAAGGCCGTTCCGTTCCGGAAAGGAGGAACGGCTGAACGACCGACGCCCGGGCCGGCGGTATCCCGCCGGTTTTTCAGGGCGGCTGGTCGTTCGTGCGTTTGCAGGAAAAATGCAGTGTTCATCAAGGAGGAAGGGTCAATGGGCTACGATTTTCAATCCATCGAGAAAAAATGGCAGCATACGTGGGAGAACGAAGGCACGTTCAACGCCGATGCCGAACCGGGCAGGGAAAAGTTCTACTGCCTGGAGATGTTCCCCTACCCGAGCGGCGCCCTCCACATGGGGCACCTGAGGAATTATTCCATCGGCGACATGTTGACCCGTTTCTTCTGGAAGAAGGGCCTGAACGTGCTTCATCCCATCGGTTTCGACGCTTTCGGCATGCCCGCCGAGAATGCCGCCATGAAATCCAACACTCCTGCGGCGGAATGGACCTGGCGGAACATCGAGCACATGACGGAACAGCTCAAGCACATGGGATGCAGCTACGACTGGCGCAGGCGGGTCGAGACGTGCAACCCGGACTATTACCGGTGGAGCCAGTGGATCTTCCTCCAGTTTTTCAAAAAGGGGCTTGCCTACAGGAAAAATGCTCCCGTGAACTGGTGTTCAAGCTGCAGCACCGTGCTCGCCAACGAGCAGGTCATCAACGACGGGCACTGCTGGAGATGCGGCACTGCGGTGGTGAAGCGCAACCTGGAGCAGTGGTTCCTGAGAATAACCGATTATGCCCAGGAACTGCTTGATGACCTTGACAACCTTCCCGGATGGCCCGAGCGGGTCAAGATCATGCAACGGAACTGGATCGGCCGCTCCGAGGGCGCCCGGCTCTCCTTCACCGAGAAGACCACCGGCGAAAAGATCGAAACATTCACCACCCGGTTCGACACGATTTTCGGCGTGACCTTCCTCGCCCTTGCCCCCGAGCATCCCTTCGTGCAGAAGATCATCAGCCTCTCCCCTGAGGGGAAGAAGATTTCGGCCTTCGTGCAGAAGTGCGTCTCCCAGAGCTCCATTGAGCGAACTGCGGTAGGCGGCGAAAAGGAGGGCATCTTCACGGGCTTCTCCGCCGTGAACCCCGTGACGGGAGAGGAGTTCCCCATCCTCATCGCCAACTACATCCTCATGGATTACGGCACGGGCGCCATCATGGGCGTTCCGGCCCACGACCAGAGGGACTTCGAGTTCGCCAGGAAATACGGCATCCCCGTGAAGCCCGTGATCAACCCTGCGGAAGGAGAGCCTCTGGACGGAAATTCCATGGAAAAAGCCTTCGAGGATGACGGCATCACCTGCAACTCGGGGCAGTTCGACGGCCTTCCTACGTCGGAGGCGATCCCCGGGATGATCGAATGGGGCGTTCAGAAGGGCTTCTGCGCCAGGGAAGTGAACTTCAGGCTCAGGGACTGGCTCATTTCCCGGCAGAGATACTGGGGTGCTCCCATTCCCGTGGTGTACTGCGACCACTGCGGTGTGGTCCCCGTTCCCGAAGAGGAACTTCCGGTGCTTCTTCCGGACAACGTGAAGATCACCGAGGTGGGCAAGTCGCCCCTCGCGGAGGACCGTGAATGGCTTTCCGTCCCCTGTCCGAAGTGCGGCCGCCCGGGACGGCGTGAAGCGGACACCATGGATACCTTCATCTGCTCGTCGTGGTATTTCTTCCGGTACTGTTCGCCAAGGAACGACGGGGAGGTGTTCTCGAAAGAAGAGGCTGCCTACTGGATGCCCGTGGACCAGTATATCGGCGGTATCGAGCACGCCTGTCTCCACCTGATCTACGCCCGGTTCTTCACCAAGTTTTTCGCCGACATCGGCCTGAGCACCGCCCGGGAACCCTTCACCAATCTCCTGACCCAGGGCATGGTCATCAAGGACGGCGCGAAAATGTCGAAATCCCTGGGGAACGTGGTCGATCCGGATGAAATCATCTCCAGGTACGGTGCGGACACCGCCCGGCTCTTCATCCTGTTTGCCGCCCCTCCCGCCAATGATCTCGACTGGTCGGAGAGGGGAGTGGAGGGATCCCACCGGTTCCTCAACCGGGTCTGGCGGCTCGTGGAGGAGAACCTCCAGATTCTGGTGAAGGCCGGCCCGGAAGGGCATGTATCCATGAAGGACCTGAAAGACCCCCGCCTTCGGGAACTCAAGAGAAAAATTCACACCACCATCAGGGACGTTGCCAGGGACATCGACCGGGAAAAACAGTTCAACACGGCGGTGGCCCGTCTGATGGAGCTCCTGAACGCCCTTGCCTCCTTCAGGAGCGGGAATGACGCTGAACATGCGCTCTTCCGTGAGGGAGTGGAGGTCCTTCTTTCCTGCCTGAACCCCTTCTGCCCCCACATCACTGAAGAACTGTGGGAGATGACGGGACACGGGGAACCACTCGCGAAACTTCCCTGGCCTTCGCCGGAGGAAGAGGCTCTCGAGGCAGACACTGTCACCGTGGTGGTGCAGATAAACGGCAAAGTCCGGGAAAAGGCGGAATTCCCCGCCGGGCTTGGCGAAGAGGAATTGAAGCGCATGGCCCTCGAACTCCCCGGGGTGGCGAAACGGATAGAAGGGCTGGAGATCGTCAGGATTATCGCTGTCCCCGACAGGCTCGTCAACGTGGTGGTGAAGGGGTAGTGCCCAGGCTCAAGGCGCTGACCACATACGGCGCCGCCGGGCGGCAGCTTCTGGAGGACACCCTCGCCGCTCTCGCGGCGGAGGGGTATACCCGTTCCGGGGTTTCCGAAGGAGGAGAATGGTCTGCTCTGATTTCCGCCGGCAGGACGGGCAGCCTGTTCGACGAAAAACGGGTGACGGTTGTGGAAGGGGCCGAATTTCTCGGCCCCTTCCCCGATGTCCTGGAGCCCTTCCTCGAAGAGGAGGGGGCCGCGGAAGTCATCCTCCTGGTCTATGAATCGGCTCCCACGAAACTTTTCGCTCCTGAGATAAAGAAAAAAGTCGGATTCCTGCGTCCGGAGACCACTTCCCTTGCCCCATGGGAGCGGAAGGGGTGGCTCATGAAGGTGGCGAAGGAGATGGACGTCCATATGTCCGACGACGGGGCCGCCTTCCTGGCCGAGATGCTTGACGACCCCGGCGAACTCCGGTCCGAAGTGGGCAAGCTCGGCAGGTATGCCGACGGGGAGGTCGTCACAGGGGACATGGTGAAAAGCCTCTCTTTCGACGAGGGGAAGAGCAGGATGCTTTCCTTTCTCGATGCCTTCTGCGCGGGCCGTGCGGGTGAAATCTTCTCCTGCCTGGAGCACCTCAAAAAAGAGGACAGCGTCCTTCCCCTTGTCACCGCACTGTACAACAGGATCCGCCCCGCGCTCTACCTTGGGCTCTTCCCCGAAAGGGGCGGCGACTGGGTTCGGCTCGTCCTCCAGATCAAGGAATACCCCCTGAAAATGTCCAGGGAAGCCCTTAGGCACTATCCGGCCCGGGCTTTGGCTGACCTTGCCGCCGGTCTCATCGCTCTATCCTGGAAGGAGAAAACTTCCACTGCTGAAGGCTGGTTCGGTTTCGAGGCTCTTTTGGCCAGGTGCATGGGGAGCGCCGGGAACAGATAAAAAAAGCCGAGAGGACGTCCGTCCGCTCAGCTTGAAATGTCCCGCCGTGCCGAAATGATGTGAAATCAGGCCGACTGAGTGTAAAGGGTCTTCACCCTGTTCGTGATCATGGACTTTCTTCTGGAACCTGTGTTTCCATGCATAACGCCCTTGACAACCGCCTTGTCGATGACGCTCTGGGCGATGGCAAGACGCTTCTCAGCGAGGGCCGTATCCTTGTTTTCAACAGCTTCAAGGACTTTCTTCACGGCGTTCTTGCAGCGCGTCGTCCAGAAACGGTTGTAGAGCCTATTCTTTTCGCTGGTTTTCATCCTTTTCGCTGCGGACTTCTTATTGGGCATGAACCTCACCTCCTCCCGCCAGAACCACGACATTCTAGCACGATTTCTGTTATATTAGCAAGGGATGGAAAAAATGTCCCGAAAAAGGAAGAGAGAAAACCGTGATGGACATACCCTCAATGGAGAATTTCTTCGGCCCTTCCGGCAGGCTCGCAGAGATATTCCCCTCTTTTGAATACAGGAAGCAGCAGGCTGACCTCGCCGAGGAAGTGAGACGAACCCTTCTCGGCGGAGCGGGCGAGATTCTCGCAGCCGAGGCGCCTCCGGGAGTGGGGAAGACTTTTGCCCTCCTTATTCCGGCCATGCTCGAGGCGGCTGCCTCCGGAAAGAAAATTCTCTTCCTCACCGCCGGCATCCCCCTCCAGGAGCAGCTTATCATGAAAGACCTTCCCGCCCTCAACCGGGTGCTCGGGCTCTCCCTTCCCTTCGGGCTTCTGAAGGGGAAAGGGAACTTCGCCTGCCTGGTCAGGGCCGCGGAGGCCTCGGGAAGCGACAGGGGAGGTTTTCTGTCGTTCGGGGACGGAGGAGCGGCGTCCATGCTCATCGCCCGATGGCTCGAGACCACTGAAACGGGGGATCTCTCGGAACTGCACCTGCCCCCCGATTCCCCCGCTGTGGCGGGAGTGGCGGCCTCTTCGAGGGCATGTCTCGGCTTCCGCTGCCCTTTCAAGGACAGGTGCTTCTCCCGGAAGGCTCTCCGTGAAGCCCAGGACTGGTCCGTTGTCGTGGCAAACTACCACCTCTTTTTCTCCTACCTTCTCGGGGCGGGAAAGCCCTTTCCCGTCTCCTGCGACATCCTGATCTGCGACGAGGCCCACAGGATCCCCGAGGCCGCGAGATCCTCCATGGCCCTTTCGGTGTCCGCTGACGATTTCGCTAGGCTGCTCCGGCACAGAACCGTGTCCGAAGGGGCCTCTCTCCTGGAGCATGGTTCATCCGCCGGCAGAATCGCCTCCCTGTCGGGAGAAATACGCCAGGAGACGGCCCGTTTCTTCGACCTGCTCGATGTCAAGGTGCAGGCGAAAAAGGCGTCCTTCACCGGGCCCTGTGAAGAGCTGAGGCACCAGCAGGCGGTTGTATCTGAGAAGGTTCTGGAGCTCCTGAGGATCTTTGCCCCTCTTGTGGACGAGCAGGAGGAACCTGACCCCGAGCAGTCCGCTGCCGCCGTGTGGGCGGAGGAGCTTCGCCGGGTCCGTCATGCCCTGCAGTGGTGCACGGAGGTAAAAAACTATCCCTCATGGGCGTACTGGAAGGAAGGCCGTTCTCTTTCCAGCGCTCCCGCCGCTCCCTTTGCGGAACTGGCGGACAGCTTCCTCTCCGGAGCCCCTGACTCGGTTTTCTTCATGTCGGCCACCCTCACCGCCGGAAACAGGTGGGATTACTGGATGCGGGAAACAAAAATCGAGCCCACCCGGTTTTTTATCGCCGGATCCCCCTTCGATCTCGCAGACCAGATGGAAATCCTGGTGGTGGATACTGGAATGGACGTCATGAACCCCGCCTATGACGATACGGTCTGCTCGGTTATCGAAAAGCTCGTGGAGAGCAACGGCGGGAGCACTCTCGTCCTGCTGAGCTCCCTGCGCCTCCTCGGGAAAGCGGCCCGGACGCTCCGCAGGAAGGAACGGAGCTATGCCGTCCTTGTCCAGGGGGAACTGCCCCGGTCGGAGCTTCTGCAGCTGTTCAGGGAGGACAGGACCTCGGTCCTCATTGGAAGCGCCTCCTTCCGTGAAGGCGTGGATATTCCCGGGGACGGCCTGACCCAGGTCATCATCGACAGGATTCCCTTCCCTCACCCAGGGGATCCTCTTGTCCAGGCGCGGAACGCTCTGGAGGGGAGCGCCGCCTTTTCGAAAACCATCCTCCCCGAGGCGAAAATGCTCCTTAAACAGGCGGCAGGGCGGCTCATCCGATCCAGGACGGACAGGGGCAGGGTGGCCATTATCGACGGGAGAGTGCTCCAGAGAAGGGACTGGAACATTCCGGCGGCCCTCCCGCAGGTGAAATACCGTCGTCTCGTGGTCTCGTCGAACCGTGCAGCAAAATCTGTTGCTCCCGCCGGACCGGTGTGATATAGTATCAAGGCTGAAAAAAAGAGGCCGTTAAATCACGGCTTATGTTTTTATTGCCATTGGGAGGTGTCATCGTGAAACAGACGTTTCAGCCCCACAACAGACCGAGGAAAAGAAAGATGGGATTCCTCGCAAGATCGAGCTCCCCGACGGGCCGGCGGGTTCTTCGCAACCGCAGGAGAAAGGGCCGCGCACGGCTGGCCGTGTAATCGTTGAGATTCCTTTTTTCCCGGTCTTCGCGCCTTCAACGAGGGTGGGAGTATGACCTTGTCTTCCGCACCGGCAACCGACTGAAAGGCCAGCTGGTGCGGTTGCTGTTTCTGGAGGCTCCTGACGGAAGAACGCGCGTGGGGTTCGCTGTGGGAAAGCGCCAGGGGAAATCTCACGAAAGAAACAGGGGACGGCGTATACTGAAGGAAGGTTTTCGACGCCTTTTGCCGTGGATGAAAGAGGGCGTGTGGCTTGTAGCGTCGCTCCGGAACTCCGGGATGACCGCGGGCGCCGGAGAGGTGTATTACGACCTCGCGAGGGTGCTTGCCGGCCGGGGAATGATGGTCGCCGGATGGCCGGGACCGGACTGGGATTGCACTGAAGCAGGAAGGAAGGAAGAACCGTGAGTGTTGCCTCCCGGATAGGTATTCTGTTCATTAGGGGCTACCAGTTTTTTGTTTCGCCCCTTCTCGGACACAACTGCCGTTTTTATCCCTCCTGTTCGCAATATGCCGCGGAAGCCCTGGCGGTACACGGTTTTCTGAAAGGTGTTTTTCTGGCAGCACGACGGATAGGCAAGTGCGCCCCGTGGCATCCGGGAGGATACGACCCCGTACCGCCCCGGTGTGAACGTGACGGGGCTTATATCTCCGAGGACGGTGATCGATAGTGGGTTCAATTTGGAAATTGGGTGGAGACCTGATGATGAGGCTCATGGAGCTTGTCCATGGCTTTACCGGGTCCTGGGGGCTCGCCATTATAACGCTGACGCTGATCGTCAGGCTTCTGCTGCACCCCCTAACGCAGAAGCAGATGGCAAGCATGCAGAAGATGCAGAAACTCCAGCCGCGCATCAAAATGCTTCAGGAAAAGTACAAGGACGACAAGGAATCCCTCAACAGGGAAATGATGGCCCTCTACAGGGAAAACAAGGTCAACCCCGCTGCCGGGTGCCTTCCTCTCCTTGTCCAGCTCCCCGTGTTCATTCTTCTCTACCAGGTGCTGACGAATTATGACTTCTCCGGAGTATCCTTTCTCGGAATCCAGCTGGACGGTTCCGTGCTCTCCACCATCGGGCAGGCAATCGGGCTGACCCTGGAAAAGGATCAGCTGGGCATCATGGCAGTTGCCTACGGCATCATGGCAAATCCTGCAGGCCTCCTGAACATCGGCGTCTACCTTGCCAACACCCTTCTTCTCGCGGGCATCGGCTTCCTGACCTGGTACCAGCAGCAGCTCACCGCCAGCGGGAATCCCCAGATGGCCATGATGAACTGGTTTATGCCCCTCTTCCTTACGTTCATTTGCCTTAGCCTTCCTGGAGGCGTTCTTCTCTACTGGGGTGTTTCGTCCCTGCTCGGAGTAGTCCAGCAGCTTCGCATGTCACGGAAAACGGCGGCGGAAATGCGTCAGAAACCGGCCCTTTTCAAGGACAAGCCTACGAAAAGCGGCGACTGAAGACTGATCAGCCGCTTCCTCTCCTGAAAGGAGGATTGCTGTGAACGATAACGAAGTTCTCGTCCTCGACGTTCCCTCCGTGGAAGAAGCCCAGAAAACGGCAGCCGGGCAGTGGGGGCTCGATCCCTCCGAAGTCGTCGTCAAGGTGTTGGAGGAGGAAAAGAGCTTTTTCGGCCTCCTGGGGAGGAAACTCCGGGTGGAAGTCCGCCCTGTGGCACCTCTTTCGGCGCTCCGGGCAAAGGCCCTGGCATCCCGGCTTCTGGAGATGATGGACCTTCACATTACCCCGGAACTGGCTGACGACAACCGGATCAACCTCACCGGCCAGGATGCGGGGATCGTCATCGGAAAATACGGCGAAACTCTCAAATCCATGGAATTCCTGCTGAACCTCATGACGAGGGGAGTTGACGAGGGAGAAAGGATCTTCCTTGACAGCGACGGCTACCGGGAGCGCCGGGAACTGAGCCTCCAGCGCCTCGCCCTTGCGGCAGCCCGGAAGTCGGTAAAGCGGGGCAAACCGACCTATCTCGAGCCCATGACCAGCTGGGAACGGAGGGTGATCCACATAACCCTCAAGGACGACAGCACCGTGGAAACGAAGTCCGTGGGAGAGTCCCCCTCCAGGAAGGTTGTCGTCTGGCCTGTCGCCCCTGCCCGCTCCTCATCGGGTCCGTCTCGGCGCCCGGCCCGGAGGCGTTCCTGAAGGTGCGTCCAGTCCTTTGGGAATTCGCTGGAATCCAGGTCCACAGCTATTATGTGCTGTGGACCTTCGCTTTATGCCTCGCGGTGCTCCTGACCAGGAGGCGGATGACCGGGCTTTACGGAGTGCACGACGACGATGCCAGGGTGATCGTCGCCCTCTCCTTCGCCGGCATGCTCATTGGCGCCAGGGCCGGGTCGGCCGTGGAATTCCGGGAAATGTACTCCGCCGAACCATGGAGGCTCCTCCGTTTCTGGGAAGGCGGACTCTCTGCGGTTCCCGCCTTTCTCGGCGCCGGGGCGGCAGGCATTGCCGCTTCATGGAAACGGGGCGTCCCGGTGTGGGTCACGGCGGACAGCGCCGCAGTGCCTGCGGCGTTCACTGTAGCCCTGGGACGCTGGGGGTGTTTTTTGAACGGGTGCTGCGCAGGAACAGCAGCGTCTGTGCCTTGGGCGGTGACTTTCCCGGGAGATCCTTCGGCGGCGCTCCGCCATCCGACCCAGCTGTATTATGCCTTCGGGGCCCTCTTCATCGGCGCCATGCTGCAGTGGACGGAACAAAACCACCTCAGCTTCGGTGAGGACAGGCGCGTCAGGGGAGCGGTTCTCTGGCCTCTTTTCATGGTTTTCTATGCCCTTCTCCGGATCACCGCCGATCCTTTCCGTGCGGAGTACAGGACGGTCGGCCTCATGGGTGTCCGGGATATCCTGTTTGCCGTTCTTGCCGCAGGGGTGCTCTGGCTCGCCTTTTCTCTCCTTTTCAGGAGGGAGCGAAAAAAATGCTGAAAAGGGGATAGGTAAAAAAAACGATGTTTTGCCGGTCCTTCGCAATACAATAGGGGAAAACATTTTCGGGGGTGAAACACCATGAAACCAACAAAAGGAACATTACAGCTTTTCGGAACATCCAAAGCGCTTGTAGCAGCCGTTCTGGTCCTTGCGGCTCTTCTCGCATCGGCACCGGCTTTCGCCCAGGATCCCTTTTCCGGCAACCCCGTGGCGAAAATCGCACGGGAGCTCTCTCCCGCGGTGGTGAACATCGATGTTGAAGCCATGGTCACCAGGCCTCTTCATCCCTTTGCCGACGATCCTTTTTTCAAACAGTTCTTCGGTGAGGAATTCAGGCGGTTTTCCCGCACAGTACCCATGAAGGGACGGGGATCGGGGTTCATCGTCTCAAAGGACGGCCATATTCTGACCAACAATCACGTGGTGGACGGAGCGGACAAAATAACCGTCACCTTCTCCGACGGAAAGGTCCACGAAGCGAAAGTTCTCGGCAAGGATCCCACCTTCGACCTGGCCGTCCTGAAAATCGACGGGAACGGGAAGGATTTTCCTGTCCTCGAGCTTGGTGATTCCGACAGAAGCGAAGTAGGGGAATGGGTCGTCGCCATAGGCAATCCCTTCGGCCTCGAGCATACCGTCACCGTGGGCGTCATCTCCGCCAAGAACCGCAGCATCCACGCGGAAAACGTCAATTTTGACGGTTTCCTCCAAACCGATGCTGCCATCAATCCCGGCAACAGCGGAGGTCCCCTCATCGATCTCAACGGCCGGGTGATCGGCATCAACACCGCCATCGTTCCTTACGCCCAGGGCATCGGATTCGCGGTTCCCGTGAACATGGCAAAGCAGGTCATGGATGACCTCATCCGCTACGGCAGCGTCAAGCGGGGCTGGCTCGGCGTATATATCCAGCCCCTGACGAGTGACTTCGCGGAAGCCTATGGAATCGACGAAGAAAACGGAGCGGTCATCAGCGATGTTCTGGCCGACTCGCCGGCGGAAAAGGCCGGTCTCCAGCGCGGCGACGTGATTCTCACGGTCAACGGCGAGAAGATCAAGGATCACCAGGAGTTCGTTTCCAGGATCCGGCAGCGCCTTTCCGGAGAGAAAGTGACTCTGGGCATCATCCGCCAGAAAAGGAAGACCGACGTCCCGGTCACTCTCGGCGAGATGCCGGGCAACGAAGGAGCTGCCATAACGGCAGGTTCCGGCGGAGCGAAGATGCTCAAGGATCTTGGTCTCGAAGTGGCGCCCGTTTCAGAAGAAGTTCAGAAAAAACACAATCTGAAAAACCGCGAAGGTCTTGCGGTCACCGCGGTGGAGGAAGGATCCTACGCCGCCCGCGGCGGGATCCGTGAAGGAGATATCCTTCTTGAAGTGAACGGCATCCGCCTGAAAAACACGGCAGACCTGGAAAAGGCAGCCTCCGGGAGGGGGCGCTCAACAGTGCTTCTTGTGTGGAGGGACGGAAGAACCTTCTTCGTTTCCATACGGGGAAGAAACTGACGGATCAGTAGACAAAAAAGCCCGCCCAGGCATGGGCGGGCTTTTTCTTTTCTTTTCTTCAGCTGCATTCCGGGCAGTTCATCTTGTATCCCACTCCCCGCACGGTGACCACGAGGGTGTCGCATCCGAAGGGCCGCAGTTTGTCCCGAAGATATTTCACGTGGACGTCCACCACGTTGCTCGAGCCGTTGTATTCCTTCCGCCACACAGATGAGATGAGATTTTCCCGGGTAAAGACCTGATTTTCGTTTCTGAGGAGCAGTTCCAGTATGTCGAATTCCCGGCGTCTCAGGGAAAGGGGCTTGCCGCCTATCCGGCACTCCCTTGACACGGGATCGAGTTCCAGGTTGCCGCAGCGGAGGACCGAATGCTGCCTGTCAGCGGTGCGGCGGAGAAGGGCGTTGACCCTCGCAACGAGTTCCCGAAAGTCGAAGGGTTTTGAAAGGTAGTCGTCGGCACCCCTATTCAGTCCGTCCACCCTGTCTTCCACCGTATCCCTGGCGGTGAGGAGAAGGACGGGGGTTTCGTTTCCCTGGTTCCTTATGGTGTCAAGCACCTGGAGTCCGTCGATTCCGGGGAGCATGATATCCAGGATGATGCAGCCGTAGCTGCCCCGGGAGATCTTTTCCAGGCCTTCTTCTCCGGAAAAAGCGCTGTCCACGGAAAAGCCGTTTTCAGCGAAACCTTCCGAAAGAACCTGGACGAGATCCTTGTTGTCTTCGATGATGAGAAGCGGCACGTAAATCCCTCCCTTTCAGGTGACGGGAACTGGTTAATTAACTCTAGAAATTAAAGCACAGAGATATTTAAAAGTCGAGGACAAAATGAAATGGTCGCCCGGAATCTGAAATTTTGCTGAAAAATGTGCCCTGCGTTCCCTTGGAAAAAAGACGGCGTTGAGAAAGAGAGCCCGGGAAGCGCCATGCAGATTTGCTTTCTGACGGTGGAAATGGTACTATTCATCCGACCCAGACTCGGATACGGATGAAAGACTCCTTTCTTGGTTTCGGGATTTTTTTGTTGAGGTGAAGAACATGCTCGAGAAGGAAAAGAAACAGGGTATCATCTCGGAGTACCGTACCCACGGTGCGGATACGGGATCTCCCGAGGTCCAGGTTGCCATGCTTACGCAGCGCATCCGCGACCTCACGGAGCACCTGAAGATCCACACGAAGGACTTTCATTCCCGCCGCGGCCTTCTGAAGATGGTCGGGACAAGAAGAAAGCTCCTCCGGTATCTCAGGGACAAGGATTTCAACCGGTACAAGACGCTCATCGAGCGGCTCGGGCTTCGGCACTGATCGGACGGCCGGAAGAAAATTCGGTGCGGGGACATCTGTCCCCGCATTTTTTTTGGTTTTCCGGGCCCGGATTATGGTATTCTTACTCCGCATACAAAAAGAGAAAAGACATATAGAGGAGGAACAGTGAATGGAAAAGAAGTTTTCAGTTGAAGTGGGAGGCCGTCCTCTCGAATTTGCCACCGGCAAGGTGGCAAAACAGGCCAACGGAGCCGTGATGGCGAATTACGGCGAGACAACGATTCTCGCCACGGCGTGTATCACCGACAAGCCGAGGACGGGGATTGATTTCTTCCCCCTTCTTGTTGATTTCGAAGAAAGATTCTACTCGGCGGGAAAAATTCCCGGCGGCTTCATCAAGCGTGAAGGCCGCCCTTCTGAGACCGCAGTCCTGAGCGGCAGGATGGTGGACCGCTCTATCCGCTCCCTTTTTGACGAAACCATGAGATATGATGTTCACGTGGTGGCCACCGTACTGGCGGTTGACCAGATCAACCCGCCCAACGTCCTTGCCATAAATGCGGCGTCCGCTGCCCTTTCCATCTCTGACATCCCCTGGGGAGGACCGGTCGGCGCCGTACGGATCGGCCTTGTTGACGGGGAACTCGTGGTGAACCCCACCGAGGAGCAGATGCTTGTTTCCGGCCTTGACCTGCTTGTCGCCGGGCATCTTGACGGCGTCACCATGGTGGAGTGCGGTTCCCGGGAAGTTTCGGAGGAGATCCTCGTGGATGCCCTCGACCTCGCACAAAGGGAAATCAGGAAGATCGTCGGCCTCTTCAACGAGATGCGGGCTTCCCTCGGCCGGGAAAAACTCGTTCTGCCCGCGCCTCCGGCCTTCCCCGACATCGACCGCTGGATTGCCGACAACCTTGGTGCCGAGATCCGGGACGCGGTCCAGATCCATGAGAAGAAGCCCCGGGGAGACAAGCTGTCTGCGGCGAGAAACAAGGCCCAGGAGCATTTCGCGGAAGAGTATCCGGACAGCGGAGACTATATCGCCGCCTTCATCGACGAAATGGTCAAGAAGACCATGCGCTCCCTCATTGTCGACGAGCGGGTCCGGGTGGACGGCAGGGCCATGGACGAGCTTCGACCCATCAGCTGCGAGACGGGGATTCTCCCCAGGGTCCACGGTTCGGCCCTTTTTACCCGGGGCGAAACCCAGGCCCTCGTGGTGACCACCCTCGGCATGATGGGTGTCGACGACCAGATCCTTGACGGACTGAAACAGGACGAGCCCGCCAAGAGATTCATTCTTCACTACAACTTCCCCCCCTATTCAGTGGGTGAAGTCCGGCCCATGCGGGGACCCGGCAGAAGAGAAATCGGGCACGGAGCCCTTGCCGAAAGGGCGCTTCGTCCCATGATCCCCGAGGAGGCTGATTTCCCCTACGTCATGCGGGTTGTCTCCGACATCCTCGAATCCAACGGTTCAAGCTCCCAGGCATCCATCTGCGGCGGAAGCCTCGCCCTGATGGACGCGGGAGTTCCCATGAAGAAGCACGTTGCCGGCATCGCCATGGGGCTCATCAAGGAAGGGGATAAGGTCGCCGTCCTGACGGATATCCAGGGGCTCGAGGACCACTTCGGCGACATGGACTTCAAGGTGGCCGGAACCAGGGACGGAGTGACCGCCCTGCAGATGGACAACAAGGCCGGGGGCATCACCAGGGGTATTCTTGAGCAGGCCCTCAGTCAGGCAAAAGCGGCACGGATGGCCATCCTCGACAAGATGGAGGCCGCAATTCCCGTGCCGGCACAGCTTTCTCCCAACGCCCCCAGGATCTTCATGACCACCATCGATCCTGAAAAGATCCGCGACGTCATCGGCCCCGGCGGAAAGGTCATCCGGGGAATCACCCAGAAGACCGGCGTGAAGATCAACGTGGAGGACAACGGAGAAATCTACATCGGCGGCTCCTCCCAGGACAAGGTCGACGAGGCCCTTGCCATTATCCGAGGCCTCACGAAGGACCTCGAGGCCGGCGAGGTGTATTACGGTACGGTCACCAGGCTCATGGCCTTCGGCGTGTTCATCGAGTGCCTCCCCGGGAAGGAGGGGCTTCTCCACGTGAGCGAGGTGAGCACCCACAGGATCCCAAAGGTGGACGACGTCTTCAAGGTGGGGGACAAGGTCCTGGTGATGGTCAAGGAAATCGACGACATGAACCGGGTGAACCTGACCAGACGCCGCATCCTGGAGAACGAAGCCCGGATCTCCGACGAGGGACTTTCCGACGTGCTTCCCACCGAAAAGGAGCGGGAGGAGGCCATTGCCGCCCTTGCTGCTGCAGCAAAGGCCAATCCTTCCCCCGAAAGGGAGCGCTCTTCCCATGGCGGCGGCAGGCCTGACCGGGGGGGAGACAGGAGGGGCGGCGCTCCGCGCCGTCATTCTTCCGGAGGAAGGGAATAGGCCTCAATGGAAGTGCCTGTAAAGATCGTCCGGGAGGGGAGGGCGAACGAGCTTCCCCTTCCGGAATATGCCACGCCTTTTTCCGCTGGCGTTGACTTGAGGGCGGCCGGGGACTGCGTTCTTCTTCCCGGTGAATGGGCCGCTGTGCCGACGGGTCTGAAAATCGAGCTTCCCGAAGGATTCGAGGGGCAGGTCAGGCCCAGAAGCGGCCTGGCGGCCAGGCATGGCGTCACGGTGCTGAACGCTCCCGGAACCATCGACAGCGATTACAGGGGCGAGATACGGGTGCTCCTCATCAACCACGGAAAGGAATCCTTCACAATCTCGGCCGGCGACAGGATCGCCCAGCTCATTCTGGCCCCGGTGTCCAGGATTTCCTGGAGGGAGGGAGCCCTGGCCGACTCGGAGCGGGGTGAAGGCGGTTTCGGAAGCACCGGCAGGAGTTGACAGAAACGCCTTTTCGGGGTATAAGACACAAAAACAGGATCACGCGATGATGGGGAGAGTAGAAGAACCCCTCCGCACCAGAGAGGGAAACCCGAGGCTGGAAGGTTTCCTGCGGAACTTCCTCGAAAACCGCCCCTGAGCTGGCGCCGACAAACCTTCGGGAACAAGGCGCCGGGGTCCGCCCCTGACAGCGGTCTACGAGCGCCGTCCTTTTTTGAAAGGGCGGAATTGGAGTGGAACCACGGCAAGCCCACGCCGTCTCCAGAGGGAGATGGCGTGGGCTTTTTTCATCTTTTCGAGGAGGAGAGAATCATGTACGAACTGAAGGAACCGGGAGGAAAAAGCGTGCGGCTTTCGTCGGGATCGGCGGGGGAAGCACTGGAGAAACTGGGTGTCAAAAGCGGCGCCGTGGCGGCGAAACTGAACGGAAAGGCTGTGGACCTTTCCTCGGAAATCCTGGAAAGTGGCGACATCGCTCCCATAGCGGCCGATTCGGAAGAGGGACTGGACATCCTCCGCCATTCGGCGGCCCACCTTATGGCGCAGGCGGTGTCTGAACTCTACCCCGGCACCCGGTACGGCGTGGGACCTTCCATTAAGGACGGCTTTTATTATGACATGGAGATTCCCGGGGGCATCACCGAGGAAGACCTCCCGAAAATCGAGAAGGAAATGCGGCGCCTGGCAAAAAGGGCGATTCCCGTCGAAAGGCGGGAAATGACCGGAGAGGAAGCCCTGGCCTACTTCCGGGAGAAGAATGACCCCTACAAGATGGAGATCATCTCCGAACTGGATGAGGATCATGTTTCCCTGTATTTCCAGGGAGACTACGCTGACCTCTGCCGTGGACCCCATGTGCCGAACACTTCCTACCTGAAGCATTTCCGCCTTCTCTCCGTGGCGGGAGCCTACTGGAGGGGGGACGAAAAGAACATCATGCTCACCAGGGTCTACGGCACCGCTTTCGGTACCGAAGAAGCCCTGGATGCGTACATCCGAAGGATGGAGGAGGCGAAGAGCAGGGACCACCGCCGCCTCGGCAGAGAGCTTGATCTTTTCAGCCTCCAGAACGAGGGTCCCGGATTTCCCTTCTTCCACCCCAAGGGCATGGTCATCATGAACTGCCTCATGGACTTCTGGAAGAAGGAACACACGAAGCGGGGATACAGCGAGATACGGACGCCCCTCATCCTGGACCGGGATCTCTGGATACGGTCAGGCCACTGGGATCATTACCGGGAGAACATGTATTTCACCGAGATCGACGAACTGCCCTTTGCCATCAAGCCCATGAACTGCCCCGGCGGCATGCTGGTCTACAAGACCCAGCTCAGGAGCTACCGGGACCTGCCCATGCGCATGGCGGAACTGGGGGTTGTCCACAGGCATGAGCGGAGCGGCGTTCTTCACGGGCTCATGAGGGTCCGGTGCTTTACCCAGGACGATGCCCACCTCTACTGCCGTCCTGACCAGGTGAAGGAAGAGATCATCGGGATCATGAACCTCTGCGATTATATCTACAGGGACGTGTTCGGCTTCAAGTACACCATGGAACTCTCCACCCGGCCGGAAAACTCCATGGGATCGGAAGAGCAGTGGGCCGTTGCGGAAACGGCCCTGAAGCAGGCCCTGGAAGAGACAGGCTCGGAGTACAGGCTGAATCCGGGCGACGGTGCTTTCTACGGTCCCAAGATCGACTTCCATCTCGAGGACTGCATCGGCAGAACCTGGCAGTGCGGCACCATACAGCTGGACTTCCAGATGCCCGAGAAGTTCGACCTTACCTACGTGGGTGCCGACGGCAAGGAGCACCGTCCCGTGATGCTCCACAGGACCGTTCTCGGCAGCCTCGAGCGGTTCTTCGGCATCCTCGTGGAGAACTTCGCCGGCGCATTCCCCTACTGGATCGCTCCTGTACAGGTGCGGATTCTTCCCGTTTCGGGCGATTTCGCTGAATATGCCGGTACGGTCGCGGCGGAGCTTCGGGCTTCTGGAATCCGGGTTGAAGTGGACGAGCGGGACGAAAAACTCGGGAAGAAGATTCGGGATGCCCAGACCCAGAAAATCCCCTACATGGTCGTGGTGGGGGAGAAGGAAAGAGAGTCCGGCGGCGTGGCCCCCCGGGAGCGGAGCAGGGGCGATCTGGGATCCATGTCCATGGATAAGTTCAGGGAGGTCCTGGCGGAGGAGTTCAATCCCCTCAAGGCGTGAAGAAAGGCGGCCGTCCGGAGAGAAGAAAGCGTGCCGGCGGGACCCGGTGCGAAGACAGCCGGGTCCCGTTTCCAAAAAGACTTTTTTTGAGGTCTTTTCGTCCTGCTCTCCTGCCGGGACGGTTTCCGTCCTCCCGGAAGAGCCCGGAGAACGGGTTCTGAACATCAGGAGGCTTGCTTGCCTGAGAAAGGACGGGGGAAACATGAAGTCTGGAAAAAGGATCATGGTGGTTCTCTGCCTTGTTTGTTCCCTGCTTTTTCCCGGATGCGCAGCATCCGCCTCAGGCAGTTTTCTCACCATCGTCACGGGTTCTACCGGGGGCACCTACTACCCCGTCGGAATCATTCTGGCCAACCATTTCAATGCCGTTCTCATGGACAAGGGATACAGGTTCTCCGCAAGGAGCACTGCCGGAACGGTTGAAAACCTCGATATTTTGGGGAGCGGCGAAGCCGGCCTTGCCATATCCATGGTGAACCTCACCGGGTTTGCCTATTCCGGTACCGCCAACTTCGAGGGCAGAAGGATCGAAAATCTCCGGCATGTCATGGGGTTGTGGCAGGATGTAACTCAATTCGTGGTCCGGAGTGCATCGGGCATCAGGACATGGCCCGACCTGAAAGGGAAGCGGATCGCCGTGGGCCCGGCCGCCTCAGGAACGGAGTTCAGCAGCATGGTTCTCCTGAAAGTCCTCTCCGGGCTCTCTTTCAGCGACATCGCTGCAGAGCGTGTGGGCTACAGCGAAGCATCCCAGGCTCTCCGGGACGGTCGGCTCGACGCTTTCAACGCCGAAGCGGGATTTCCCGTGTCGGCGGTTGCGGAATCATACGCCGGAACTGAAGGAGTGGCCATACTCGAGATATCCCCGAAGGAATTCAAGAAGTTGAACAAAGAAGCCCCCTTCTACAGAGAGGTTATCATTCCCGCAGGAACATATCCCAACCAGAAACGGGAACTCAGGGTCGCGGGAATCAAATGCTGTCTTCTGGCCGGAAAAGATGTGCCTGAAGAGCTCGTCTACAACATGCTGAAGGTTATCTACTCGGTGAAGGACGAATTGAAGGAGGAGCACGCCGCTTTCACGAGAGTGGATTTCGACAATCCCCTGGAAGGACTGTTCGGACCTCCTCTTCATCCCGGCGCGGTGAAGTTTTTCCGTGAAATGGGATTGTCCATTCCCCGGGAGCTGATTCCCTGATCCTTTGGGAAGGGCCATATCCGTTGCCGCGGGTATGGGAATTCCGTCGATAAATTTGCGTTTTTCCCGGCGGTGTGATATATTCATCCTGCTTTCTTTCAATGAACGCAAAGCAGAGGGGCCACCCTCTCACCGGACGGCGCAGCTAGTTTTCCGGTCCATGAGAATCTCTCGTGCTTTTTCGAGGGGCCGGTGGCTTCACCGGCCCCTCTTCATATTTCACACGGAGGTGAAAGGCTATAGTAGCAAAAAAAGAAGATGGTGATCCCAGAGTCAACCGTGAAATCACATCCCGTGAAGTGCTTCTCATCGACGAAAACGGCGTCAAACTTGGGATAATCCCCACCGCGGAGGGCATCCGCCTGGCAGAGGAGCGGCAGCTCGACCTTGTCGAGGTTGCCCCCCAGGCGGCTCCTCCTGTGTGCAGGATTCTGGACTACGGGAAATATCGCTACCAGCTCCAGAAAAAGGAGAAGGACGCGAGAAAGAAACAGAAGGTCCAGGCCCTCAAGGAAATGAAGATGCGTCCTAAAATCGATGAGCACGACTATGATTTCAAGGTCAGGGCGATCAAGGGCTTTCTCGAGGACGGGCACAGGGTGAAGGTCTCGGTGTTCTTCCGGGGCCGTGAAATGTCCTTTCTCAACAAGGGAGAGGAAGTGCTCGCCCGTGTGATCGCTGACTGTGATGGGCTCGGGAAGAGCGAAGGGAACCCCCGCATGGAGGGACGGTACATGAGGATCATGCTTACCCCCCTTCCTCCCGGCCAGGGAAAGGTCGCTCAGAAACCCGAAAAGAAAGAAACGCCCAGGACAGCCGAACAAAAGAATAACGGAAAACCGAAGGAGACGGCATCGGTATCCGCGGAGAAACCGGCAGAGTAATTCCGTGATTCTATAGATCCTGATCCGCTTTTCCGCCTGCCGCAGACAGCGGCGGGCTTTTATCTTGACTCAATATCCGGGGAAGGAGGAACACATTATGCCCAAGCTCAAATCCCATTCGGGAGCCAAAAAAAGATTTTCGTTCACGGGGACGGGAAAGCTCTCCTACCGAAAGGCCGGAAGAGGCCACCTGCTCACCTGCAAGAGCCCTTCGAGACTCAGAAAGCTCCGCAAGACAGGCTACGTTGACGATACCCAGATGGAGTACATGAGAAAACTGCTACCGTACAGCTGAGGAACATTCCGTTTTTAGCCAATATTCATGAAAGAGGTGACGTGCGATGCCCCGCGTCAAAGGTGGTAGCGCTAGTGATAAAAAGAGAAAGAAACTGTTTTCCATCACCAAGGGATACTGGGGACGGAAAAAGAACGTTTACAGAAGAGCAAGGGAGGCGTACCTCCATTCTCTCTCGAGGGCTTATGCCGACCGGAAGAGAAAGAAGAGGGATTTTCGGCGGCTGTGGATCACCCGTATCAATGCCGCTTCCCGGGCCCAGGGACTGTCCTACAGCGTCCTGATGAACGGGCTGAAGAAGGCGGGAATCTCCATCAACCGGAAGATGCTTTCCGAGCTGGCCATCAACGACATGCCCGCGTTCATCAAGCTCACCGAGCAGGCACGGAGCGCTGTGGGCAAATAGCCGCCTAAAGGCGCGCCGGCCCGGCTAAGTGAAGACCTACAGCTCGTTCCGGATTGAAAAGACCATTACCCTGGGGTTCCTGTCGCTGATCGCGGCGGGAACCCTGCTTCTTTGGGCTTTCAACTCCGGCAGCGAAAAGCCCCTTTCTCTTCTCGACGCTCTCTTCACCAGCACATCTGCAGTGTGCGTGACGGGACTTGCGGTGGTGGACACGGGCAGAGATCTTTCCCCTGTCTCCCAGGGAGTTGTTCTTGTCCTTATTCAGCTCGGCGGTCTCGGTGTTATGACGGCGGCCACGGCTATCATGGTGCTTCTCGGCAGAAGGGTCGGAATTCGGCAAAGACTTCTCTTTACGGGGGGCCTCGGGCTCGAAAGCCTTTCGGGGGCTGTGAGAATGCTCTATAGGATGCTGGGATTCACCTTCATCTTTGAGGCTGTGGCGTCAATTCCTCTTTTTTTCGTTTTTTTGAGGTCCTACCGGCCTGGAGAAGCTTTTTTCCATGCTGTCTTCCATTCGGTGAGCGCCTTCTGCAATGCCGGTTTTTCCACGGCGGGGGGACTGGAGCGTTATTCCGGGCAGTTCTTGCTTCCCAGTGTCATAATGATTCTCATCACGTCCGGAGGTCTTGGGTTTCTTGTCATGGGCGACATCTATTTTCGGCTGAAAGAAAGGGCTCATCTCTCCCCCCATTCAATCCTCGTTCTCAGGACATCGGCTGTACTGGTCATCGCCGGGTCCGTCCTTCTTTTCGCTGCGGACTCCAGATACGGGCTTTCCAGTTTTCCCCCGCACCTGAAGGCATGGAACGCCCTTTTTCAGAGCGTCACCGCCCGGACAGCCGGATTCAACACGGTTCCCATACAGTCTTTTTCTCATCTGGGTGTTTTTATTCTCTGCATTCTCATGATCATAGGAGCGTCTCCCGGTTCAACCGGGGGAGGACTCAAGACCACCACCGCAGGATTACTTTTCTACTCGACCCTGTCGGAGATACGGGGAAGGAGCATGGTCGTCGGAAACAGAATGATCAGCGGCGGCAATATTCAGAGGGCCCTGGCCGTTTCCGTGCTTTATCTCCTCACCGTCCTCCTTGGCATATTCCTCCTGTGCCTTGTGGAACCCTTTCCCTTCGGGACCCTCGCCTTCGAGGCTATTTCAGCCATGGGGACGGTCGGCCTTTCCCTCGGGATTACCCCGTCATTATCGGCTCAGGGAAAGGTGGTCATCATCCTGTTGATGTTCTGGGGGCGGGTTGGTATTCTTTCTTTCATGTACGGGATGATCTCCCGGGATCGAGAAGCATCAAAAATCACCTTCGCCGAGACGAACATTCCCGTAGGATAAAAGGGGGCGGGCCATGAACAGCAAACAGACCATACTGGTGGCAGGACTCGGACGCTTCGGCATCTCCGTCTGCGAGAAGCTCGCTGAACTCGGCCAGCATGTCATCGCTGTCGACATAGACAAGGACTGTGTCGAGGAGGTTGCGGATATCGTGGAGTACTGTGCCCAGCTTGACGCTACCGAAGAGGATCTTCTTCTGAAAGTGGGAGCGAAAGAGGCTGATGTGGCCATCGTTGCTATTGGAAACAACATCGAGGCCAGTATTCTCGCTACTGCCATCCTGAAGGGTTTGAACATCCCCCGAGTCATTGCCCGGGCCCAGACCGCAATTCACGCAAGGGTACTGTCCCGTGTGGGAGCCCACAAGGTGATTTTTCCCGAGAGGGACGCGGGAAAACATCTTGCGGCAACTCTAGTTCACCCTTGGCTTTCCGACTTTTCACCGATTCCCGGCGGAGGAGTTCTTGTAGGGGAAATTGAGGCTTCACCGGGAATGGTTGGAAAATCACTGATGGAACTGGATTTCAGGAAGACGTATAATGGCATCGTCCTCCTTTTCGACCGGAAGGGAAGCCGCTTCCCGCCCCTTCCTGACAGCATAATCCAGGAAGGGGACAAGCTTCTTGTCGTCGGAACGGAAGAGGACATAGAGAAAATGATGAAGAAAAAGGATAAGGAGGAAAACGGCAAGTGACATCAATCCCCAGCGAACTTCATACAATAGAGCAAGACTTCGCCGGTCAGCTTTCCCGGGCGGGAACGTCCGAGGAACTGCAGCAGGTGAAGGTGGCCTTTCTCGGAAAAAAGGGAATCCTGACCTCCTTCCTGAAAAAGCTCGGATCGCTCCCTCCCGAGGAGCGCCCTGCCGCCGGCGAGGCGGTGAATTCTCTTCGTGACCACATTGAATCCTCCCTGGCGGAAAAAAGGACGGCCCTCGAGGAAGCCGAGTCGGCCGAGGAAGAGCGTCGGAACCGCATCGACGTCACCCTTCCTCCCCGGGGCAGGGAATGGGGCGGTATTCATCCCGTGGCCCAGCTCACCCAGGACGTGGTGGAAATCCTCGCGGGCCTGGGGTTTTCCGTTGCCCTCGGACCCGAGGTCGAGGACGACTTCCACAATTTCGAGGCCCTCAACATTCCGGCCTCCCATCCGGCAAGGGATATGCAGGACACGTTCTACTTCCCTGACGGAAAGCTGCTCAGGACCCACACCTCTCCGGTTCAGGTCCGTTCCATGCTGAAATACGGCGCCCCCATACGGATCGTCTGCCCCGGAAAGGTGTACCGCAGGGACAGCGATCCCACTCATTCCCCCATGTTCAACCAGCTTGAGGGGCTGCTGGTGGAGAAGGACATTTCCGTGGCCGACATGAAGGGATGCCTGGAGGCGCTTATGGCGGCCATCTTCTCTCGTCCCCTGAAGGCTCGGTACAGGGCGAGCTATTTCCCCTTCACGGAGCCCTCCCTGGAGCTGGATATCGAGTGCGTGGAATGCTCGGGCAAGAACCCGTCCTGCAGGATCTGCAAGGGAACGGGGTGGCTCGAAGTGGCGGGGCTCGGCATGGTGCACCCCAACGTGCTCCGGTACGGGGGCATCGATCCTGAAGTCTACAACGGCTTTGCGTGGGGCATCGGCCTCGACCGCATCGCCATGCTGAAATACAGGCTCACCGACCTGCGCGTCCTCTTTGAAGGCAACGTGCCCTATCTTCTCTCGGGGAGGACTCTCTCATGCTGATTTCCTGGAACATGCTCAACGAAACGCTCTCCATTCCCGCCACCCTGGAAGAAGTGGCTGAACGGCTTACCCTTACCGGGTGCGAGGTGGAATCGGTGGAAAGGCCCTGCGCCCTGCTGAAGGGCGTACAGGTTGCCGTGATCGAAAGCCTCGGCCGCCATCCCGAAAAAGACAGCCTTTTCGTCGCCCGGGTGCGGGACGGCATAGGTTCCGCTGTCGTGGTCACAGCGGCCCCGAACCTTTCGGAAGGCGACAGGGTTCCCTACGGCCGGCCCGGCGCCGTCCTGGCCGACGGAACGGTTCTCGGGATCAGGGAATTCGGGAGTGTCAGCAGTGATGGAATGCTGCTCTCCGCCGCAGAACTGGGCGTACCTGAAGCTGCGGACGAATTCGGTATCCTCCGCCTTCCCGGAGACTCTCCCGTGGGAGGGGACGTGGTGAAACTTTTCGGTTTTGATGACGCCATCCTCGATCTTTCCATCACGCCGAACCGTGGTGACCTCCTGAGCCTCCTCGGCGTGGCCAGGGAAGTATACGCCCTGTTCCCCGGGACTGAATGGAAGAAAAATCCCGCGGATGTCGCCCCTCCCGAAAAGACTGCTGAATGGCCCGTGCCCTTTGACGGCATTTCCCTTCGGGACGAAGGATGCAGCAAGTACTGCCTCGGCCTGGCGACGGGACTGAAACCCGTCCCGTCACCCCTGAAGGTACGGATAGCCCTGACCTTCCTGGGCATGCGGCCCATTTCCGGCATGGTGGACGCAACCAACATCGCCATGCTTACCCTCGGCCAGCCGACCCACGCCTTCGATGCCGGGCGGCTTGCCGCTCCCGAGATCACTGTCCGCCCGGCGAAACAGGGAGAAGTGATCACGACCCTTGACGGGAAACGGCATGCCCTGGAAAACCTGGATCTCCTCATAACCAGCGCCGGAGAGCCCATAGGCCTCGCCGGTGTCATGGGCGGGGAAAACAGCGACATCCTGCCGGAAACGAGAACGGTGTTCATCGAATCGGCGTCCTTCGACGCCATCCGGGTCAGCAGGACGTCCCGGAGGCTCGGCATCAACTCGGAGGCGGCCTTCCGCTATGCCAGGACGGTGGACTCCAACCTGTCCGAACTGGCCCTGAGCTTCATCGCTTCCCTCCTGAAAGAGTGGGGAGCCGCGGAAACAGGCTATGTCTTCAAGGCAGCCGCGTCAAAGGAACCTTCCCGGAGGGAAGTCGCCCTGACGGAAAAGAACCTGCGGAAAATCCTCCTTACCGATGACCTGAACGGCGCCTCGGTGATCCTCGAAAGACTGGGGCTTGGGCAGATCGCCTCTGAAAAGGGAAAACGGGTGTTTTCTGTTCCCTCCTGGCGTCCCGACATCACCATCGAAGAGGATCTGATCGAAGAGGTCGGAAGAATCAGGGGCTACAACGAAACTCTGGCTCCAAGGCTTCCCCAGGTTCTGTACGGCCGGGGTGACATCGGGGAGACCACCAGGGTGAAGGGTTTCATACGAAAAACACTTCTTTCCCGCGGATATGTGGAACTCGTGAACTACAGTTTTCTCGCTCCGTCCTTCGTGGGGCTTCTCAGGCTTCCGCCGGAGGACAGGAGGGCCCGTCCCCTGGAGCTGGCAAACCCCCTGAGCGCCGAACAGTCGAAGATGAGGACCACGCTCCTCCCCGGACTCCTGCGGAGCGTGGAGCAGTCCGTCCAGGCGGGATGGAAGGCCCCCGTGAGGATTTTTGAGCTCGGAAGGGTTTTCCTGCCCCTGGACGAAGGCGGGCATGAGGAAGTGGAGCGAATTTCCGGCCTTGTCTACGGCGGCCGTGACCCCCGTCTTCCCTTCGGCCCCGAGGGAGCGGACGATCTCTTTTCCCTGAAAGGGGATATTCTGGCCCTCGCTGAAAGCAGGGGCGTTTCCCTCGACTTTGTCCAGGGTGAAGAACCCTTCGGGCACAGGGGACAGACAGCCGTCATCATGTATGGGGGCCGTCCGGCCGGATACCTGCTGCGGCTGAAGCCGGCCATCGAAAAGGATATCGAGTGTTCTCCCGTCTACGTCTTCGAGCTCGACCTGGAACCACTGGTACAGGAGTCGCTTCCGATTTTCAGGGAAAACTCCCCGTTCCCGCCGGTATACCGGGACATCTCCCTGCTCGTGCCGGTGGAGAGTCCCATGGAGGAAGTCTCATCCGCGATCCGCAGCGAAGGAGGCGACCTGCTCAGGAACATACGCCTCTTCGATATCTATTCCGGAAAGGGGATTCCCGAAGGGTACAGAAGCCTCGCTTTCTCTCTCGCATACCAGCGGAACGACAAGACACTCACCGATGCGGAAGTTGATGCCGTTCACGCCGGTGTCCGTGCGAAAATGGAAACCAGGGGATATATACTTCGATAGGAGGAAGTACCATGGTCACGATCAGTCACATCGAACAGCTTGCCGACAAGCTCGTTGAGATGGTTGCGTCGCTGAGGAACGAGAGGGACCAGCTTCGCACCCAGTACGGCGAATTGAAGAACAAGTTCGCTGAAAAAGAGCTCGAGTGCATTCGCATGTCGAAGGAGAACCAGCGCAGCCTCGAGATCATGGAACGGGAAAAACTTGCGTTCCAGAGGGAAAAGAGTCAGATTGAAGGGCAGATGAAAATCCTGTACGAAAAGCTGAGTTCGCTCATGCCCGAGGCGAGGCAGCCCCAGGCAAACGGCCAGGACGCCAGAGGTGAAAGGAGACCCTAGGAGTGGACGCCTCCCTTCGTGAAGTGACCATCCGGATAGGGAAAAAATCCTACTTTCTGAAAACCACTCTCGACGACGAAAGCCTCAAGGGTATAACCGACCTGTCTGCTGATATTACACGGGAGTTTGAAGGTTCTCTCGACCAGGAGAACCTTCTGCTCCTATCCTGTCTGCAGCTCACGTGGCTGCTGGAGAAACTCGGAAGAAAACTCGAACGATCGCTTGATGATATTCGCGAAAAGGAGGGGCTATGACTTTTTCGTCCATTTTTGACATTGCCGTTGCCCTGATTGTGGCATCCTTTGCCGTCAGGGGCCTGTTCCGCGGGTTGTCCGGGGAGTTCTTTTCTCTTCTCGGCACGGTGGGAGGCGTCATGGTCGCCTGGAAATATTCGGCCGTGCCTGCGGACTGGGTAGTCTCCATGTTTCCCGAGGCAAACCCCTCCATGGTGTCGGTGGGGTTTATGGTGGCCATATACATCGGCGTCGTCGTTCTCGCAGCCTCGATCTGCCGTATTGTCAAGGCCTTTCTCAAGTTCGCCTCCCTCACATTCGCCGACAGGTTTTTCGGCGCAGTCGCCGGAGTTCTCAAGGGGGCCGTTCTCATCCTCTTCCTCTACGTGGGCATCACCACCTACTCTCCCTTCCTTCCGACCGAATGGATGGGGGCGAGCTATGTAATGAGGGGAGCCGATGCCGCATGGCCGGGCATACAGGCCTTTCTCAGAAAGCATGATCTCTTCCCTGAGAATTTTTCCCTGCCCGATCTGAACCTTCCCGGACTTTTCCCGGAAAAAGCCGGAGGCGGCAATGGAGGTTAGAGAAGACGTCCTCAGAATCCTCGAAATACCGAAGGTTCTTTCCGAGTTCGCCTCCTGTGTCAGGGGCGAACTCGGTTTGTCGGCCATCGGCAGGCTGAGGCCCCGCGGAGATGTCAAGGCCCTGGAGGAGAGAGTTTCCCTTTTTAAATGCTACATGTCATGCAGGGACTCCTTCGGCGAGTGGCCGTGGAACTCCTCCGGATGCGTTTCCGGCCTGCTCTCTGAGGCACGGAGGTCCGGCATGCTCACCGGTGAAGAGCTCGCTTCCGTGGCCCGTTTTCTCTCCCTGGCGAAGATGACCAGGGAACACCTTGCGAAACACAGGGAGGCCTATCCTCTCTTCGACAGCCTCAGCCGGCAGATACGGGATTTTTCGGAAGAGTCCGATGCCCTCGGTGTGCTGGACGACAAGGGAAACCTCTACGATTCCGCATCCCCGGAGCTCGCGGGAATACGGCATGAGCTCGAGAGCCTTCGCAGGCAGATACGCCGGTCAGCCCAGAACATCCTCGATAATCCCGCTCTTTCCCATATGCTGCAGGAAAGGGTGACGGCCTTCAGAAACGGCCATTTCGTTTTCCTCGTCCGGCAGGAGTTCGTCAACCGCTTCCCCGGGACCGTGGTGGACCGGTCGGGCTCCGGCAGTTCCGTCTACATGGAACCCTCCGCCCTCGTTCCCCTGAACAACAGGCTTGCCCTGAGAATACGGGATGAAAAGGAGGAGGAGCGGGCCATCTTCCGGAGACTGACGAAAGTGATCCTTGCCCGGGAACGGCCTCTTTCCGAATGCGAGACCATCCTCTCTGACCTCGATCTTTTTTACGGCGCCGCGGAGGTCATGGCGAAAAAACGGTGGAAACTGCCCCAGCACGCCGAAAAAACCATGTTCATCCTCCAGGAGGCCAGGCACCCCCTTCTCGGCGAGACTGCCATACCCGTGACCATCAAGTGCGGGGACCGTTTCCGGAGCCTCGTCATAACGGGTCCGAATACGGGGGGAAAGACGGTCGTCCTGAAAACGGCCGGAGTCTGCGTCTACCTGGCATGGTGCGGCCTGCCCATACCTGCGGGCGAAGATTCCGTGGTGGGCACTATCGGGTCCATTTTCGCAGACATCGGCGACGAGCAGAGCATCGAGCAGAACCTTTCCACCTTCAGCGCCCACGTGAAAAACATCATCTCCATTCTCGAACAGGCGGACCGCACCTCCCTGGTTCTCCTCGACGAGCTTGGGGCCGGTACGGACCCCCAGGAGGGGGCAGCCCTGGGTATCGCCATGCTCGACACCCTGACGAAAGAGAAGGGACTCACCCTGGCCACAACCCACCACAATCCCGTGAAACAATACGCCCTCACCGCACCGGGAGTGGAAACGGCCAGCATGGAATTCGACATTGAAACCCTTTCCCCCACCTACAGGATGCTTCTCGGTGTGCCAGGAAGGAGCAACGCCCTGCTTATCGCCGGAAGGTACGGCCTACCGGAAAAGGTGCTCGAAAAGGCCCGGAAGGTTCTCAGTGAAAGGGAAGCCCCCGTGGAGGACCTGATAGGGGAGCTCAACGAGAGGAAAGCCTGGCTTGACAGGGCGGAAGGAGAGATGGCGGCCTTGCGGAAAAGCCTTAAAGAAGAAAAAGAGAAATACGATGACCGGGTGAGAGAAATCGAGTTCCGCAGGGACAGAATCCTCTCCGAGGCTGAGCGGAAGGCTGCCTCTATCCTGGAAAAAGCTGAGGAATCCAGCAGGACACTGCTGAAGCAGCTTGAAGACTCCGCAAAATCGGCAGTCCACCGGCAGATCCGCGACACAAGCGAAAAAGTCCGCTCCGAGAGAAAACACCTGGAGCAGAACCAGGAAAAACGGCTTCTCCGCAGCGGCACTGCCGCCAACGGAGAGTTTTCCCCTTCCGTCGGAACGGCCGCCCAGGTCGCTGGTACCGAAATCGTCGGGACCATCGAGTCCATAAGGGGGAACAGGGCTCTTCTCAGGGCGGGCGTCATGAAGATGGAAGTGGATGTCAAAAAGCTTGTTCCCACCAAAAAGAAACCCAAGGGAGCCGTCACTCCGCCCGAGTCGTTTTCTCTGTCGCCGGACCGGGTTCCCCCTTCCGTCATGGTCAGGGGAATGAACGTGGACGAAGCCCTTCCCGTGGTCGAACGCTATCTCGACCAGGCCATGCGCATGGGCTACGACCAGGTCACTGTCATTCACGGGCGGGGGGAAGGAATACTTAGGAGAGAGGTCCACTCCCTCTGCGCCTCCCTGAAGTACGTGGCGTCCTATAGGCTCGGAGGGCCGTCGGAAGGCGGCTTCGGCGTCACAGTGGTGGAGTTCCGGAAATAGGGCACCGATTCCTCGCGAAATGAAGGCAGGGGAGGTAAAGGAATTGACGCCGGACAGGCCTGTATGCTACTGCTTCGGGTATACCCGGGAAGATATTGAAAAAGAGTATCTTTCCACCGGGCGTTCCGCCTTCCTCGAAAAAATACTCTCTGCGAAAATGAGCGGAAGCTGCGAATGTGCTGCAAAAAACCCGGCGGGCACCTGATGTGTGGGTGATGTCCGCAGGGTGCTGGACGAACTTGAAACGATTCGCAAACCATGGTCGGCCGGCTGAAGGAAGGGGATTGTCTAGCGCGTCCGTCCGAAGCTATGATTCCCTTCCGTGAAGCCTCAACCGCAATATTGTCAAGGGCATGAGGCACCGCTTTTTCTGCCTTGAGCTCTGCGATCTCAATCATCTTCTCAGAATCCTGTTTTAGACAACTGCCCCAGTTTATCGTTCTCCGCCTGAGCTCGGTATTCCCTGATTCGAGGTTGGATCCATAGATAACGCGTTCAGCGATGATGAAGAGTGCCCTTTTGCTTCACCAAATTTCTGCACCGTTTCATGCCAGGGTATTATTTTCCCTTCTTCGGCTTCCAATCCCTGACAATTTGCTCGGCCTCCATCACTTGAGTCATGGAAAGCTTTTCCATAACTCGGTCTATTGCGTCTTCTGCATCTTCCTGGAGTTCTCCTCCACTGTAGTCTGCAGCAAGAGTAAACCAGATGTAGGCTTTTTCGTAGCTCTGGGGAACACCCCTTCCCTTTTCGTACATACTGCCGAGATTGTACTGGGCATATGTATCCCCCTGATCCGCTGCTTTGCGGAACCATTTTGCAGCTTCTGCGTAGTTCTGGGGGACACCCACTCCCTCGTAGTACATATCGCCCAAATTGTATTGGGCCATTGCATGCCCTTGTTCTGCAGCCTTGCGGTACCACTTTTCTGCCTCTGCGTAGTTCTGGGGAACGCCTTCTCCTTTGTCGTAACAAAAGCCGAGGCTGAGCTGGGCTTCGACATCTCCAAGTTCAGCCTTTTGTTGTAATACAGACAAGGATTCATTCTTCTGAGGGGCACTTTCAGCCTCGACTGCTGAAAGGATGCCCTGCCCGGCGAACACCGGCGTTAGGAACACCACGAAGAAGAGCATTAGGAACGGTCTTGTTTTTCTCATTTCCTTCCCTCCATATCATCAGATGTTGTTCTGAAAAGCAGAAGCCTCTCATGGAGAGTGTCATGTGTGCCTGGCCAAGCACGGCATGAGGCACTGCTTTTTCTGCCTTGAGTTCTGCAATCTCATACTCGATGTCGAATCTACGGTCGCATCGCTCACCGATGATGAATATGCCTCCGGTGATGAACACCGTCAGTCAGGAAGATGAGTACGGCAATGACGAGAAATGTTGTATTGGCATGACAACCCCTTGGAGCATGATGTCTTTTCCGGGTTGGGCAGAAAAAAGCCGTAAAATCACAAGTCTTGCGCTCCGGATTGTTCATTAGTATCTCTCCAAGGTGTTTTTTAAACAAGGATCGGCTTTTCATTCTGTTTCATTGGCATATCTCCCTGAAATGTGCGGGTGACCTTTTCGGAAGGGTGGAAAATTTCAGGCCCTCGGCCATAGTGAATTTAGCGGCAGGTATTAATATCTACTTATAAAAAGCCAGACAACTCTGTGAGCCTTGACGGTTCCTCCGTTCGAGGGTAGAATAATCTTCGCCTTTCGGGGCACCCAATGCGCCTGTAGCTCAGCGGATAGAGTATCGGCCTCCGGAGCCGAGGGTCTGGCGTTCGAATCGCCACAGGCGCGCCATAGAAAAATCGAAAGCCGGGATTTATCCCGGCTTTGTGTTATTTTCACATCGGTGGGAAAGGGGCGGTTACCGTGAGCTTCAGGACGACCATTCTGGATATCCTTGCATCGGACGAAAAAAAGAAGAAATTTACCCTTCTCCTCTCCGGCGGAGAGCTTCATCCTGCAGGCGGAGGCCAGCCAGGTGACTCGGGGATTCTCTGGACGGAGGATTTCCGGTTCCGCATCGACGACACGGAAAAAAAGGATGGAGGAGTGGCAGTCTCGGGAAAGGCGGAAAAAGGTTCCCCTGCCGCAGGAATGGAAGTGGAAGGAGAAGCTGACCTTGAGCGGCATCGTCTCCTTTCGAGAATGCACACAGGGGAGCACATACTATCAAGGGCTCTCGAGAAGGCACACCCGGGGCTCCGGGTTTTCAAGGTTGCCGTAGACTGCGCCGAAACATCGGTGTACCTGACCTGGGAAGGGGAGCTGTGCTGGGATATGCTCTTCGAAGCGGAGAAGGAAGGCAACAGGATTGTTGCGGAGAACCTTCCCGTTGAAACCGTCCTGCTTTCGAAGGAAGAAGCGGAGAATCTTCCAGGAATCAAGGGGAACTGGGGCAGGATCGCCGACGAAACCATCAGGGTGGTCCGCATTCCCGGGTATGACACCATCGCCTGTTCGGGGAGCCATGCTTCGTCCACCGGCGAGGTGGGAAATCTCTTCGTCACGGCTTTCAGGGGAACCTCGCCGGACTGGGAGTTCAAGTTTTCCGTGGACGGGGCGGCGCTCCGCCAGGAATACAGCGAGGCATCCCGCAGGCTTGTCCGGGGAATAGGCTGCAGGCTTCCCCAGCTTTTCCAGGTCGTCGGCGGGCTCCAGGAGGAAAACGGGGCCCTGAGGAAGCTGCTGGAGAAAACCTCTCACTATGTCTCCCTTCCTGCGGAGGACTTTACGGCCGGGTGGCTGCCGGTCTCTGCCGCAGTCCTTCCCGGCTTTTCGAGAGAACTGGCCGCGCCTGCAGCCAGAAAATGGTCCGATGACCATCCCGGGAGGGTGCTGCTGCTGCTGCTCCCTGAGCCTGAAAAGAATGAAGGCTCTTTTCTCCTCTATGGGGGAAAAGAGGTTTCCGTCGATTTTTCCGCCCTCCTGAAGGAAAGCACCTCGCTCAGCGCAAAGGGGGGCGGTCGGAGCGACTGGCTCAACGGCCTTTCTCCCGTGATGACAGTCGAACCCTGGCTGGAAGCGATGAAAACCTATACAGAGAAAAGGCGGCCCTGACGGGCCGCCTTTTTTATGCTGGTTTTCCGGATCGGGCTATTTTACCGTCGGAACGGTCATTCCTTTTTCAGTATAAAATCTGGCCGCTCCAGGGTGGACGGGAACGGAAACACCGTCGAGAGCCGTTTCAAGGGTGATGAATTCCGCTTTCGGGTGGACCTTGCGGAGATCAGAGATGTTTTCCCACAAGGCCTTTGTGAACCTGTAGACCACGTCGTCGGGGAGGCCGGCTTCACAGATGAGCATTGCGTTCACCGCAGGAGTGACGATGTCGCGGTCTATTCCCCTGTAGGTCCCGGCGGGGATGACGTCCTTGATGAAATAGGGGTATTCCGCCGTGAGCCGTGTCATGAAATCGTCATTGAATCCTACGAGATCGATATCATTGGTGGCGGCAAGGTCGATTATGGAGGACGTGGGGTATCCGGCGACGACGAAACCGACGTCGAGTTGCCCGTCCTTGAATCTCTGGGTTGTGCTGTTGAAGTCGAGGAAGTCGGTGCTCATGTCCCCGTAGTGCAGTTCCGCTATCTTCATGATGGCGGATACATCCCCAAGGACACCCGACCCGGGGGCTCCGACGGACACTCTCTTGCCCCTGATGTCCATTATGTCCTCTACACCGCTTCCCTTCAGAGTGATACAGTGGACATGCTCCGGGTAAAGGGACGCCACGACGCGTATGTTCTCGAATCTCTCCTTGAAGGGAGCCATTCCCTTCGACGCCCAGTACGCGATGTCGTTTTGGGCGAAGGCCATCTCGATCTGGCGGGTTCCGATGAGGGTGATGTTTGCCGCCGAAGCATTGCCGGTTTCGGAGGTAACCTGGAATTCAGGAACATTCCTGCTGATGATTTCAGCGATCCCTCCTCCGAGGGGGTAATAGGTTCCCCCCGTGCTTCCGGTGGCGATTGACAGGAAGGTCCTGGCGAAAGCGGTTTCGACAGGGACAACTAAAAGAACAACGGCAGTGAAGACCGCAAAAACCAGTTTCTTCATCTGGAAGCGCCCCCTTGCGAAAATAATGAAAATGGTTGTTCCTGCCCGGAAAAAAACTGGAATTCCCATCCGGAGGGAACTTTCTCTTCTCAGTATAGACCGGAAAATGCCGGGGGACAAGGAATCCATCTTCCTTTTCAGTATTTTCTCTTAACTGTCTCCCTTCACCGGCAGGAAAAACGGTCCGGGAAGTGACTCTTTTCTCCTGTTCCTTTATAATGCGTACTAGAATTCACCAGAGAGGAGCTGCATGTTCGTGATCTGGAAGAAAATTTTCAACACCCCCCAGGAAGAGTTGGAGGAAGAACCTGTGGAAATGGAAGCGGGAGCAGGATATCCCGAAGACGTGACCCACCGGGTTTCCCATCAATCTCACGGCCGGGAAAAGGAACCGTTGTCGCTGGACATCAATTCCCGAGGAGGGGAGAGGGATCAACCCGGAATCGAGCTGAACCTCAAGATTCGGATCGACGACGAAAGCCAGGTGGGAAGGGCTGCCCTTCTCCTTGCCGCGACGACAAGCAACGAGACTGAGTGCGTTTTCAAGAAAGAATTGTCGTCCATGGGCTGGAGATCGGTCGCTACGGAAGTGGGGGGCCTTGCGGGAGATCTCCCGCAGAAAATTACAAGGGCCCTGGTGGGGGCTTCGCTGAACGCCGGGGTGGTGGAGAAAAAACGGAACGAAATGCATGCTCTCATGCACGCGGCTCTCGAAGCTCTCGACGGTTTCCTTGTGGTTGGAATGCTCGAGGCAAGCGTCGGGGCGAAGATCGCCATCGTCAGAAACACCAAGTGGATTTCCGTGGCCGTCATGGGGGACACGGCGTATCATGCGGTCGCCCATCACGAACGGTGCGGCCTCGGGGTCATGCATATCTGACGAACAGCCTTTTTCGACGCTGTTTTCAAATAATGGAAGGAAAAATGACTCTTGCATGGGAAAGCGTCCTGTGATAGAGTTTCTGTTTGTTTGGTGACAATTTACGGGTCACGATTTTCTTCGGAGGTGTCTCATAGATGAAAAAGGATATCCACCCTCGCTACGAGAAATGCACGGTGACGTGCGCCTGCGGCAATACGTTTGAAACCCGCTCCACCGACAAGGAGATCCGGGTTGGCGTCTGCTCTTCATGCCATCCTTTCTACACAGGCAAGAAAGGCAGCCGTGTGCTGACAGAGGCGGGACGGCTCGAGAAGTTCCAGAGGAAGTATCAGGGCATCAACTACGGCCAGAGAGAGACTTCCGAACAGTAGGGAGAAGGGGGCTGCGGTCCCCTTTTTTTGAGAGTCCGCTTTCAGCCGGAGCCGCATCGTGATGCGACGCTGGCTGTTTTTTCATTTCGGATCCGCCCTCGCCGGCGGCCCCGTAGCGGAAAGGGGAGAATGATTTCATGGCATGCCGTGTCCTTTTGATTGCCTCAACGCCGTCTCCGGACGCCGTGGTCGCCGCAGCGGCAAGGATCTGCTACAGCGACGCCTCCGCCGCCGACCTTCTCGAGGCCGAGTCGCCCGAAAAAAGCGGGAAGCTGCTGCATCACCTCTGGAAAAGCGGCCACTATTCCCCCTTTGAACACGCATCCTTCACCTTTGCCATGGACGGGCTCAGCAGGGTGGCATCCCATCAGCTCGTGAGGCACAGGATTGCGTCATTCAGCCAGCAGAGCCAGAGATACGTGGAGATGGGGGAACCCGATGTCATTCTTCCCCCCTCCGTCGCGTCGAACCCGGACTTTTCAGACCGGTTCCGGGCAATGGCGGCGGAGGCCCACCGCTTTTATGCCGAAATGGTTGAGGCAGGCATTCCCAGGGAGGACGCCCGCTTCATTCTGCCCCACGGATGGAGCACCCGGCTCGTCATGACCATGAACGCCAGGGAACTGCATCATTTCTTCACCCTTCGCCTGTGCAGGCGGGCCCAGTGGGAAATCCGGGACCTGGCAAGGAAAATGCTCCGGCTGGTCAGGCATGCCGCCCCCCTTCTCTTCGAAAAGGCGGGGCCCTCCTGCGTCATTTCCGGAGAATGCAGGGAGATGAATCCCTGCGGGAAACCCTATGCTTCCCTTGAAGCTCTTTTAAACGAGGAAAATTCCTGAGGTGAAAATGAAAAGACTGCTTGCATTTCTATTGCTGCTGCTTGCGGAAGGATCAGAGGACAGAAGGATACCCGTAGGCGGACAGGCGGTGATCGAAGGGGTCCTGATGAAGGGGCCTTCTCGGTGGGGGCTTTCCGTGAGGAAGCCTGACGGAATGATCGAGAGCGAAAGCTGGAACAACCGTTCCTGGACGTCATCCATGCCGTGGAAGCTGCCTGTCGTCCGCGGGGTGGTCACCATGGTGGAGATGATGACCGTGGGATTCCGGGCCCTGGACAAATCGGCCCAGATTGCCGTGGGCGAGGAGGAGAAGATCACCGCGAAAGAGATGTTCATCACCGTCGCCGTGGCAATATTTGCCGTAGTGGGGCTCTTCATCGCACTCCCCCTGTGGCTGTCCGACCTGGCGGTGAAGGCCTGGGGGCTTACCCCCCTCGGGAAGAACGTGCTGGAAGGCTGTCTCCGGGGCGTGGTGTTCATCGCCTATGTCGCCGGGATCGGACTGTGGATCGAAATACGCCAGGTGTTCCGGTACCACGGCGCCGAGCACAAGACCATCAATGCCTACGAATCCGGAGCGGTGATGACGCCCGAAAACGTCCGGAACTTCTCCAGGATCCACCCCCGATGCGGAACGTCCTTCCTTCTCATCGTCGTTGCGGTCAGCATCGTGGTGTTCTCTCTCGCCGGGGCCGGTTCCATCCTCTGGCGCATCGGCAGCAGGGTCGTCCTGCTGCCCCTGGTGATGGGCATTTCCTACGAAATCATCAAGGGGGCGTCATGTGCGGGCCCTGCCGGCAGGGTTCTCATGGCTCCGGCCCTGTCCTTTCAGTACCTCACCACAAGAGAGCCTGACGAACGGCAGATCGAGGTGGCCCTTGCCTCCCTTGAGACGGCCCTTGGACGAAAGCTGGTTACACCGGCGGAGGAGTCTGAATGAACTATCTGGGAAAACTCGAGGCTTTTGAAAAGGATTTCGAGGCAATCGAAGCGAAAATGGCCGATCCCGCCACCCACGGCAACCTGAAGGAGCTCCAGTCCCTTGCCAGGCGGCATTCACACCTTGAAACCGTGGTGGCGAAGTATCGGGAATACCGGAAAACAGCCGCCGACATCGAAGAGGCACGGAGCCTCATCTACGGCTCCGACCAGGACATGGCCGAGCTCGCCAGGGAGGAACTCTCCGAAAAGGAGCCCCTTCTTGAAAAGCTGGAGCAGGAGATCAGGATCCTCCTGCTTCCGAAGGACCCCAACGACGAAAAAAGCGTTATCATGGAGATCCGCGGAGGGGCTGGAGGAGAGGAAGCCGCTCTTTTCGCCGCAGACCTTTTCCGCATGTATACCCGTTTTGCCGAGAGAGAAGGGTGGAAGACCGAGGTTCTCGACTACAACGAAACGGGGATCGGAGGGTACAAGGAAATCATCTTCCGGATCGACGGAAACGGCGTATACAGCAAGCTCAAGTTCGACAGCGGAGTTCACAGGGTTCAGAGGGTTCCTGCCACGGAGGCGGGAGGACGGGTTCACACCTCCACCGCAACGGTGGCCGTTCTTCCCGAGGCCGAGGACGTTGACGTGGAGATCAACACGGAAGACCTGAAGATCGACACTTACCGGTCCAGCGGTGCGGGCGGGCAGTACGTGAACATGACCGATTCCGCCGTGCGGATAACCCACGTACCCACGGGAATCGTGGTGACCTGCCAAGATGAGCGCTCCCAGCTCAAAAACAGGGTGAAGGCGATGGCTTACCTCAGGGCGAAGCTGTATGACGCCGAACTTCGGAGACAACACGAAGAACTCGCGTCGGAGCGGCGGGGCCAGATCGGTACGGGAGACCGCTCCGAACGTATACGGACCTACAATTTTTCCCAGAACAGAATCACCGACCACAGGATCGGCGTGACCCTCTACAAGCTTGACCAGTACCTTGACGGCGATCTCTACGATCTCATAGAGGCAATGACCGTTGCGGACCAGACGGAAAGGCTGCATACCATAGAGGCGAACTGATGAACCTGTCCGAAGCACGGAGGCTGACTGCCGAAAGGCTGCGCGCCTCCGGCATCGAATCTCCGGCGAGGGAAGCGGAACTCCTTCTTGCCGAGGCGGCCCGGATTTCCCGTTCATTTCTCGCGGTTCACCCTTCCCTCCCGCTGGAAGAAGCCGCCGCCCTTCGGCTGTTTGAGATGACCGAACTGAGATGCTGCGGGGAACCCCTGCAGTACCTCCTTGGTTCGTGGGAGTTTTACGGCCGTCCTCTTGATGTTGCCCCTGGGGTCCTCATCCCCCGGGCCGACACCGAAGTTCTCGTGGAACAGGCCCTTTCCCTTCTTCCGCCCGCAGGGCGGTTTCTGGATTGGGGCACGGGGTCCGGGTGCATTGCCCTGGCTCTCCTCGCGGAACGTCCGGACCTTTCCGGCGTGGCCGTTGACGCCAATCCTCAGGCTCTCAGCCTCTCATGGAGAAACCTGAAAAAGCACGGCCTTCTTTCCCGCTGTTTCCTCTGGCATTCAAGGAGCCCTGAGGACATCCCTGCCCGGGACGGAGAATTCGACCTGGTGGTCAGCAATCCTCCCTACATCCCCTCCTCCAGGCTTTCCGGCCTCCCCCGAGAAGTGAGAAAAGAGCCTCTCTCGGCCCTCGACGGGGGAGATGACGGCCTTTGCTGGTACCGGGAGATCTTCCGCTGGGCGCCGGCGAAGCTCAGATCCGGTGGACGGCTGCTGTTCGAGATAGGTGACGGCGAACAGGGCGAACAGTTGACTGGAATTGCTCCATCAAGCCTTGAATTTAACGGAATATTCCATGATATGTCCTGTAAACCTCGCGCAGTTTCCTGGCTTCGTGTATAATTCTGCAGGATACTATCGTTTCTCATCTGAAGGGGTGGATTCGTTATGGAAAAAAGGGAGCTTGTCATCATCGGAGCAGGGCCTGCGGGCCTTTCGGCAGCCATCTACGGCAGAAGGGCCGGCCTTGATGTGCTGCTTCTTGAAAAGGGCGTCCCCGGAGGACAGATCAACATCACCGAGGAAATTGAAAACTGGCCTGGCGTGGAACATGCCACCGGCCCGGAACTTGGGGCCATGTTCAGGAGCCATGCGGAAAAGTTCAAGACAGAATTTCGTGATGTAGACGTGTCCGCCGTGGAAGTCCGCGACGGCGCGAAAATTATCGTGACAAATAAAGGTGAGATAGAAGCGGAGGCTGTCATCATCGCCACGGGAGCCTATTTCCGCCGCCTCGGGTGCGAAGGGGAAGCCGAACATATCGGCCAGGGCGTGAGTTACTGCGCCGTGTGCGACGGGGCCTTTTTCGAGGGCGAAGAGATCGCCGTCGTCGGAGGGGGCAATACCGCCGTGGAGGAGGGCGAATATCTCACCACCTTCGCTTCGAAAGTGTACATCATCCACCGGAGGGACGAGTTCCGCGCCGACCGCGCCGCCATTGAGCGGGCCCTCTCAAACCCGAAGATCGTTCCCGTATGGAACTCGGTGGTGGAAAAGATTGAAGGGGACGGCATGGTGGAGAACCTTGTCCTGAAGAACATCAAGACCGGCGAAGTATCCAACCTCCCCGTGGCCGGCGTGTTCATGTTCGTCGGCCAGTCCCCCCACGACGAACCCGTAAGGGGACTCGTGGAAGCTGCCAAGGGCGGCTGGATCAAGACGAACGACGCCATGGAAACGTCCGTGGAGGGAATCTTCGCTGCGGGTGACGTTCGCGACAAGGGACTCCGCCAGGTGATCACCGCTGCATCCGACGGAGCGATTGCCGCCATGAGCGCTTCAGCCTACATTAACGAGCAGGTCCATCTCCGGTCTGTCCTCATGGAACCCGAGCATGTGACCGCCTTTTTCTACTCCAGCATCGACAGGGAGCAGGTGAAGCTCTCCGACGAGGTGGAGTCCCTGGCAAAAAACGCAGGGAAAAAGGTCGCCCTCGTGGATGGGTACAAGAACGCCCGCATGGTGGAGAAGCTCGGGCTCCCCTCTCTTCCCGCCATGGTGGAGCTTGCCTCCGGGAAAACCGTGAAAATGGCTCCCATTGCGGACCTCTCAGCTGCCAAGGCGTTTCTGCAGTAAGTCATAACATTTTTCAGGGTGTTCCCCGGACCGGTCCGGGAACACCCTGTGCCCTGGGAGGAACAGGCATGATCCTGACGGTTACCCTCAATCCTGCAGTGGACGAAGAGTACGTGGTACCCGAATTCCGGCCCGGAGGCTGGTTTCGGGCAACAAAAAGCAGCCGTTCCCCCGGCGGCAAAGGCATCAATGTTTCGACTCTCCTGGCCCAGTTCGGATATACCTCCACGGCGATGGGCTTTCTCGCGGGATTCAACGGAGAATATATCCGCAATGCCCTCCGGGCTTCCCGAATAACCACGGATTTCGTCCATATTCCCGGTGAGACCCGGACCAATGTGTATGTCATCGACGATACGGGCCACGTTGAAACCGGCATTTCCGAGGCCGGTCCCGCCGTCAGCCCTGAGGCCGTGGACCGCCTGAGGAAGGTTTACCGGAGGATTCTGCAGAGGACGCGGATGGTCATACTGGGGGGATCGCTGCCTCCAGGCGTTCCGGAGGATATCTTCGCCGAGTTTGTCCTCCTCGCCAGGGAAAAAGGAATACCCACCCTAGTGGATGCTGCCGGGCCGCCTCTCATGGCAGCCCTCGAGGCCGGCCCCACCGTGGTGAAAGCGGACCACCGCTTCATGTCAAAAGTCATGGGGCGGTCTCTCACCTCGCTGGACAACCTGATTGACGTGGTCTCCGGATTCCAGGCGAAAGGAGTGGAGTGGGCGGTCGTCTCCTACAGAACCTACGGCAACGTCTTTTTCTCTCCTGACGGTATCTACCTTGCCCTGGCGGACAGGAAAAGCGTCCGCTCCATCTTTTCGGCCAGTGACGCCCTTCTCGCCGGGCTCGTTGTTGCAAGGGAAGAAGGGATGGCAACCGAGGAAACGATCCGCTTCGCCATGGCTTCCGCCTGGGAGTGCGCCGCCCACGTGGGCAAGGGCATTCAAAACAGAAAAGCCGTGGAAGGTTTCATCCCCCTCGTGGAGCTTGAGCATCTCTCCTGAAGTCCCTTTTTTCGGATGGGGTAATGTTTTCACCGGCACCGGCCGAAACAGAGGGAGAGGAAGGAGGAATTTTTCATGGACTCCAGGAACGCCCAGAATGCCCAGGCAGTATACATCGCCAACAGAGTGAATACCGCTTCAAGAGAACAGCTTCTCCTCATAACCTACGAAATAGGCGTGAAGGCCTGCAGGAACGCTGAAACCGCTCTTGTCTCCGGCAACACGGAGGAAGCCAACAGGAACATTCAGAAAGCCCAGGATGTCCTGCGTGAGCTCATGGTCACCCTTAACATGGAGACCGGCGGAGAAGTGGCGGAAGGACTGATGAAGCTGTACGACTTCATGTACTTTCTCCTCGTGGAAGCCAACGTCCGCAAGGAACCCGAAAAGGTCTCCGTCGTCAGGGGGATGCTCGAGGAGCTCAAGGGAACATGGGAGGAAGCCGTCATCAAACTGGCGGCAGAGCAGCAGCAGGAGCACCACATTACGGGCATCCCCTCGGCCGATGTTTCCAGGGAACGCCAGGCAGTGCCCGCGGGGGGGCTCAACATTGCAGGATGACTTCCGGGAGAACCTTTCAAGCCTGGCATCCACAGAACTTGCCCTGTACAACGAACTCGCCCTCCTTGTTCAGAAAGAGGGCGAGTGTGTCAGGTCGGGCAATCTGGATTGTCTTCTCTCTATTCTCGTCGAGAAACAGGACGTGATCTCCCGGCAGGAGCTGGTGCAGGAGGGATGGAACACCATCTGTACGGGCCTTGGCCTTTCCGAGGGCAGGGACGGTCCGGTGTTCTGGGAAAAAGTCTCATCCCTCCTGGGGGCCGTCGGGACGGATGACCTGAAGGCCTCCCTGGCGGTCATCCGCGACGTGGCGGGCAGTGTGCTTGAACAGGAGCAGGAAGTTCAGAACCTCCTTGAAGAGCACGTGGCAGACCTGAGAAAGGAAATGCTCAGGCTGAACCGGGGAAAGAAGGCCGTCCACGGCTACTACAAGTCAGGAGGGTCGTTCTAGAGGAATTGCCCATGAAATTTCGCAGGAGAACCGCCGGCATTCTGTTTTTTTTCATGTTCTTTCTGACCGCTCTTCCCCTCTCTGCTTCACAGGACACCATGAAGAAGGAAATCGCCCTCGGCGAGAAAGTTGCTGCCGACGTGGAAAAACAGTGGGAGCGGGTAGCCGACCCCGCCCTGAGCGCACGACTTTCCATGCTGCTCGGCCGCTTTATTCCCCACCTTTCGCGTCCTCTTCCCTACGAGGTCAGGATCGTCCGCGAGAAAATGGTCAACGCCTTCAGCCTTCCCGGGGGCATTGTCTACTTCACCACGGGCATGCTGGAATTCCTCCGAACGGATGCGGAGGTGGCCGCCATTCTCGCCCACGAACTCATCCACGCCGACAGGCGCCACGTCATTATCCAGACGGCACGGGCATCGAAGATCAACCTGGCTGCCCTCGTACTGATAATCGCTTCCCAGGGAAGCGCGGGTCCCATGATTCTCACCAACCTCGCCCAGATTGCGGTGACCAATTCCTACAGCAGGGATCTTGAGCGGGAGGCCGACAAGGAAGGATTCCGCATCCTCGTGGAGGCGGGCTTTCCGCCTGCGGCGATGGTAACCTCCCTTGAAGCCATGATCTACGACCAGCTGAAGCACCCCTACGTAGACCCCGGCGTCTTCATGACCCATCCCGAATTATCCGAACGGGTGGCCTATATTCTCCAGACTGCCAGGGAGAAGAATGTTTCCATCCGGAGGAAAAAAGCCCTGAACCTTCTCCGTCCGTCGGTGGAATCCAGAGAGGGTAAAACGGTGCTGCTTCTGGACGGCGATCCTGTCTGGTCGCTCCCGGAAAGCGGCGAAGGCCGTGCCGCCGCTGCCGCAGCCGCGGAAAAAATCGACGACCTGCTCCAGATGGAAACAGCGCCTTACGAAATCCAGATCATCTCCCTCGACGGGAAGAATGCCCTCCGCGTAGGCCCCTCGATTATCGCCAGGGAACCCTTGCCAAAAAATGCCGAGACTCTTGAATCGTTCCGGGAGTCCCTGGTGCGGTCCCTTGGGGAAGCCCGAAACAAACACCCGGGAGCGAAATATCTCCATTGATTTTGATGTAGAATAGCATGGGTTTCCAGAGCCGCCCGGTGTTTTTCCCCGGTCGGCAATGTTTCTGCTTCGGCCGTAGCCCCATGATTTTCCCGGATAGAGGAGGACGCCCGATGACGATATCGCTTTACAGACGGTACAGGCCCCGGACCTTTGAGGAGGTTGCCGGGCAGGACATGGCCGTGGACGTCCTGAAAAAGGCTCTCCAGAGAAACCATGTGGGACACGCCTATCTTTTTTCCGGCCCCAGGGGGTGCGGCAAGACTTCCCTGGCGAGGCTCCTCGCCAAGGCCCTGAACTGCCAAAACCTGAAAGACGGCTACGAGCCCTGCGGCGAGTGCTCAAGCTGCGTCTCCATAACTGCGGGAGAAAGCCTCGACGTGGTTGAGATCGACGGCGCTTCAAACAACGGCGTTGAGGAAATCCGGGAGCTGAAAAGCCACGTGTCCCTTTCTCCCTTTTCCTCCAAGTGGAAAGTGTACATCATCGACGAAGTGCACATGCTCTCCATATCGGCCTTCAACGCCCTGCTCAAGACCCTGGAAGAGCCTCCTTCCTTCGTGTCTTTCATCCTGGCCACCACGGAACCGTCGAAGGTCCCCGTGACCATCCGTTCCCGGTGCCAGCACATCCCCTTCCGGAGGATCACGCCCCAGGTTATAGGTTCACGCCTCGTCGAGGTCGCGGAGAGGGAGAATGTTCCCTGGGAAGAGGACGCCGTCCGGGAGATTGCCCGCCAGTCCGACGGAGCCCTCAGGGATGCTCTCTCCATGATGGAGCAGGCCCTCTCCCTCGGAGGGGGCGAACTATCCGCAGGTGCAGTGGACAGGCTTCTCGGCGGCGGCACCATGTCCGATCTTGAACGATGGGTCGCCTCGGCGCGAAAAGACTCGGTGCAGCCCTTTCTTCTGCTGGAAGAGATGTTCCTCAAGGGGGCCTCTCCGCAGAGGGTCGTGGAAGGGCTCTTTCTTCTGTTCCGGAACATGTGGGTCTTCAGGAAATGGGGAAAGGACGTCCTGGCCTCCCTGTCCCTTTCACCGGCTGAAGCCTCCTTTCTGGAAGAGGAAGGACCGAAGTGGTCCGCGGACGAGCTTTCCGGCATGATGCTCTTCTGCTCCAGGCTCATCCCCCAGGTCAGGACCGGTCTCCGGTCCGACGTTCTCTCCGGCCTTCTCGCGGCGAAGATTCTCGAATCCCTGCGGATCCCCGCGGAGGAAAGGACAGTCCCTTCCAGGCTCGAAGGGGAACTCCGCCCGCGGAGTCTGGAGCCGGCCGAAGAGCCTGTTCATGTAGCGTCGGCGCCCGTCCGGGAGCCATCAGTCAATGCCGTTCCATCCGACCGGTTCCGCAGAAAGGATCCGGAACCTCCTTCAGAAAAGGAAAATGTTGCCGCCGGAGTTCCCACCCGCACCCATGAGCCGGTCCCCCTGCTTCCGGAACATTGGCCGGGATTCGAAAAAATGCTCTTCGCCAGGGACCTGCTGTTGTACTCCGCCCTGGCCGGAACATCCGTTTCCCTTGAAAACCGCACCATTTCCGTTCTTTTTCCGGAGGATTCGCCCTACTGCTTTGAGGTGCTCTCCGTAGAGCGCAACGCTTATTCCCTCGCTTCGAGGGCTGCGGAATACTTCGGCGAGGATATTTCCGTGATCCTGAAGATGGGCGGACGGGAGAAAAAATGTACGGGAGGAGGGAACGGCGCCGGTGAAGAGGTTGAATGGCAGAATCCCGGCCCGACCATCCCCCTTTTTCGGATACCCCGGGAAGAAGAGCCTTCCCGGGATGAAAACAAAAGCCCCACCCCCGCACCGCCTCCCGGCAGACCCGTTCTCTCTCCTGCTGCAGGGAGCGAACCGGAGGATACGGAAATCCCTTTCGAAGGACTGGTGAATGAAGTCCTCAAATGGGGCGGGGGGGAAGTGGTCCTCGTGAAGAGAGAGGACAGGGAAGGGGAAATCCCCGACGAAACGGTTCCCCCGGGCGAGTGATCCTTCCCCGGTGTTCCGAGCCTTTCCGGCATTCTGACCGATCATTCCACAAGGAGCGTCAACAATGGCCCGACAATTTGTTCATCTTCACGTCCATACTGAATACAGCCTCCTCGACGGGGCCATACGGTGCGACCAGCTCGCCGCCAGAGCCGTGGAGTACGGAATGCCCGCCGTCGCCATGACCGACCACGGCGCCATGTACGGCGCCGTGGAATTTTACGATAAATGCCTGACCGCAGGCATCAAGCCAGTCATCGGCTGCGAGGTCTACGTGGATCCCGAGGGGCACACCACCAGGGACAAGAGAAACAGGAACCACCATCTCATCCTCCTTGCGGAAAACGACGAAGGGTACCACAACCTGGTGAAGCTTACGTCCATAGCCAATACCGACGGATTTTACGGAAAACCGAGGATAGACCATTCCCTCCTGTCCAGGTATAAATCGGGACTTATCGCTTCCTCTGCCTGTCTTGCAGGGGAGATTCCCGCCCTCATTCTCGAGGGCAGGGAGAAGGAGGCCCTCGACCGGGCTGTGCTCTACCGGGACATCATGGGGAAGGATAATTTCTTCCTGGAGATCATGTACAACGCCATTCCAGAGCAGGCCGTCGTGAACAGGACCATCGTCCGCATGGCCAGGGAACACGGTTTCCCCATCATAGCCACAAATGACGCCCATTACCTCTCGAAGGACGATTACGACTGGCATGAAATCCTCCTCTGCGTCCAGACGAAGAGCAGTCTTGAGGATGAAAACCGGATGTCCTTCTCGAGCAATGATTTCTACTTCCGCTCACCGGAGGAAATGGACATGCTCTTCGGAGCCGAGCTGCCCGACGCTCTGGACAACACCGTGGCCATCGCCGAACGGTGCAATGTCCGCCTTCCCCTTGGGGAGAGGGATTACAAGCTCCCGAACCTCCGGCTTCCGGAAGGGGAAACCCTGGAGAGCAATCTCGAAAAGGAGGCCCGCCAGGGCCTTGCGGAGCGCATGAAAGGCAATATACCCGAAGAGTACGCAAAACGGCTTGAGTACGAGCTCGGCGTCATCAACTCCATGGGTTTCGCCGGCTACTTCCTCATCGTGGCCGGGATCATCGGCGCCGCGAAGAAGCTGGGAATTCCCATAGGCCCCGGAAGGGGTTCGGCGGCAGGGTCCCTCGTGGCGTGGAGCCTGAAGATCACCGAACTGGACCCCATACGCTACAACCTTCTCTTCGAACGCTTCCTGAACCCTGAACGTATCAGCATGCCCGATATCGACACCGACGTGTCGGACAAGGGACGGGATGAACTGCTCCACTATATCTCGGAACATTACGGCCACGACAGGGTTTCCCAGATCGTCACCTTCGGCCGGATGAAAAGCCGGGCCGCGGTGACGGACGTGGGAAGGGTCCTGGGAATGGCGGTCCGGGACGTGAACGCCATCACACGGCTCATTCCTCCCATGGGGGTCCATTCCATCGGCGAGGCCGTGGAACAGGTTCCCGAACTGGCCGATATGAAAAAGAACAATCCCATGGTGGCCAGGGTCCTGGATATCGCCTCCAACATCGAGGGCCTCGCCAGGCACTGCTCCCAGCATGCCGCGGGGGTGGTCATCACACCCATGCCGGTGACGGACCTCGTTCCGGTGAGAAAGATCGGCGACGGGCAGATCGTCACCCAGTACCCCATGGAACCCATTGAAAAACTGGGCCTCGTCAAGATGGACTTCCTCGGCCTCAGGACCCTTTCCGTGATCGAGGAGGCGCTGCAGAACATTTCGCTCAGCGGGAAGCCCGTCCCCGACATGGAGCACATCCCCCTGGACGACCAGCCCTCCTACGAAATGCTCCAGAAGGCCGACACCCTCGGCGTGTTCCAGCTTGAATCGTCGGGAATGCGGCAGCTTCTCAAGAAACTGAGGGTGGACTGCTTCGAGGACCTCATCGCCGTCCTTGCCATGTACCGTCCGGGCCCCCTCGGCAGCGGCATGGTGGACCAGTACATCCAGTGCAAGCACGGGAGGGCGAGGGTGGAGTACCTCCATCCCCTTCTCGAGGATGTCCTGAAGGAGACCTACGGGGTGGTGCTCTACCAGGAGCAGGTCATGCAGTGCGCTGCCATCCTGGCGGGCTACTCCCTGGGAGAGGCCGACCTCCTCAGGCGGGCCATGGGCAAAAAGAAAGCCGACGTGATGGAGCAGCAGAGGGCCAAGTTCGTCGAGGGAGCGAAAGAGCGGGGCATCGACGGGAAAACGGCGGAAAACATTTTCAACATCATCCAGGAGTTCGCCGGGTACGGCTTCAACAAGTCCCACAGCGCCGCCTACGCCCTGATCACCTACCAGACGGCCTGGCTGAAGGCCAACTACAGGCCGGAATTCATGGCCGCCTATCTGTCAAGCCAGATAGGGTCCAAAAAAGAGGATCTTGCTGCCTATGTCAGGGAAGTGAGGAACTCGGGGATAAAGGTGCTTCCACCCGACGTGAACACCTCCATGGCCAGCTTCACGGCCGTCGGCGACGTGATCCGCTTCGGCCTCGGCGCTGTCTCCAAGTCAGGCCATACGGCAGTGGAGGCCATTCTCGCCGCGCGGAATGAGGGCGGTCCCTTCGCGTCCCTCTGGGACTTTCTCTGCAGGGTGGACCTTCGGGTGGTGAACAAGTCAGTGGTGGAAAACCTGATCCGGGCGGGGGCCTTCGACAGCCTGAACGATAACCGCAGGCAGCTCCTGGAGGGCTTGCCGGATCTCGTATCCGCGGCTTCAAAGAAATGCGCCGACGGAAACCAGTGCTCCCTCTTCGAACTGATGCCGGAGGAGACGGACGAAGGAGGGCCTGACCTGCCCGAGGTGGAGGATTTTTCCCTCCACGAACGGCTGGAGCTGGAAAAAGAAGCCACCGGGCTCTATATCTCCGGACACCCCTTCGAACAGCACGAGGCGAAGGTCCGTGCCTTCAGCAACTGTGCCATTGCCGACCTGAAACAGTGGAAAGGGAAAAAGAATCCCCCCCTCGTGGGAGGGATGGTGCTTGCCGTCAGGGAACGAACGACGAAAAACGGGGACCCTATGGGGATAATTGAACTGGAGGACGGAGAATCCCGGGTGGAGGCGGTCTGTTTCCCGAAGACATGGGCTTCTCTTCGGGGAAAAATCTCCAACGGGCAGGTCTGTTTCGTCTCGGGATTTCCTGAGGAGCGGGGAGAAACAAGCGTCATAGCCAGGTCGGTTTTCCCCGTGGAAGAGGCGGGAGAGCGGGGGAGCCCTGCCTACGTCCGGGTGTCGGTCTTCGAGGATTCTCTGAAGAACGTTTCCGTGAAGGACCTGTTCCGGGCCCTCAAGACCTACCCAGGAAAGTCGCCTGTGCTCTTCGAGATCCGCAATGACGATTATTCAGTGACCATGCTTCTCCAGGATGTCCGGGTCGATCCGGGGGCTCCCATAGCCGCGGCCGTCGAGGAGGTTCTTCCGGGAGAAATGTTCCAGATAGGGTAGAATCGTTCCCGGAATCGGGAAACAGCCCGTCGGGGACACCGGGAGAGAAGGAGGTTTGAGGAATGACCAAGGTGAAAATAGTCTGCACTATCGGCCCTGCCTGTTCTCAGTACGAAACACTCGTGAGCATGGCGAAGGCAGGAATGAACGTGGCCCGGTTCAATTTCAGCCACGGCGCCTACGAAGGGCATCTCGAGATGCTGAACCTCGTGCGGGCGGTGGAACGGGACCTGAAGGTGCCCATCGCGTGCCTTCTCGACACCAAGGGACCGGAAATACGGACGGGGAAGGTGGAGGGGGGAACGGTGAGCCTCGAGCAGGGGAGCACCCTGACCCTGACCACGCGGCCGGTTGTCGGAAGCGCCTCCATGGTGACAGTGCACTACGATGCCCTGCCCGGAGAAGTGGTCCCCGGGCAGGAGATCTTCATTGACGATGGAACGCTCCATCTGAAGGTGGAGGAAATCTCCGCCGGGGACGTGGTCTGCAGGGTGATCGTCGGCGGACTCCTGGGAGACACGAAGGGCGTCAACATCCCCGGGGCGGAAATATCCCTCCCAGCCCTCTCCGGGAAGGATGTGGAGGATATCCGCTGGGGCCTTGAGCACCAGATGGAGTATATCGCCGTTTCCTTCGTAAAGAACAGGCGGGACATCATGGAGGTCCGCAGGATCATGGAGGAGTTCGGCGGCTCCATGAAAGTGATCGCCAAGATCGAAACCCGCCAGGCCGTTCAGAACATCGACGGGATCACCGACGTGGTGGACGGCGTGATGATCGCCAGGGGGGACCTCGGCGTGGAGATTCCCACCGAGGAAGTGCCTCTCCAGCAGAAGCGGATCATCGACATCTGCCGGGTGAAGGGCAAGGCGGTCATCGTGGCCACCCAGATGCTGGACTCCATGATCCGCAATCCCCGTCCCACTCGGGCCGAGGCAAGCGACGTGGCGAATGCCGTTCTTGACGGGGCTGACGCCGTCATGCTCTCAGGCGAGACCGCAAAGGGGGCCTACCCTCTCCGGTCGGTGGAGACCATGAAGCGCATCGTAGCCAGGGCCGAAAGCGAGATCGAGCTCTGGGAGCGGCCGCTGCACAGCGCGTCCAAAACCATGGGAGTTCCGGATGCGGTGAGCAGCGCCTCCGTCCTGGTGGCCCGCCAGATGAAGGCCGCGGCCATCATATCCATGACCCAGAGCGGCAGCACAGCCCAGATGGTGAGCAAGCACAGGCCCCCGTGCCCCATCCTCGGTGCGACCCCCTCCGTCAGGACCTGGCGGGAACTTGCCCTTTACTGGGGTGTCATACCTCTCATGAAAGAGGAGATGACCGACCAGAACACAGCAGTGGACTCGGCCATCGCTTCCTGCATCAGCGCGGGACTGATAGGGGAGGGCGACCTGGTGGTGGTTACCGCGGGAGTCCCCCTGGGCGCCGCAGGCACCACGAACATGCTCCAGGTTCACATAGCGGGCACAATACTTCTCAGGGGCCTTTCCCTCCTGAAGCGGGAGGCCCGGGGGCCCGTGTGCCTTGCCAGGAGCTCCGCCGAGGCCAATGAAAAAATGACCAGGGGCGCCGTCCTCGTAGTCGGGGGCACCGACAGGGGATATGTCCCCGCCATGAAGATGGCCTCGGCCATCGTGGCGGAGGAGGGGGGGCTGACGTCCCATGCCGCCGTTGTCTCCCTGGAACTCGGCATACCCTGCGTGGTGAACGCCGGAAAAGCCCTGTCGCTGCTTTCGGACGGCATGATCGTTACCGTGGACGGATACAGGGGGTTGATCTACCACGGCCGGGTCAAGCTGACCGTATGAAAGGTTCGTGGAACGATTTCCGGGAATGGAGAGACCGTATCGCCCGGGCTTTCTCACCTCCGGCGGATCCTCCGTGGGAGGAAGTGTTCACTGACGGTTCCGGAAAGAGCGCCGTACTCGTCCCGTTCTTTCCGGGATCCGAAGGGCCGGAGCTTCTCTTTCTCCGCCGGTCCGCCAAACTGCGGCACCACGCGGGAGAGATCTGTTTTCCCGGGGGCATGAGAGAACCGGGTGATTTTGGCCCCGTCTCCACGGCTCTCAGGGAAACCGCTGAGGAAACGGGCATTCAGCCGGAATGTGTGGAAAACCTCGGCATCCTGGATCCGGAATATGCCGTTGTTTCCGGTATGGCGGTGCTTCCTGTGGTGGGCATGGTCTCCCGCTTTCACCCAGGGGATCTCGACCTCTCCTCCGGAGAGACCGATGGCGCCTTCTTTGCGAGGGTGGACGGCTTCCCCTCGGTTCCCGTGACGAAGACCGTCGATGTCCGGGGAAAACTTCATGAATACCCGGAATACCGCCTCGACAACGGCTGGGTCATCTGGGGAGTCACCGCCCGGATACTCCGCCGCGTTCTCGAGAGCCTGAAAGGCGGGATGTCCTGATGGCCGTCATTGGCGCCCATGTTTCCATCGCCGGGGGGCTGGAGCAGGCATTTGCCAGGGGAGAGGATCTCTCCTGCGAGGCCATCCAGATTTTTACGAAAAACCAGCTCCAGTGGAGGAGCGGTCCTATTTCCCAGGGGAGGGGGGAGCGATTCCTCAGGGCGTGGCGTGACAGTTCGGTCAGGGACGTGGTGGTCCACGCCTCCTATCTCATCAATCTCGCCGCCACCGACGCTACGGGGGAGAAAAGCACCGCCGCCCTCGAGGACGAAATCGAGCGGTGCGACATCCTCGGAGTCGAGGACCTGGTGCTGCATCCCGGATCCTCCAGGGGAAACCCTGCGGAGGAATCCCTCGACCTCGTGGCCAGGCGCCTGGGAGCAGTGCTTGGAAGGACATCCCACAAGAGGGTGAACATCCTGCTGGAAACCATGTCAGGCCAGGGAAACCATCTCGGGTCCGATTTCCGGGAGTTCCGCCGCATATTCGAAACCCTGGACTGGGATCCCAGGCTTGGCATATGCCTCGACACGTGCCACATGTTCGCCGCGGGCCACGATTTCCGGACAGAGCCCGCCTACCGAAGGCTGGTCGGTCAGATCGATTCGGCGGTGGGAGTGGAGAGAGTCCGCTGCTGGCATTTCAACGACAGCGCCCATCCCCTCGGCAGGAGGCTCGACCGTCATGCCCACATCGGCGAAGGAGAGCTTGGGTATGCTCCTTTTTCTCTTATCCTCGGGGACACTCTGTGGGAACAGGTGCCCTGCATTCTCGAAACTCCGCAGACCGGGGCGGGGTACGGTGGAGATATTGCCCTTCTTCGAAAACTGAGAGGAGGATAACATGACGGCACATTGGCCCCGTCTCGTCGTGAACGCGAAAGCGATTGAAGAAAACGCCCGCAGGGTCGTGCAGAAATGTGCCGCGGCGGGAATTTCCGTTTCCGGTGTCACCAAGGGGATGTGCGCCCAGGAAGATGTCGTCGGGGCCATGGTGGCGGGCGGCTGTTCCGAACTTGCCGACAGCAGGGTAGGCAACCTGGAAACGCTGAAGGCCATGAACACCGGCCTGCCCCTTCTCCTCCTCCGCATCCCCATGCTCAGCGAATTGTCCCTGGTCGTCTCACGGGCTGACTGCTCCCTCGTCAGCACCCCGGAAACGGTGGACGGGCTCGAGGAAGCCTGTGCCGCTTCAGGGCTGAGCCACGAAGTGATCGTCATGGTGGACCTCGGAGACCTCCGGGAAGGTGTGTGGATGGACGACACGGGCAGTATCGCCGAAGCATTGAGGCGATCCCCGAGAGTCCGCTGCAGGGGAGTGGGCGTCAATTTCGGATGCTACGGAGGCACCCTTCCGACCAGGGAGAAGCTCCGGCAGCTGATACGCATCGGAAAGGAACTGGAACGGGAGATCGGCTGCCCTCTTTCCGTCTTCTCCGGAGGCTCCACGTCCTCCCTCCTGCTCCTGGAACGGGGGGAGATGCCCCCGGGCATCAACAGCCTGAGGATCGGAGAGGGCATTCTCCTCGGCGAGGACGTTACGTCCATGAGGTCCATCCCATGGCTCCGGCAGAGAACCATGTGGCTCGAAGCGGAACTTGTGGAGGTGCGGAAGAAGCCATCGGTTCCCGTGGGCCCCTTCGGCGCTGACGCCTTCGGCCAAAGGCAGGTATTCGAGGACCGGGGAAACCGCATGCGCGCCATCGCCGCAGTGGGGAGACAGGATGTCAGGATCGAAGGGCTAGTTCCCGAGCTCGAGGGAATATCCATCCTCGGCGCTTCCAGTGATCATTTGATCCTGGACGTGGAGGACGCCCCCGTTCCCCTCGCCCAGGGAGACAAGCTGAAGTTTTTTCCCGACTACGGCGCCATGCTGGCCCTGGCGACTTCCCCCTATGTTCCTTTCGAAGTGGTATAGTATTGTACGGAATGGTTCCATATCATAACCCGGAGCGAACCCATGCTTGATATTTTCCGTTGGCAGGACGCCATCGACATAATAATCATCTCCATAATCGTCCACCGGCTGCTTCTGCTGCTCGTCGGCACCAGGGCGATGCAGCTCGTGAAAGGGCTTCTCATCATGGGGGCCCTTGCCGCCGCTGCCCGGATTTTCGACCTGAGAACCCTCTCGTGGTTCCTCGGGAAGGTTCTGGGAGTGCTGGTCATTGCCATTCCCATCGTCTTCCAGCCCGAGCTGCGGAAGATGCTCGAGGAGCTGGGCCGGGGCGGAAGCCTGTGGCAGAGGAAGAAAACGGGAAAGAAAGCCGAACTCCTGAGCCACGAAGTCGCCCGGGCCATCAGCTATCTCAAGGGACAGAAAATCGGCGCCCTCATCGTTCTTGAAAGAAACACCGGCCTGAAGGATTTCTGGAGAACGGCCATCAAGCTGAACGCCGACATTACCCAGGAGCTTCTGATCACCATATTCTGGGAGGGGACACCCCTTCACGACGGGGCCGTCATCATAGACAGGGACAATATTGTCGCCGCGAGCTGCTACCTGCCTCTTACCGAAAATTCCGACCTTTCTCGGTGGATAGGCACCCGCCACAGGGCAGCCCTTGGAGTCACCGAAGTTTCCGATGCCATAGCCCTGGTGGTGTCCGAGGAAAGAGGGGAAGTCTCCCTGGCCATCAACGGCCATCTTTCCAAGAACCTCAAGGAGGCCCAGGTGCAGAAGCTGCTGCTCCATTATTTCGGCGGCGAAGACGAGGAGAACAAGTCGCTGCTCGACAGATTGCAGGAAGATATCCGGACCCTCTGGACCTGAGTTTTTCTTTTCACTGAGGAGGCTGCGGTTCAACATGGCCGAAACACCAAAAACAGATGATATAATATCCTCTCCCATGTTCCTTCGGGTAATGGCCGTGGTCATTGCCTTCGCTTTCTGGTTTTACGCTTCCGGAAGCAGAACGATGGAGACGACGAGAAGCCTTACCGTCGTTCTGGAATACCTCAATGTCCCTCCGCAGACGACCCTGAAGGGGCCGGTGAAGGAGGTGGAGGTGGTTCTTTCCGGCACTCCGGGCGTCCTCTCCTCTCTTTCCCCGGAGGCGGTGGTCTGCGAAGTGGACGCCAGGGGGCTCGGCGTGGGAAAATACAGGCTCGCAGTGAGGGCCATCGCCCCCAAGGACGTGAAACTGGTGGATGTGGTTCCGACCCATGTCGATATCGAGCTTCTCCGCTACATCGACAGGCTCATACCCGTGGAGGTGGCCGTTGAGAAGGGCCTGCCCCCGGGGTTGTATCTCGACATGGTGGAAATCGTTCCCAAGGACATAAGCGTGAAAGGAAGCGAGAAGGACCTCGCGAAGATAGGCACCGCAAGGATCGCTCCCACTCTTGAAGACCTTAAGGCGGGAGGGGAGCTCTCTCTGCCCGTGGAAATCGTCAAATCCGAGGAATTCGAGGACGAAGTTTCCTTTGAGCCGAAGCGGGTAAAATTCAGGGCCGTTCTCGCGGAAGGAGTGCCGAAGAAGAACGTTCCGGTGAATGCCCGGATCATCGGCAAGCCCGTGGATGATTTCCGTCTCAAGGCTGTTGTCGTGGAGCCGGCGGTGGTCACGGTGGAAGGTCCCCTGGCGAAACTCGACCGGGTGACGAAGATCGATACCGAAACCATCGACATCACCGACATCGCCAAAGAGCAGAACATGGTCATCCCTCTCAGGGAGCCGGACGACCCCCTGGTGAAGATCGTCGGTGCCCAGTCCGTGAGGGTAAACGTCCTGCTGACACCTTTCACGGTGACCCGGCTCCTGTCGCGGGTGGCTGTCGAAGTGGAAGGGAAGAGCGTCTATCCCAAGTGGAAGGTGGAACCTCCATCGGTGAACATTACCGTGGAAGGGGTTCCCTCGGAAGTGAATTCCCTGGATGAAAAGGAGCTTCTCATCCAGCCCTTTGTCAACGTGACCAACGTCGTTTCCCGTCGTCTGACCGTTCCCGTGCAGGTCAGGAACAGGACGGAGGGGAAGCTGAAGGTGGTCAGGGTCGAGCCCTCGAATATTACGGTCATTGCAGACGTACAGTGATTATTTCTAACCGCTGGGATGGTGAGGCAACATGACGTGCAACCCCGAAAGAGTGCGCTGCCTTTTCGGTACTGACGGCGTCCGGGATGTCGCCAACAGGGGAGACATGACTCCGGAAATGGCCCTGCGCCTCGGGCGTTCCTATATTCTCTTCCTCACTGAAAGGGGAGTTCCCCGGCCCCGCATAGCCGTAGGAAGAGACACGAGGAGATCGGGACAGATGCTGGAAGCGGCCCTTGCCGCCGGTATGACCTCCGCAGGGGCGGAAGTGTTCCTGCTCGGAGTGATACCCACACCCGGCGTCAGCTTTGCCGTCAAAAAAACGGGAATGCACGGCGGTGCGGTGATCAGCGCGTCCCACAATCCAGCGGAGTACAACGGAATCAAGTTCCTCGACGGCGAGGGCTACAAGCTTTCCGATGAAATGGAGGCCGCCATAGAGGAATACATGGGAGACAACCTCACCGACGACTGGCGCCCCACCGGCGCCTCGGTCGGAGAAATGCGGCAGACCCCGGAACGTACAGGGGAATACGGCGAATGGCTTGCCTCCCTCTGGGGCAGGGAACTGCCTTTCCCGGTCAGCGGCGCGATGGACTGTGCCCACGGCGCCGCGTCCTTCGTAGCCCCTTCCCTCTTCGAGAAGCTCGGCGGCAGGTGGACCGTGGTAGGGAACGAACCGGACGGCCTGAACATCAACGAGGGCGTGGGCGTGATGAAGATGTCCCATATCTGCGGCCTCGTAAAGGAAAAAGGGCTGCCTGTCGGAATCGCCTACGACGGAGATGCCGACAGGGTCCTCCTGTCGGACGGCAGGGGCAGGCCCCTTGACGGAGACATCATGCTGTGGATTCTCGGCCGCTGGCTCGCCTCGGCTGGGTGTCTCGGCTCCGGGGTCGTGGCGACGGTGATGAGCAACATGGCCCTGGAGGAACATCTCGGGAGGGAGAACATACGGGTTCACCGGTGCCAGGTGGGGGACAGATACGTCATGGAAACCATGAATGCCGCCGGTTCCCGCCTGGGCGGCGAACAGTCCGGCCACGTGATCATCTCCTCGGCGGTCAGCACAGGGGACGGCATCTGCACCGGCCTTTATTTCCTCAAAGCGTGCCTTGCCCTGGGCGAAGATTTGGATACCCTTGCCGACCGGTTTTCTCCCTACCCCCAGATTCTTCGGAACGTGGAAATTTCGAGGGAGAAACGAGTGAACGGAGATTTCATCAAGGAACTTTCTTCCGACGTGGAACCCCTGCTTGGGGGAGCCGGGCGCATTCTTATCCGGCCTTCAGGTACCGAGCCCCTCATGCGGGTTCTCGTGGAAGCCAGGGACAGAAAACTTATGGAAGAAGTCTCAGAAATGCTCGTGAACGCCATTCGCGAGAAATGCATGTAAACTTGTGCTTCCAGGAAAGGTGATGGATACCATGCCCCTGTCCATTCAAAAATGTCTCTTCCCCGTGGCCGGCCTGGGAACCCGCTTCCTGCCGGCAACCAAGGAGATAGCCAAGGAAATGCTCCCCCTGGTGGACCGGCCCATCATCGCCTATGGCGTCGAGGAGGCTCTCGCCGCAGGGTGCCGGGAAATGGTCATGATCACCGGGAGGTCCAAGAAGGCCATAGAAGACTACTTTGACCGTTCCTTCGAGCTCGAGGAAATGCTCAAGGCGAGAAACAAGAGAAACCTCTACGACGAGGTGATCTCCCTCTCTGAACTGGCCGACTTCATCTACCTCAGGCAGCACCGCCCCCTGGGCCTGGGGCACGCAGTACTCTGCGGAGAGCCGGTGTGCCGGAACGAGTATTTCGGCGTCATCCTTCCCGACGATGTCATGATCGCCCGCCCCTCGGTACTTGCCCAGCTTATCGCCGTTCACGAGGAGCGGGGGGGCAGCGTCATCGCCCTGGAGGAAGTGTCTCCGGAGGAAACGTCCCGGTACGGGGTGGTCAGGGCGGAAGAAGCGGCCCCCGGAATTTTCGCCGTACGGGATATGGTGGAGAAGCCCGCTCCCGGAACGGCTCCGAGCAATCTTGCTATTATGGGACGGTACGTTCTCTCGCCGTCCATTTTCCCCATCCTGACCGGCCAGCAGGCAGGGGCAGGGGGAGAGATACAGCTGACCGACGCCATTCGGACCCTTCTTTCCAGGGAACCGGTCTGGGGCGTTGTTTTTCACGGCAGGCGGTTTGACTGCGGTACCCAGCCGGGGTGGCTGTCGGCCAACATCCAGCTTGCCATGGATCATCCGGAACTCAGGGAGGTGGTGCTCAGGGCTGTAGCGCAAATGGAGCAGAGATAAAAAAGCGCACCTGGTCAAGCGCCTGCGCCGGGAGACACCCCGGCTGACGAGGACGGAGGAGTATCGAAGATTCGGCGGATGCCTCCGGGGCCGCGAAAACCGGCCCGCAAAGCCTTCATACAAAAACGGAAAGCAATTTCCGCCACAAAAGTGAAGGCGGTTTTCGTTGAGCGGATTAAGGCGGTGTTTGGAATATGTGCGGAATAGTAGGGTATATCGGCGGAAGGAACGTCAAGGACGTTCTGATCAATGGAATGCGGAGTCTTGAATACAGGGGCTACGACTCTGCGGGTGTCGCCCTTATGGATGCTCCGGAACTTCATATCGTCAAGGGCGTGGGGAAGGTCGCTGACCTCGAGAAAATCCTGGAAGACCACCCCGTTTCCGGAAGCCAGGGCATCGGCCACACCAGGTGGGCCACCCATGGCGGAGTCACGGAAATGAACGCCCATCCCCATTCCGACCTCTCTTCGAGCCTCGTGCTCGTCCATAACGGCATTGTGGAAAACTACCGGGAAATCCGCAGGGAACTGGAAGAAGGGGCCTGCGGCGAATACAAGTCCGAAACGGACACCGAAGTGGTGGCCGAGCTGCTCTCGAGGCTCTACAGCGCCAGGGGAAACATGGTGGAGGCCCTCGTGGAACTCTACGCCCGGCTGAACGGATCCTTTGCCCTCGTGATCATGGCCAGGGAAGCCCCGGGAAAGATCTACTGCCTCAGAAAAGGGTCTCCCCTCGTGGTGGGAACCTCCCCGAAGGGGGAAACCCTCTGCGCGTCCGATGTCCCCGCCATCCTTCCCTACACCCAGGACGTGGTCTACCTGGACGACGGAGATATCGCCGAACTTTCCTCCGGGGGCATTCTCTTCTGGAACGCGTCGGGTGAGACGCTGGAAAAAATCCCGACCCACATCGACTGGGACGTCACCATGGTCGACAAGGGAGGGTACCCTCATTTCATGCTCAAGGAGATCAACGAGCAGGGAGCGGTGCTCCGGAACTCCATGGCAAAACGGCTGAAGGAGGGGACTGTGGACCTCTCCGCCGAGCTTCCCTGGACGAAGGAAGACGTCGCCTCGTGGAAGAGGCTCCATATCGTGGCCTGCGGAACATCCTATTACGCCGCCCTCGTGGCGGAGCGCTTCCTCGAGACCATCACGGACTTCGACATCAGGGTGGACGTGGCGTCAGAATACCGCTACAGGAACATCCCCCTGGGCCCGGATACCCTTGCCGTCTTCGTCTCCCAGTCTGGAGAGACGGCGGACACTCTCGCGGCGGAGCGGATCGCCCGGGAGAAGGGCGCACGGTGCCTGGCAGTCACGAACGTCATCGGATCCACCATCGCGAGGGAGGTCCATGACGTCCTCCAGCTCAAGGCGGGACCCGAAATAGGTGTTGCCGCGACCAAGACCTTCATGGGCCAGATGGCGGTGCTCTATCTCCTTGCCATCCACCTTGCCAAGATGCAGGGCAAACTGAGCCCGGAGCAGGAAAGAAAATACTGCGACGAGCTCACCGCTCTTCCCTACAAGCTCGAATCCGTGCTTCAGCGTCAGGAATGCCTCCAGGAAACGGCCATGCTCTACAACGAGGCCCGGGATTTTCTTTTCCTCGGAAGAGGGATCTCCTACCCTGTGGCCCTGGAAGGAGCCCTGAAGCTCAAGGAGATTTCCTATGTCCACGCCGAGGCCTACGCGGCAGGGGAGATGAAGCACGGCCCCATAGCCCTTCTCGACCCCAGGGTTCCGGTGGTGGTCATCGCTCCGAAGGACGGGCTCCACGAAAAAACCTTTTCCAACATCCTGGAGGCCAAGGCGCGAAAATCTCCTGTCATCGCCATCGCCACCGAGGGTGACGATTCCCTGGACGGGACCGCAGACCACATCTTCTTCGTGCCGGAGACCCTGGACCAGTTCACCCCGTTCCTTACCGTGGCTCCCCTGCAGCTCTTCTCGTACTTCTTCGCCAGGTTCCTGGGCTGTCACATTGACCAGCCTCGAAACCTCGCAAAAAGCGTCACGGTGGAATAAAAAGCACAGGGCGCGGGTATTTTCCCCGCGCCCTGTGCTTTTTGCGGTCCGGTCATTCTTTCTGGGGCTCTACGGTGAAGGGGCTGTAGATACGGAGATGGGTCACCCGTTCCAGGGCGAAATCCTGTTTGCCTCCCTCTTCGGGAAGCTTTTCCCACGACCCGCCGTCCAGGCGGCAGAGCACCAGCGGTTTTCTGCCGTAGGTGGACCAGACGTCCCAGAGAACGTCTGAGAGCTGGCTCCCCGGAACGAGGTTTCCCAGGAAAAGGGGCGCCGTTCCGGGCAAAGGACGATCCGTTTCGGAGGCGATGATGAGCCATTGGGTTAACTGCCAGGCCCCTCCCATTTCCTTTGACTTTGAGTGGAGGAAGGGAAGTATCTGGAATCCTCCGGTTACACCCCTGCCGGCGGTGCTCACGTCGATGACTCCCGAATGGTTCGCCCTGATCCTTCCCCTGTTCTGAAACTCCGTTCCGCCGAACCTCCCGACGCCTTTTACCGGGCGGATCACCCGGGCCAGGACCTTCGGGCCCTCCGGATACCAGCCCAGAACCCTTCCTCCGGGACGGTTCTCCACGTCAATGATGTACGGCCGTTCTTTTTCCTCCACGTCAAAAACCAGTTCGTCTCCCGGAGAGGGAAGGCCGTTGACATCCAGGGGAATCATGCCTCCGTCAGCCTTCCGAACCGTTACCCTTGTCCCAACGGGAGGGGCCCAACCTCCGAAGAAACCGGTTCCCGCGGGAACATCGAGGGTGATGAAGGCTTTTTCTCCGGCCGCCGGAGCTACCGTGTGGAGCGGCAGGATGCTCATGGTCCTTCCGGCGTCCTTCTCCACCGAAAGTGTCAGATGAACGGCGTTCACCGCAGAGGCGGCCACCGTTCCCGGGGCGGCCCATTTCGATGCCGTATACCCCGGCCAGCGGGCAGCGGTGGGCAGACCCGTCACTTTTCCCAGGGGGAAAACGCGCCCGCCGGGGAGTTCCGCCCGTACCGCCTCTCCCCGGACGAGGGGCACCACGATCCTGTAGACGGGTTCCGCGTGGACGGGAGAAGAAAAGAACAGGGCCGCAATGACGGACACAACAGCCGGAATGATCAGGGAACGAAGGGATTTCATGGGAAAAACTCCTTTCTTGGATTCCTCAAAAACGAGGGTACAGCCAGATGGACCAGATATTGCCGATCCAGTGGTAGAGAATTGCCGGAAGCACGGATCCGTGGCGGTCCCGGAGGTACCCCATGGCGAGCCCCGGAAAGAAAGCCAGCACCGCAAAGGGGGCGTGGGGAGAGGCCAGGTGGGCAAGGCCGAAAAGGGCGGAGGCCAGTACAATGCTCCATCCCCGGGAGAAGCGGTATCGCAGGATGGTCTGAAGCCATCCCCTGAAAAAGGTTTCCTCCGCCACGGCTGCCGCAAGCCCTGAGAGTGCAGCGGCGGGAACCGACCGCAGGGGAGGGGGGAAAAGGCGGTCCCCGAAAACGCAAAGGGCGGCGGCCGTCAGGGGCAGCAGGGTCAGAAGAGAAACTGCCGTAACGTCCCGAAGGGAACGCCGGTCTGCCTTCCAGATCAGACCGAACGTCTCCCTTGGTGTCCCGGACAGGGCGCACCAGCCGTAGGGGAAATAGAGAAAAAAGGCGAAGACCAGCATTCCCTTCATTTTTTGTTCCGTCCCGTTTTCAGGAATATTCCGTAGAGAATGGCGGGAACAAGAAACACGGACAAGGCGGCAAAGGGCTGCCCAAGGAGGAGAAAAACGGCCGTGGCAGCGCAGAAGAAAAGCCCGAGGGCGCCAAAAAAGAGACGTTCCTTACCGGGACGGCGCAGAAAAGGAAGGAGGGCCGCAAGAAAAAACAGCAGAAACAGCAAGGGGGCAAGAGGACGCACAAAGGAAAAATCGGTTATGGCATCCAGGTTCATGAATATCTCCTTTAACTCGGCCGCCGTGCCCGGAAGGGCATTGACCTACAACACCCGGCCGGAACAGCCTTCTTTCGGCCATTGTATCATTTCTCTCTCCCCGCGGAGCTGAAGGAATCACCCTTTCCTCTCGGCGAGGTGAAAAAAACGGGAATGAAGCGTAAAATATAGAAAATTTCCCCAGTCGTCCGAAACCCCTCCCTTCCGGCACGGCAGTTTCAGGGCGAAAGAAAGGAGTCGGGGTAATGAACAGGGACTTTTTCCTTGAAGAAACGGACCTTGATCTGGACGTGGTGATTCTTCTCATTGCAGGGCTAATGATGATCATGACCGGCATCCTGCTTTTTCCCGTGACGAGGGGAGCGGTTCCATACTACGAAAACGGTGTCTACGGTCTTGTGCTCTTCCTGTTTGCCCTGCAGATCGTCCTCCTTGGAAAAACTCCCTTCGGGGACATGAAGCGGTCGAAATCCCTTTTCTATACGGGGCTCGCAGTGGCATCCGCCGGAATAGTAACCTGCTTCATTCCGGGATTTTTCAGCCGCCTCCCCGCGATGCTGCTCTTTCTTTGCTTCACTCCCGGCGGAGCAGTCCTTTTGGCTCACCTTTTCCTCGCCCCCGACAGGTTCCGCACATGGGGCCGCATGGGAGGCACGTTCCACCTCCTGTGGACGGGCTGCGCGGCCGTCTACCTCCTTTCCATGCTGATAGGGGTGCTCGTGCTGAACCAGGGACTGTTTACCGGAGATGAAACGGCCGTCACCGTTCTTGTCTTCGGAGCGGCCATCCTTCTCCTGGCGATGGTTTTGCAAAGAATATACAGAAAATATCCCGCCCCGGAAGGGAAAGTGGATGAGAGCGAAATCCTTTCCTCCGACCATTCCGTCATTCTCCTCACGGGCATTTTCATGATCCTTCTCGGCTTCTTTCTCGTTCCCATAAGCCTCGGCATGCTCCCCTTCGCAGCGAGCGCCCAGCTTGGCCTCCTCATGGTGATCATGTCCTTCAAAATGATCTCCACAGGCAACACCCCCATCGGAGCCTTCCGCCGCAGCCGGCTTGTGGTCTTCTGCGGCATCCTTTTCGCTGCCCTGGGCATCGTCTCCTGCATTGTCCCCGGAATACTCGATCCCCTTCTGACCGTTCTCATCGGCGTACTGAACATCATCGGCGGAGTCGTGGGGCTCCTTGGAACGGTCTCGGGGATCCGGAAAAGGGAAGGGGGGGCTGTCGTCCCTCCTGTCCTGGTGCGGCTGAACATCTCCCAGGTCGTCTTGAATCTGCTCTCCGTCATGTTCGGAACCTCCATGCTTTTCCCCGGGCTGATTCCTGCCCTTTTGACGGGACTGATCCTTGCCGCCAACGGAGGTGTTCTCCTCTACCTGCTGCGGATCCTGGTGCAAATTGAAAGGTTCTCAGGAAGCATCGGGGAGGAGGTGCCTAGCCCCGCTGCAGAATGATCCCTGCAGCATGGAAGAGTCCATGTGATCCGAAGAAGAGCCTATTTGCCGAAAATGACCGGAATATTCTTTCTTTGGAAGAGAGAGTTGACCGTGAGCAGAATTCCTTATATACTATCCCTCGCGTTGCCGGAACACCCACGGGCGGATAGTTCAGCGGTAGAACACCTGCCTTACACGCAGGGGGTCACAGGTTCGAACCCTGTTTCGCCCACCAAGGCTTCATTGGAGGATGCGGGGTCGTAGCTCAGTCGGTTAGAGCGTCGGCCTGTCACGCCGAAGGTCGCGAGTTCGAGTCTCGTCGGCCCCGCCATTTAAAACTCCACGTGAGGCGGGATAGCTCAGATGGTAGAGCAGCGGACTGAAAATCCGCGTGTCCCCAGTTCGATTCTGGGTCCCGCCACCATCTTCGCACTATTGAAAAGGGATGCGGAAGTAGCTCAGGGGTAGAGCACAACCTTGCCAAGGTTGGGGTCGCGGGTTCAAATCCCGTCTTCCGCTCCATTTGTTGTACGGCGGCATAGCCAAGTGGTAAGGCAGAGGACTGCAAATCCTTTATCCCCAGTTCGAATCTGGGTGCCGCCTCCACTTCACCAGAGATCATTCCTCGGTAGCTCAATCGGCAGAGCGGGTGGCTGTTAACCACTAGGTTCGAGGTTCGAGTCCTCGCCGAGGAGCCAGATAGTTTCCAGGCCATTCTGGAGAATATATCCGGAGTGGCCTGATTCTTTGTTTTTGCGGCGCCCACACAACCTGAAGCGGCTGGAACCGAGACATCCCCTTTGAGGCACCGTTTTTTTCGGAATTCAGAAAGAGAAAGAGGTACAACCATGTTCAAGAAACTTGTGTTTATGTCGGGAAAGCCCTTCTGGCTTCTCCCGGAGGGCGATTTCCTCGCCGTGGAACAGAAGAACGGCAGGATCGTCGACCCGGTGCTTTTCCGCAAGTCGAACGACCGGTGGAACGGCGAAGTCATCAGCGAACAGGGAAACTGACAGGTTCCCCTTTCGCCGCGACGAAAGTGCAGGCTCCTCCCCATCAGGGGAGGAGCTTTTGTTTCTCGGAAGGGACACCTTCAGCCGTTCCTTTCGTATTGACGGACACGGTCGATGGTCCGACAATTGAACCTGGGAGATTGGTTTCTTTCAGTGATGGGGTAGGATTTCGGGAGCAGAAAAGTGTCTGCCGGAAAAAAACCCGAAAAAAACACATGCCCGAGAATGTGTTCTGAGGAGGGAGAACCATGATTGATACGGCGTCACGGTTCTGGCAGCTGTTCCTGGAATTGTTCGAGTCGCTCCCGAGGCAGGGTCCCGGAAACAGGGCATGCGCCGCGAAGGCTCTTGAACTGTGCGCCGGACTGCCGCCGTTCCCGAAAGTGGTGGACCTGGGGTGCGGCGTCGGAGGACAGACCCTCCTCCTTGCAGCGATGACCAGGGGAACCATAGTCGCTGTGGATCTTCATGAACCGAGCATCAACCGTCTCAGGGAGACGGTGTCGTCCCTCGGGCTCTCGGAGCGGATTTTCCCCATGGTCGCCGATATGGCCGATACGGGGCTTCCCCCGGAGAGTTTTAACCTGGTCTGGTCAGAGGGAGCGCTGTACTCCATCGGCATGGAACGGGCCCTGTCTGTCTGCCGGGGACTGCTCATTCCGGGGGGATTTCTCGCCTTCACGGACGCCGTGTGGCTCAGGGATGATCCTCCGTCAGAGGTGAAGGAGAGCTTCAACCTCGATTACCCGTCCATGGGAAGGACGGCGGACATCCTGGCGCTCCTGGAAAGATCGGGATTCTCCCCGGCAGGTCATTTCACCCTGCCGGACGAGGCCTGGTGGACGGACTTCTATACCCCCATGGAAAAACGCATCGCCGAGATGCGGAAACAATATGAAGGTGACGAAGAAGCTCTCGCAATCCTCGACCGGCTGGCACTGGAGCCTGAAATGCGCCGCAAGTACCCGGAGTATTTCGCCTACGAGTTTTTCACCGCCCGGCGGCGGGACTGACGGGGCCGGAACAGGAAAGCGGCCCTGTGGAGACGGCGGCCGGAAAATGGGAGGGATGCAGGTGGAGAGAAGCAAAGAAATGGATTCCGGCCTGAATCTCAGGCTGTACCGGGACCTTGCGGAATGGTACCCCCTGCTGACGCCTGTGGAGGATTACGCCGAAGAGGCAGACCTGTACCGGCGACTGTTCATTTCCAATTGCCCGAGGCCTCCCCGCACCCTGCTTGATCTCGGCAGCGGGCCCGGGCACAACGCCGCATACCTGAAGAGGTCTTTCGCCTGTACTCTCCTTGACCTGGAACCGGCCATGCTGGAACTGAGCCGACGTCTCAACCCGGAATGCAGCCATGTTCAGGGAGACATGCGGTCCATCAGGCTCGGGCGGACCTTCGACTGTGTTCTCCTCCATGATGCGGTGAACTACATGAGAAACCGCTGCGACCTCGCCTCGGCTGTCTCCACGGCTTTCATCCATACCGCCCCGGGGGGAGCGGCTCTCTTCCAGCCCGACTTCGTAGCGGAGACCTTCGAGCCCGGAACGGAGACGGGAGGCAGCGAAAAGGACGGCCGTGCCCTTCGGTATCTCGAGTGGCGCTGGGTTCCCGAACCGCGGGAAGAGGAGTATGTAGCCGACATGGCCTATGTTTTGAGGGACCGGGACGGAACAGTGGAGGTTTTCCACGACCGCCACAGCCTGGGACTCTTTCCGCGGGCGGCGTGGCTGGAAATGATACGAGACGCGGGATTCGAACCCGTGCATGTTCCCTTCGCCCACGGACCGGAAGGCGGACCCGGCCAGGATATCTTTCTCGGCATCCGGCCGCTCTCTTCTGAAGAAGAATGATGTCCCCGGGTACCGGTTCCTCTGGTGTGAGAAAAAATGATATTTGAGGAGGCTATGCAATGATATCAGAAGGAAATCGCGCTTCCCGGCCGGTTGTGCGGGGCGATGCGCTTCTCGGGCAGATTGAAAGCCTGGCGTCGGTGGGGCTGGATTCGGGCGGCGGCAGGACGCGCCTCGCCCTTTCGGAAAGCGAAAAAACGGGCAGGGATTTGGTGGTTCGATGGATGAAGGAGGCCGGCCTCGAGGTCAGGGTGGACAGGATCGGCAATCTTTTCGGCATTCTCCGGGGAAGGGACGGAGGGCTCGGGAACGCCCTGATGATCGGTTCCCACATTGACACGGTCATCCATGCCGGGCCATATGACGGCTGTTACGGCGTCCTGTCCGGCCTGGCGGTGCTCCGGGCCTTTCGGGAGGCCGGTGTGGTTCCGCCCCGGCCTCTTGTGACGGGGGCGTTCACGAACGAAGAGGGTGTCCGCTTTCAGCCGGACATGATGGGGTCCCTTGTCGCCGTGGGGGGCATGTCCCTCGGGGAGGTACTGGAAATCACCGACGGGCAGGGGTGTACCGTGGGCGATGCCCTCGCCGCCATAGGCTATTCCGGCGGAGAAGAACCCGGGTTCCTTCTTCCCACCGAATATCTCGAGCTTCACGTGGAGCAGGGGCCGAGGCTTGACGCGGAAAAAAAACGGATCGGCGTGGTGGAGGGAGTGCAGGGAATTTCCTGGTGGCGGGTCACTATTGAGGGGAAGGCCAATCATGCCGGGACGACACCGACAAAGCTTCGCCATGACGCTGGGTATGCCGCCGCCCGGGTGTCCCTTTTCCTGAGGGAGCTTTCCCTCTCAGCGGGGACCACTCTTGCCACCGTCGGAACCATCGCCTTAGAACCCGGAGCGGTGAACGTCATCCCTTCAAAGGCTGTTTTCACGGTGGACCTACGGGATCCGGATGGTGCGAAGCTGACGGAGGCGGAGAAGCGGCTGGCAGCTTTCCTTGAAAAGACAGCCCTCGAAGAAGGTGTCGGGATTTCGTCGGAACACCTTGTGCGCTTCGAACCCGTGGTCTTTGACAGGGAACTCGTCCAGGCTGTCGAGGATGCGGCGGTTTCGAAAGGCCTTTCCTCCATGCGGCTGGTCTCCGGAGCCGGCCACGATGCCCAGATGATGGCAAGGGTCTGCAGAACGGCTATGATTTTTGTCCCGAGCATCGGCGGCATCAGCCACAGTCCGGATGAGCAGACTTCCGGGGAGGATCTGCTCGCGGGAACGGAGCTTCTTCTCGACGTGGTGCTTAAACGGCTGTACCGGCAGGGGGAGTAGCGGCGGCGCGATTCAGGAAAAGTCAGGAAAGGGGGGCGGCGTCATGCCGGAAGTCAGGATTCGGGTGAATTCGGAAATAGGGAAGCTCAGGGCGGTGATAATGCAGCCTCCCGGAAAAGGCATCGAGCGCTGCACCCCCATCAATATCGGTTCCTTCGCCTGGGATGCTGTGCCCAGCCCCGGAAAGGCGGCGGAGGAACACCGCAAGTGGGTGGAGACGGTACGCTCGTTCGGGGCCGAGGTCCTGATCTTCGAGGATCTTCTCCGGGAAATTTTCGTCCTTCCGGGAGTGAAGGAGGGTGTCCTGCCCTCCATACTGGAGGCTGAACGGCCCCATGTGACGGCCCAGACACTGGAGGTTCTCCTGGAATACCTCCTGGGATTATCCCCCAGGGACATGGTGGACCGGCTTTTTTTCGGGATGACGAAGGAAGAGCTCAGCAGGGAAACCGGGGAGGTCTCCCTGGAGGACCTTGCGGACAGGCTGGACGAATGGTGCCTTTTTCCCATGACGAACGTGCTCTATTCCCGTGATTCCGCAGCTGTTCTCGGGGAAGGGGTGGTCTTCGGCAGGATGCTGAACAGGGACAGGATGAAGGAACCTGCCTGCGTGAAGGCCCTTTTCAGACATCACCCCCTGCTGCGGGGCACGGGCTTCAGAACATGGTACGGCGCCGCCGAAGGTGACGACAAACCCGTCGAGGGGGGAAACATCCACTGCTACAGCCCGAACGTCTTCGTTGTCGGCGTGAACGAAAGGACCCACCCGGAGTCCATAGAGCGAATCGCCCGCCGGACCATGGAATCGGGCCGCATTACCGACGTGCTCGCCCTCCTCTTCGAGAACCCCAGGCTCGGTCCCCAGGATTCCATCGGGCTCACGGTCCACGTTGACATGTTCCTGAACATGATCGACCACGACGCCTTTCTCTTTTTCCCCTATATCGAAAAGAAAATCACGGTGCTCCACATTACCCCGGGGCGGGGAGACCGGCTCAGGATCACCAGGGAGAACTCTCTTTTCGGCGCCATCCGGAAAGTGCTGAAGCTGACGTCCCTTCGGATTGTAAAAGTGGGGGGCAGCGAGAGCGAGGCGGTGGCTTTCGCCGAACAGAGAGCGGGCTCCGGCGGAAACACGTTTACGCTGGAGCCCGGCAGGGTGTGCATCTGGGACAGAAACACGGGAACCATCCGGGCCCTTGAAAAGGCCGGCATCGACGTGGTGCCCGTGGAAGCGGACGAGCTGGTGAAGGGCGGGGGAGGTCCCCGGTGCTCCACCATGCCGCTGTGGAGGGACGATCTGTAGGAAGAGAAGCCGCCCGCTGGGGCAATAACGGAAATGCCCCCCGGTCAGTCCGTCCGGACCGCCGTCCCGCAGGTGGAAACCATGAGCATGTTGTTTCCGTTGCTGCCGAGCACTTCGTAGTGGACCAGCATGCCCACTATGGCGTTCGCTCCCAGCTCGGCCGCCCGTTGTTCCATTTCCTTCAGGGCCGCTTCCCGTGCCTCGGTGAGCTCCTTTTCATAGGCCCCCGACCGGCCTCCGAAAAAATTCGTGAGGCTGGCCTTGAAGTCCTTCATGAAGTTCGCCCCGGCGATGACTTCACCGAAGACGATCCCCCGGTAAGACGTGATCTGCTTGCCTTCGATGGTGTGCGTCGTGGTAATGATCATCTGCTGCATCCCCTTTCTTCTATCTTCCCCTGTAAACTGCGGGGCGCTTGGCGAGGAAGGCCTCCACGCCTTCCCTTCCGTCCTCTGAGGATGCCAGGGCGGCGAACTGCTCTCCGCCAGCCTCTACGGCCCGGTCGGCGGGGAGACCGGACATGGCGGAGAAGCCTCTTTTCCCCGTGCTGACCGAGAGCCTGCTTTTGAATGCCAGCCGGGCTGCCAGGGCAAGGGATGTTTCTTCGAGCTTTTCTTTTTCCGTCACTGCATAGACAAATCCGAGGTCCTTCCCTTTGGAGGCCGGTATGAGATCACCGGTGAGAACATACTGGAGGGCCCGTTTTTCACCTATCCACCGGCCAAGCTGGTATCCCGGCTCAAGGCAGATGAGCCCGACGTTCACCGCAGTGGTGCCGAAAACGGCATCCTCCGAGGCCACGACGAAGTCGCAGGCAAGGGCAAGCCCGGTGCCGTTGGCGAGGGCATATCCCTGGACCGAGGCGATGACGGGTTTTGTCATCGCTGCGAGGGTGTGGTTGTGGAGGTCCATGAGGGAGAGAAATGCCCGGATCTCGTGCCGTTCCTTTGTCAGGAACTCCTTGAGGTCGATTCCGGTGGAGAAATGTTTTCCGGCTCCCGAAAGAATGACCACCCGTACCCCGTCGTCGGATTCCATGGCTCTGAGGGCCTCGTTGAGTTCGGCCGCGAGTTCCGTGTTGAAGGTATTCATGGCCTCCGGGCGGTTGAGCGTTATGGTGCCGATCGTGTCCTTGACCTGTCGTAACACTGCCGTCATGATTCATTGCCTCCTTTTGGTTTCGTTTGTCGTTTTGTCCCGCCGGGAAAGGGCACATGCCGAAGGACAGAGAGCGAGACCTCCCCTGGATGTGCAGCGCAGTTCCTCCGGCAGCATGCGTCCGACCCTGTCCACTGCGTCGATGGTTTCATCCAGCGGGATGAGGTTTTCATACCCTCCCAGAATCAGGTCCGCGCAGAGAAACGCCTGGGAGGCGAGGGACGCGTTCCTGCTGTGGCAGGGGATTTCCACCACACCCTGGACGAGATCGCACACCGATCCCATGACGTTCTGGAACACCGTGGCGGCGGCGTCGCAGGCCTGCCGGGCCGTCCCTCCCGCGGCGTCCGTCACGGCCGCCGCCGCCATGGCTCCCGCCGCACCGATCTCCACCTGGCATCCCGCCACTTCCGCGGCAAAGGTGCTTCTGAGGTCGTGAAGGTATCCAACGGCTCCCGCAGCCCACAAGGCGGAAAGAAGGCGTTCCCCGGAGATGCCGAAATCTTCCTTGAGGGTGGCCGCCACTCCGGGGAGGACACCGGCGGCGCCGCCGGTGGGAGCTGCGCAGACCACGCCGCCGGAAGAGCAGACGTGGAGAGCGGCCATGGACCGTATGGCCGCCCTGGCGTGAGGGCCTCCGGTGAACAGGGCGCCCTTCTTTTCCGAATTCCAGACTCTTTCCGCCATGGGGGCGAGCAGTTTCATGGCGGAGAAATCCCCCGCCAGCCCCCTGTGGACCGCAGCGAGCATGATGTCGAGACGGAGACCCATCTCCTCCATGAGATCCTTTTCCGGCACCCCCAGGAGAGATGCCTCCGATGCAAGGGCAGCGCGGCCGAGAGACCATTCTTTGTCCGCCGCAAGGGAGAGAAGTCCCGGAACGTCTGAAAAAAGGGGATCCCCCGGCATGGGGAGCATAACGGGTTCAGCGTAGAGGAAGTGAAGTCCGTTCCGGGCAATTGTTTCCCTGGCGATTTCCGGCAGGGGAGCGGAGGCTTTTCCGAAGAGCACCGGTCCTCCGGGGCCCCGGAGAACGGAGGTTTCCCACCCGAATGATTCAGCGAGGGCGGCGGAATGCATCAGTTCTTCCTCCCGCTGCCCTTCAAGGAGGAGGACAAAGGATTCCCCGGTTATGTCCGCAGGGCAGCCGTTGACGGAAGCGATCTCAAAGGAGCCGCCGCCGGTGGACCTGCTGTGAATGGTCAGTTCCCTTCCTCCTCCGGAAAGCCGGAGCAGGGAGCTGTTCGGATGGTCGGCTTCGGGAAAGGGGGCCTTCTCGAAGCTGATGTCAAGACCGAGCCCCGGGGCCAGGGAGAGAATCCGGGAAAAATCGTCGTCCGTGAGGGGCCTGCCGAGGAGCCCCGCCGCAAAGGCCAGGTCGCTGCCCTGGTCGTGGTAACAGACTGCCAGGGAACTGGCGGGATGGAAGGTGAATGCGCCCCTTTCCGGAGGTCCGCCGAGCAGGTTCGCCGCCATGCGGCCGATTCTCCACGGACCTGCGGTGTGGGAGCTCGAGGGGCCTCTCATCACCGGCCCTAAAACGTGATTCAGTATACTCACTTTTTTCATTGCCGCCGTCACCTCCGGGGAGGAGAATATGATCCTCCAAAAGTATATCACCCGCATTTTCTTCCCTCTGAGGGGGACAGTATCAGTAATTTTCTTTTCCTTTTGGGAGGCATTTGTGATAGATTACTGTCATGAGGTGATGAAAATGAGACTGATGGCTCCGGTGATTTTCCTGTTGAGTTTTTTTCTTTCTTCCGCTCTTCCCGCGGCGGGGGAGAGCGATCCGTTCTTTGCGAAAATCTGGGAGAAGGCTCTCCCGAAACTGGAAAAGTCCCTCGAAGTGTTCGATCGCGGGAAAGACCTTCCCGAATCAAGCTTCTTCGGTGAGGACAAGCAGTCGAATACCGAAAAGTACGAAGAGCTTCTCGACGAGGTGTTTGCGATCCTTATCGGTTCGGAGCTGCAGAATGCCCGCCATGAGTACAATTTTCTCGAAATGAAGATAGAACAGGCCGGGGATGAAATAACGGTGCTCCTGAAGGAGAGGATAGGCGCGCCGGAAGAGACGTGGAATCCCCTGAAGAAAACCAGGAAGAAAATAGACGAAAAGGTCGCCGACCTCCGGGAAGACATTGAAGGCCTGACAGCGAGAAAAGCGGAGCTGAAAAGGTCCATGCGGGAGGCCTTGGCGAAATTGGGAGTGAAAGTGGAAGAGCAGCAGCTCGACGTGCTCCTTTCCAGCGTCAGCGGCGATGACGTCCTGCACCTCCTTTTGGCAGCGGACAGCATAAAGAAGATCAACCAGCAGATTCTGAACCTTCTCCAGGGAGGCCAGGGCAGCGTCCAGTCGGCAAGGAAGTATACGGGGGTCCACATGGTGCTGGTGGATCTCTACCTTCATGCGAACCTCAACGTCCTGGAACGAATAGGGGGCGAATACATCCCGCGCCTTGAGGAGATAATGAAAACCGCCGGCAGGCTTGGCGAAGAAGCGAGGCAGATGCTGGCGAAGGCGGGGCGGGACGAAAAAAGCAGGCAGGTTCTCGAAGCCAACGTCAGGGCCAACGAACGTACTGTACGCACGGCGGAGCTTTACCGGCAGTACCTGAGGGGGCAGGAAAACGCCCTCAGGGGAGCCTCGGAAAAACTGAAGAGAGATTATTTCGTTGCGCGGAACACCTACGATACCGTAAAAACAGGCAGTGATCTTATTTCTCTTATCCAGGTTTCCATGAGCACCCTGGAGGGAGTCTTCGGATTTGTGGTGCCCGATCTCGCTCTTGTGTACGACCAGGAACTCATGAAGGAATTCGAAAGAATAACTGAGCGCATCAGGACTGGAAAATGACCGCGGGAGGGCTCTCTCCCCACGTAGAAGGGCTTTTCAGGGCGCAGACCAGGCGGCGGATTCCCCGGGAACCGCCGTTTTTTTCGGCTCTTCCCCCGGCTGGATGATACCTGGGATTTCTCCGCCTTTACATCAGGCCGGAAAAATGATATGAAATTTTTATCAGGCAACGAAAAAGTTCTTCCTGAAGGGATGACGGAACATGAAAACCGAAGGCCAGGCATCCGGAAACCGGGAGTTTCTGGAACAATACATTCCGCTTCTCGATTTTTTCGCCGAAGTCTGCGGTCCTGAATACGAACTGGTGCTCCACGACGTGACCAGGCCGGAAGCGTCCATTATCGCCATACGGAACGGGCAGATCAGCGGCCGATCCGTGGGAAGCACAATGTCCGACTACGCCCCGACCTTCGTCAAGCTGATCCGGAACGGAGGCTGCAGCGAGGACATGGTCGCCCACATGGACAGGACAAAGGACAACCGGATCCTGGAATCGCACACTTTTTTCATCAAGGATGAACACGGAGAGCTCCGGGGCATGATTTGCGCGAACCACGACGTCACCGACCTCATTCGCCTTCACGATACGCTCCATGAGAAAATCCGCATGCTGAACGGCATTGCCGGCAGGTCGGCGATCCCGGGACCGGCAGATGAACCCGCTCAGCTGGAAAATCTTTTTAAAACGGGGAAGGAATCGAATCTCGACGGCCTCATGGACGTGCTGATAGAGAAGGCTGCCTCGGAATTTTCCGCATCCCCGGGGGCGATGACCCCGGAAGAGAGAACCAGGTTTGTGGGGATTCTGAAAGGAAGGCATCTCTTTTCAATGAAGGGGGCGGTGCCGAAGGTGGCCCGGCGACTGGGTGTCTCGGAGGCGACCGTGTACAGGTACCTGAAGAAGGTTTGATACACCGGAGGAACTGCTGCAGGGAAGGCGAAAAGAGATTCCGGAGGGAGTCTTTTTTTTTGTTGCGGAACAGGACGCAATGTGATAAAAATTTATTATCACTTCGTCTGCGAAGAGAAATCCGAAAGGAGCGACCTGTCAATGAAGGTGATACTGACCGGCAACGAAGCCGTAGCCCGGGGTGCCTGGGAGGCAGGGTGCCATGTGGCGGCCGCCTATCCCGGAACGCCAAGCACGGAGATACTCGAGAACCTCGGGCGATTTCCCGAAGTGTATTGCGAGTGGTCCCCCAATGAGAAGGTTGCCCTCGAAGTCGCTTCCGGAGCGTCTATTGCAGGGGCCCGCGCCCTGAGCGCCATGAAGCACGTGGGGCTGAACGTGGCGGCGGATCCTTTTTTTACCATGTCCTACATCGGGGTGAATGGCGGCCTGGTCATCGTCTCCGCGGACGACCCGGGGCTTTCCAGTTCCCAGAACGAACAGGACAACCGGTGGTACGCCCTACACGCCAAGGTGCCCATGCTCGAACCGTCGGACAGCCAGGAGTGCCTTGATTTCACCAGGGCCGCCTTCGACATTTCCGAGCGGTTCGATACGCCCGTCCTCCTGAGACTTACCACCAGGATATGCCACAGCAAGAGCGTTGTCGAGACAGGAGAGCGGATCGAACCTCCCGTCAGGGAGTACGTAAGAAACCCGGCGAAAAACGCCATGCTGCCCGCCTTCGCCAGGCAGAAGCACTGCATGGTTGAAAAGAGGCTCGAAGACCTGAGGGAATTCGGGGAATCATCCCCATTCAATTCCGTTTTATTGGCCAAGGGAGCTGAGATCGGGGTGATCGCCTCGGGCGTCGGGTATCAGTATGCCAGGGAGGCCCTGGAGTACGGGGCGAGCTTCCTGAAGATCGGCTTTTCATGGCCTCTGCCGCGCAGGCTCATCCGGGAGTTTGCCTCGAAAGTGAAGGCCCTCTGGATTGTGGAGGAGAACGATCCCTTTCTTGAAACGGAAATTAGGGCCATGGGGATCTCCTGTTTCGGAAAGGATGTCCTTCCCGTGGTGGATGAACTCACCCCTGCGATCGTCGCCCAAGCGGTCCTGGGAATAAAACCGGCGCCGGCAAGGGAATCGGAGGTTCCGCCCCCGAACAGGCCGCCCCTCCTGTGCCCGGGATGCCCCCATAGGGGTTTGTTCTTCCCCCTGAGCAGAAAGAAGGACGTGATCGTGACGGGGGATATCGGCTGCTACGGTCTCGGTTCCATGCCTCCCCTCAACGTGGGGGAGACGACCATCTGCATGGGGGCGGGTTTTTCCGCCGCCATCGGTTTCCAGAAAGCGGGCGAGAAGGCGGGCAGGAATCGGAAGGTTTTCGGAATCCTCGGGGATTCCACGTTCTTCCACTCCGGTATCACCGGCCTCATCGACGCGGTGGTGAACAAGTCCCGGGGAGTGTTCGTCATCATGGATAACAGGATCACCGCCATGACGGGACAGCAGGAAAACCCGGGGTCGGGCAGGACTCTTTCCGGGGAGGAGACCGTTGCTCTGGATATTCCGAAAATATGTGAAGCCTGCGGGGTGAAGAGCGAAAATATCCACGTGGTTGACCCCTACGATCTGAAGGCTGCAGGTGAGGCGGTGGACAGGGCGTGGGAGGCTGAAGGACCATCCGTCATCGTGACCACCCGTCCCTGCGCGCTGCTGAAGGATGTGCAGAAGGAGCGGGCAGGACTGAAATGTTCCGTCGACGAAGAACGGTGCGTTCTCTGCGGGGCGTGCCTGAAACTCGGCTGTCCCGCCATCACGAAACGGGACGGCAGAATCGTCATTGACCAGGCGGCCTGCAACGGATGTGGCCTGTGCGTCCAGGTCTGCCCGAAGAGCGCCATAGGGAGGAAGGGGGAAGCTCGATGAATTCAAAGACCATCAACGTACTGCTCGTAGGGGTCGGTGGGCAGGGCACCATCCTCGCGAGCAGAGTGCTGACGGAAGGGCTCCTTTCCTTCGGCTATGACGTCAAGATGTCGGAGATTCACGGCATGGCCCAGAGGGGCGGCAGTGTGTCGACCCACGTGAGGTTCGGGGAAAAGGTGCACTCCCCGGTCATCAGCAGGGGAGAGGCCGACGTGGTGGTGGCCTTCGAGAAAATGGAGGCCCTCCGCTGGCTTCCGTACCTTTCTGCCGGAGGAAGGCTGATAGTGAACAACCACGAGATCTTTCCCATGCCGGTGATCCTCGGGCAGGCGGAATATCCCCGGGAGATCGAAAAAACCCTTTCGGCCGCCGCTCCAGGGATCCTTCTGGTGGAAGCGGCCAAAACGGCGGAGGAACTGGGAAACCCGAAAGTGATGAACATGGTCCTTCTCGGTGCGGTGGTGAGGACCCTGAGGCTGGACTGCAGAGACTGGGGCGGGACGCTCCGGGCATGTGTTCCTCTCCCTGCCGCGGAGGTCAATGAAAGGGCCTTCGCCGCAGGAATGAACCTTCTTCCGGGGTAGACGGCAGCAGTGCAAACAGACTGGAGGAACCGGTTCAGAGCCGGTTCCTCTTTTTTTTTCTCCGGATTCCGCCTGTTTTCATTTCAGCCCGACAGGTGGGATAAACCTAAATCTGCAGCTTTTTCTGGCAGAGGGAGTGTCGCCGGGCATAAGGTGAATTCGCCCCGCCAGGGGCGAAGAGAATATCCCCTGGGGGACAGCGCCCGGGCCGAGAAACCGACAAGGATGTCGGTTTCACAAGCAGGCAACCGGCGAACGCAGGGAGCCGAGTTGATCGCTTGGGCAGTTGTCCTGGACGACAATCTGCACCGGCGGGCCAAGCGAGCACCGGTGACGTTCCCAGCAGCCTGCGTATTTAGGATAAATTCTTTGGCAAATGCATTCTATATGGTATTCTATCATTATAAAGTTCAGGAAAAAGCGAGTGGTGCCCATGAGCCGAACAGGAAACCGGTCTCCCGAAATCTCGAAGAACGCCGTCCTTGCGGTTGCGGCGCTGACAGCCTTTCTGCCGCCCTTCATGCTCTCGTCGGTGAACATCGCCCTGCCCTCCATCCAGCAGGACTACGGGGCGAGCGCCGTGTGGCTGAGCTGGGTGGCCACCTCATACCTGCTTTCCTCGGCGGTCTTCCTGGTCCCGGCGGGAAAAATGGGGGATATCTGGGGACGAAAGCGCATACTGGTCCTCGGAACGTGGACATTCATCCTTTCAACGGTTCTTTGTCCCCTGGCGCCCACCATGCCTTTTTTCATCCTTCTCAGGGCGGTGCAGGGAGCGGGAGGTTCCCTGATGCTGACCATGGGCATGGCCATCCTGACCTCCGTTTTCCCGTCGGCGGAGCGGGGGAAAGCCCTCGGTGTCAACGTGGCCTCCATCTACCTGGGATCTTCCGCCGGGCCATTTTTCGGGGGTCTTCTGATCTCTGCCTTCGGGTGGGCCTCGGTGTTCTACGTGAACGCCCTGCTCGGAGCAGTCTCAATTTTCCTGCTGAAGACACGGGTTCCCTTTGAATGGCGGGAGGGGAGCAGCAAACGTCTGGATTTTCCCGGCTGTTTCGTCTACGGGGCCTCTCTCGTTGCCGTCATGTACGGGGCCTCCATCCTTCCGTCGGCTGGAGGACTCTCTCTGATGGCTGCGGGAAGCGGTCTTTTTGCGGTGTTTATCCGGAGGATGCTCCGGTCTGAAGATCCCCTGTTCGAGATCCGTCTTTTTTCTGGAAACCGGGTTTTCGCCTTTTCCAACGTCGCGGCGCTGATTAACTATGCAGCCACCTATTCCGTTGCTTTTCTTCTCAGCCTGTACCTTCAGTACATCAAGGACATGTCTCCGTCGGAGGCGGGGGTGGTCATGGTGACCCAGCCTCTCCTGCAGGCTTTTCTCTCCCCCTATACGGGGAAACTTTCGGACAGGATAGAGCCGGGGCTGCTCGCCTCCGGGGGGATGCTGTCCACCGCCCTCGGGCTGACCATTTTTGCCTTTCTCGGAAGGGAAACGCCTATGGCCTTTATTTTTGTGGCCCTCGTTCTGCTCGGCCTCGGTTTTGCCTTCTTTTCCTCGCCGAACACGAATGCCATCATGGGATCCGTTCCATCGAGGTTTTACGGCGCGGCCTCAGGTTCCGTCGGCACCATGCGGGTGCTCGGACAGATGACCAGCATGGCTGTGATCACAGTGGTCTTTGCCGCCCTGTTAGGGAGCGGGCAGATCACTCCCGAACGGTACGGTACCTTTCTCGTCGTGGTGAGGATCTGTTTTTCCATTTCCTCCCTGTTGTGTTTCCTTGGGGTCTTCTTCTCATGGTTCCGGGGAAACCTTCACGGAGCGGCAGCGGGCAAAGGGGAGCGTGAAGAAGGGGAGTGAACTCGGCTGCTGTCCCGGGACGTCAGATAAGCGTCAGCTGGGACTGATCCCCCGGGGGAGTGAGCTTTTTCTCAAGAAGGAACATTGCCCTGTCCCGGTCGATTTTTGCCAGGGCGGAAAAGACTTTTGACCGGAGTTTGAGAAAGGCTGCGAAGTTTTCGGGACTGCGGTTCTCCACGAAGGGGAGAAGCCCGTCAAGCATGGATGCGGCGGAACGGAGGCGGGGTTCGTCAAGGTCGCTGGAGCCGAGAAGGATCCGGATTTCCTCCATGGCGAAAGGTCCGGGGGCGTCCGCCTGCTCGCTTTCCGGAACCAGGTTTTCCGGGAGAATGGCGGCAAGCAGGTCAAGAAGGCGGATCATGCTTCCCGTGAGATCTGCCCGGGATTTCCCGTCCGGAGGGGATTCCAGCGCGGCAAACCTGCAGTCAAGGTTCCGGATGGCTGCCAGTATGTCCGAAAGGGCCTCTTCCCTGCACACGGGACACAGGCTCCACGTGGAGAGGGAAAGAAAGGGACCGTCAGCGCCGCACTTGCTACAGGGGGACATGGAATTCCACCTCCGCTTTTTTTCAATTGTAGCAGAAAGCACGGCAGGTTTTATTTCTTCTGTGAGATAATAGAAAAAACGTTCAGCCAGTATTCAGGGGGTGAAAATCACTATGATCGATTTTTCAAAAGGATATTCTCTGGAGGAGTACTTCCGGAAAGGATACGAGGAAGAGCGGGACCGGCAGAAAAGGGCCTGCGAAAGGACCGTTTTCTCCCCTGAATTCGAAGAGGCCGTGAAGGGCGTGAAGCAGCCAGTCAATCTCGCTGCCTTCGCAGAAATCTACTGCCCGGACACGGTGGTGACCATGCCCTTCGTGAAAAGGGCGGCGGATCTCAACCCGCTCATCCGGCTGGCGGTGTTCGAACGGGAACCCTGGGCGAAGGAACTGGAAGCATTCACGGGAGCCGCCAGAATACCTACCCTGCTCTTCTACGACGGGGACATGAATCTCCGGGGAAAATACGTTGAGCTTCCTGACGGGCTGAAAGACGAGATGCGGGATGCCGACCCCGGAGAAAGAAGCGCCATGACCCTGGATTACCGCAGGGGCAAATACAACGGCCTGATCCAGGAGCAGTTCATCGCCATCCTTGCCGCGTTTTCTTCAGAAGGCCGAGAGCTGACCGGGGCATGATGAATCATGGTGAGTGTCCCGGGGAGACCGGGATGGGCTGATGCCTCTCGCAAGGGTTTTTCTGCTCTTCCTCCGCCTGGGAGCCTTTACTTTCGGCGGGGGAATCGTGATGATGGGACTCCTGGAAAGAGAGCTCAGGGAAACGGACCGCTTTGCCCCGGGCGAGATCATGGACATGATGGTTTTTGCCACCGCTTTCCCTGGTCCTATTGCCGTGAACCTCGCCCTCCTGGCAGGCAGAAAACTGGCTGGAAAGGCCGGGGCCGTTGCAGCAGTGATCGGTACGGTCGTTCCGCCCTTTCTCACCATTCTCTTTCTGGCCAGAATTCTTCTTCTCTTTCTGAACGCCCCGCACGTCCGGGCTTTTTTTCTCGGCGCGGCCTGTGCTGTGGCGGTGATCATCGGGGGAGTGGTCTATGACATGACGAAAATTTCCTTTTCGGGCGGATGGAAGGATATGGTCGTCTTTGCCGTTGTTTCGGCCCTTCTCCTCGGTTTCGGCCTCCATCCTTTTCTTGCCCTCGGCGCGGGAGCGGCTCTCCGTCTCGTCCTCGGTGAGGAGAAGCAGGTATGAGCGTCCTTTCCGTTCTCTTTTTCACCTTCATCCGCATCGGCCTCGGCGCCTTCGGGGGAGGACTTGCGACGATTCCCTTCATCCACCATGAGCTTGTCGTCTCCCACGTCTGGCTCGGTGAGAGGGAGTTTGCCGAGGTGGTCTCTCTTGCCCAGATGACTCCGGGACCCGTGGCGATCAATGCGGCGACGTATGTTGGTTACCGCCTTGGGGGTGTCGCAGGTTCCCTTGTGGCGACGATTGCAGTGGTGGCCGCACCCCTGGCCCTTGTAGCTGTTGCCGCCTGGTTCCTTTCCAGGGCATCCGGGAGGACGAAAGCGTGGGCGGAAAGAGTGCAGAGGGCCCTTCGCCCGGTAGTGGCCGCCATGCTTCTCGGTGCGTTCTGGATGGTAGTCCGCCCCCTGGCGAAAGACTGGAGGCTGTGGCTTTTCACTCTTGTTCTCTTCGGGATTTCGAGGTTTTCTCCCTTCAGAAAATACCCCCAGCTGCTTCTTTTTGCCGCAGGGGCGGCAGGCATGGTTCTTCTTTAGATAATGGACCTTGGATCGTGAAAGGAATGATTTCAATATGGAAATGAAAGTGGCTCTTGTGAATCTGACGTCCCGGACTGCGGAAGACCTGATCGTTCCGGGAACGGTCGTCCGGAAATACATCGGCGGATCAGGCCTTGGAGCGTATCTGCTCTTCAGGTACGGATCTCCGGCGGCTGAACCTCTTTCGCCCGACAATCCCCTCATTTTCATGAACGGTCCCTTCCAGGGAACCGGAATTCCCACCTCGGGACGGCACCAGGTGATAAGTAAATCCCCCCTGACGGGTGCCTTCGGAGAGTCCGATTGCGGAGGGAACTTCGGATTCCACCTGAAAAGGGCGGGATATGACGGCCTCCTGTTTCTTGGAAAAGCTTCTTCCCCCGTCTACGTGGCCGTCATCGACGGGAGGGTTGAGATCCGGGACGGGGCATTCCTCTGGGGGAAGGATACCTTCGAGACGGAAGAGGCCCTTTGCGCCGCCGAGGGAAAAACCGCCGGTGTGGCCTGCATCGGTCCGGCAGGAGAGAGGATGGTTCTCATTGCCAACATCATGCACGACGGGCGGAACGCCAGGGCTGCCGGCAGAGGCGGATTGGGAGCAGTCATGGGTTCAAAGAACCTCAAAGCGGTCGTGGCCAGGGGAAACGGAAAGACCGTGATGGCGGACGAGAAAACCGTCCGGGAAAAATCGGCGGAGAAAGCGAAGTTTTACATTGAAAAGCTGCCTGCCATGACCCGCTTCGGAACGGCCGGAGGCGTTGCCCTGGCTGAACAGAACGGGGACCTTCCCCTGAAGAACTGGAGCATGGGAAGCTGGCCGGAGGAAGTGAAGAGCATAACGGGAGAGGCCATGGCCGATACTATCCTCACGGGGAACTGGGGTTGCATGGCCTGTCCCATCAGATGCGGACGGGAAGTGGCCTTTGACGGCATTTCCGGGGCGGGTCCGGAATATGAGACCATCGGGATGCTCGGAAGCAACTGCCTCATCAATGACCTGAAGGCGGTCGGACGGGGCAACGACCTGTGCAACCGCATGGGAATCGATACCATTTCGGGAGGTTCGGCGGTGGCCTTCTCCATGGAACTCTTCGAGCGGGGGATCATCGACGAAAGGGAGGTAGGGTATCCGCTGAAATGGGGCGACGGTGAGGCCATGATGCGACTTCTCGCTGACATTTCCGACAAAAGGGGATTCGGAGCGGTCCTTGCCGGCGGAACAAAAAAAGCTGCAGAAAAAATCGGAAAAGGGGCTGAAAAATTCGCCATCCACTCCAAGGGAATGGATTTCCCGGCTCATGACCCCCGGTGCTACAAGAGCCTTGCGGCGGGCTACGCCACGTCGAACCGCGGAGCCTGCCACCTTTCGGGCTTCTCCTATTCCTTCGAGAGGAGCATGACCTACCCCGAGCTGGGAGTGGATGCCGTCCTCGACCGGACGGTGGACGAGGGGAAGGGAAAGATCAACGTGGGATTCCAGAACCTCATGGGCATAATGGATTCCCTGAAGATGTGCAAATTCCCTTTCGCTGCCACGAGAATGGAAGACCTTCTTGTCTGGATCAACGGTGTCACGGGGTGGGACATGGACGGCGGAGAACTCATGGCGGCAGGCGAGAGGCTTTTCAACCTCAAGAAGCTGTTCAACATGGCCTGCGGCCTTACAGCCAGGGACGACACTCTTCCCGAAAGAATTCTACGGGAGCCCCGGGGTTCGGGAGGATCTGCGGACACCCTTCCCGACCTTGAAAGCCAGCTCCGGGAGTATTATGCGGAGCGGGAGTGGAGTGAGGAGGGAATTCCCCTCCCCTCAAAAATCGCCTCTCTCGGGCTGGAAGAGTTTCTTCATCAAACGGACGAGGAATCAGGCCCGCTTTTCCATGAACGCAAGTAGTCGGGTGGGGTCCGGAAAGGTATTCCACCCTGCGGGGAAGGGGTTGCGCACAAAGTTCCGGTCGGGAGGAACTGTACGGGGCTTTTTTTTCTCATACTCTGCCTCGGGACTTTGTAATAGGCCGGCAGTTTCCCCCTTCGGAAGGAAACGCACCTGAAGAAAGGGAAAAGAGAATGAAAAGAATCGCTTCTTACCTCGCCGCTTCGGCGCTTCTGCTGTTTCTGTTTGTCTGGGGAGTTGTCGCCGGAACGGATTGGTTTGTCATCTCACGATGGAACGCAAAGGATTCATCGGTGGTAGTGATCGAAGACCTGCTGGGGAAAAGGGGTGATCCCGCATCCGGGGAAGGTAGCGAATGGGAAAGTGAATTAGTGAAGCTCCGCATCCTCTACAGGAGCGGTCCCAGGGCCGGAACGCGGGAAGAGGTGGAAATAATGCAGCTGGCCGACAGCAGGCTTTTGCTCCTCCCCGGAAATGAATATCTTCTCCTTGCCGACATGTTTGAAGACGGTACGGTTCAATTCTCCATCAGCGACCGGTACCGTGTCCCTGCAGTGGTCGGCTTCATTTCCTTCGCCTGCGGCATTCTCGTCATCGTTGCTGGAAGGTCAGGTTTTAACGCCCTCGTCGGCCTTTTCCTTTCGCTCCTGTTCCTCATCGGATGGTTCGTTCCCCGGATAGCTTCGGGCTATCCGCCGGTTCCGTTTGCGATTCTTTCCGTGGCAGTCGTTTCCGTGGCGACCTGCTTTTTCGTCATCAGAAAAAGGGAGCTTCGCCCTATCCCGGTATTCGGGGCCGTAGGGGGCGCCGCAGGGGCCTCCCTTACCGGGTGGATCATGGTTTCCCTGTGGCAGCTCACGGGGCTGGAAAGCGACAGTGCAGCCCTTCTTGCGTCCACCTCCCCGGACCTTTCCCTTCGGGGACTCCTCCTTGCCGCCGTCATGGTGGGCTCCATAGGAGCCGTGCTTGACGTGGCGGTTTCCGTTACCTCTTCCATGGGAGAACTGTACGAGTACGATCCTTCCATTCCCTGGAAAAGGCTCTGGAAAGCCGGGATCAGCGTGGGAAGAGACGTGCTTGGCAGCATGATCAATACCCTGATCCTCGCCTATCTCGGGAGCTCCCTGCCGTTCGTGGTGCTCATCGCTACCGAGGGGGCCGATTTCATTGGGCTCCTCAATGATCCGCACATCGCCCAGGAAGTTCTGAGGAGTGTGGCGGGAACGGTGGGATTGCTTCTGACCATTCCGGTCACTGCAGCAGCCGGAGTCTGGTGGATTGCAGGCCGCCGGAAAGAACCGTCAGATCCCGGTGACGGACTTACTGACTGAATTTTCTATATGTGATAAAATCCTTCTCTAAGCTCGGATCCATCTATCCATTATGGAGGTGTTGCAATGAAGAAAATAGCAATTAACGGACTGGGAAGAATAGGGCGTCTCGTCCTTCGGTGCTATATGGAGGCAAAACCGGAGGATTTCGAAATTGTCGCACTGAACGATCTCACCCCCCCTTCGGAGATGGCCTACCTTATCAAGTATGATTCAGTCCACCGCAGGGCGGGCTTTTCCGTAGAGGCCGGTGACGGAGCTCTTCTGCTGGACGGGAAATCCGTCCCCCTTTTCAGCGAAAAGGATCCTTCAAAGCTTCCCTGGAAAGAACTGGGAGTGGATATCGTTCTTGAATGCACCGGTTTCTTTACAAAGCGGGAAAAGGCGGCAGCTCATCTCGCCGCAGGGGCAAAACGGGTCATCATCAGCGCTCCGGCGGACGATGCGGATCTGACCATAGTACTCGGCGTGAACCAAAAAGCCTATGATCCCTCGAAGCATTCGGTGGTCTCGAATGCCTCCTGCACAACGAACTCCCTGGCGCCGGTGACGAAAGTGCTCCACGAAGCCTTCGGCATCGAATCCCTCATGGGGACCACCATTCACGCCTACACGTCAACCCAGGTTCTCGTCGACGTTCCAAAGGGAGGCGGCAGGAAAGGCCGGGCCGCTGCGGTCTCTCTTGTTCCAGCCACTACCGGGGCCGCCAAGGCCATGGTTCCCCTGTTTCCCGACTTGAAGGGCCGGATGGATATGATTTCGGTCCGTGTCCCGGTAGCTGACGGTTCTCTTACCGATATCGTGGTTCACCTGAAGAAGGAGGTCACTGCCGAGTCGGTCAACGCAGCTCTGAAAGCCGCCGCTGAGGGAAGCCTGAAGGGGATCGTGGAATTCTGCGAGGAGGAAATCGTCTCCGCCGACATCATCGGCAACTCCCATTCGGGAATTGTGGACGCCCCCTCCACGAAGGTTATCATGGGGCATATCGCGAAGGTAATGATCTGGTACGACAACGAATACGGCTATTCGAACAGAATGCTTGAGCTGGCCATGTACATGGCCGGCAGGGAGTAAGTTTCTACACTCTTCCCTGAAAATACAAACGCTCTTCATGGAACGGTGTTTCCTCCCCTGGGGAAACATCGTTTTTTTTCGGGAAAATTCGCACAAACCTGTTGAAAATCCTGTTTAGAGAAGAATAGGCAGTATTTCTTGGTAGTTATTGTACCGTTACGCTTTTTTGCTCCGCTTTGCTTTGTCTTTGTTACAAAAAATACTGCATAGAGAAAAAAATACTAAAAAAAGGCATATAAATGCCCCGTTTCTGTGATAAGATATTTACATATCATTATCCTTTGTGGAGGTGGAATGAATGAAACGGGTGGCCATCAACGGACTCGGGAGGATCGGCCGGCTGGTTCTTCGTCGCTACATGGAGGTGCAGCCGGAAGACGTTGAGATAGTAGCCCTCAACAAACCATCGTCTCCTCAAGAAATGGCATATTTCATCAAGTACGATTCAGTCCACGGGAAAGCCCATTTCCCAGTAGAAGCAGGCGAAAACTCCGTGATACTTGACGGAAAAGAAATACCTCTCCTCGGCGAACGAGACCCCTCCAAACTTCCCTGGAAAGAACTTGAAGTCGACATAGTCCTCGAATGCACAGGTCATTTCACTCAGAAAGAGAAAGCCCTGGCCCACATTGACGCCGGTGCTGAACGGGTCATTATCAGCGCTCCGTCTGAAACCGCCGACCTCTGCGTCGTCCTCGGCGTAAACGAGGATCAATACGACCCGGAGAAGCACCGGGTGGTGTCCAATGCTTCGTGTACCACCAATTCCATCGCTCCTGCAATAAAAGTTCTGAACAACGCTTTCGGTATCGAATACCTCATGGGGACGACCATCCATGCCTTCACGTCCTCACAAAAACTAGTGGATGTCCCCAAAGGCGGATGCAGAAAAAACCGGGCGGCCGGTCTTTCCATAATTCCTGCCTCTACAGGGGCTGCGAAGGCCCTTATCCCTCTTTTCCCAGACCTGAGGGGAAAAATAGGAATGTCGGCAGTCCGGGTTCCGGTAGCTGACGGATCTCTCACTGACATGGTCGTTCATCTTCAAAAAGATACAAACGCCGGAGAGGTCAACGAAGTTCTCCGGACGGCCGCCGAGGAAGGTTTGAAAGGCATTCTCGAGTACAGTGCGGAAGAGCTGGTGTCTTCGGATATCGTAGGGAATTCCCATTCAGGCATCGTGGATTCCCTTTCAACAAAAATGCTGATGGGAAGGGTAGCCAAGGTGATGATTTGGTACGACAATGAATACGGGTACGCAAGCCGTCTTCTGGAGCTGGCCCAGCACATCGGGGCGAAAAAATCCTCCGTGAGAGTCTCATCGGTAAAGTAAACGAGGAGAGGGCGTACGCGGCTACGCCCTCTCATTGCAGCGAATCAAAAATCGTTTTCCTTGCAGTATTTTCCCAGAGCTTCAACTATTTCCGGGTCATAGGCCTTCCCTGACAGGCTCCTGATTTCTTCCAGGGCCTGGGCGGGGGAATGTTTTTTTCTGTAGGGCCGCTCGGAGGTCATAGCGTCGAAGGTGTCCGCCACGGACAGTATCCTGGATTCGATGCAAATTCCTTCTTTTTTCAGTCCCAGGGGATACCCTGTGCCGTCGATCCTTTCATGATGCTGGAGAATGATTTCCGCAAGGGGCCAAGGGAAATCCAGGGGTGAAAGGATATCCTTCCCGTATTCCGGATGCTTTTTTACCAGACCGTATTCGGCTGGTGTGAGTTTCGAGGGCTTGGACAGAATCTCCGCCGGAATATAAAGTTTCCCTATGTCGTGCACGAGGCCGGCGTACCTGACACCCAGTACGGTATCCTCTGGAAGCCCGAGCCTTCGGGCCAGTCCTTCCGCGAGGGTCGAGACGTTCTTCTGATGTCCGGACGTTGACACGTCCCGAAGTTCGCTGACCTGGCAGAGGGCCAGGATGACCCCTGTGAAGCGTTCGTTGATAGCGTGGTGGTGCTTTTCCAGGGAGAGCTCGTCCTGGTGGCGTTCCATTGCTGCGGCCAGGGAGTTGCGGAGTATGTCGAACACAGGTTCCTGAGAATGGGATATCCATTCCTCGGAGGGGTCGGCGAGGGCCAGGAACCCCTGGAAGGAGTTCCTGAGAAACAGGGGGAGGATGGAGACCGAGGAAATCCCCCTATGAGTGAGGGGAAGCCATTCTTTTCTCTCGTTCTGCGGAAGTTCCGCCGGGCGGAGGGTGGCGGGCCTGAAGGTTCCATCCCGGAAAAGAAGGGATTTCCAGAGAAAGTCTTCTTCCTGCTGCGAGGAAAAAAGCCCCGCCAGAGAAGGCTGTTCCGGTGCGGATCTGGCCTCCGTTTCCAGAGCCAGCATGCCTTTCCTTCCCGAGAGCCTGTAAATTGCCGCCGTTTTGGCTTTCGACAGGGCAAGGATATCCTCGAGGGAAGATTTCATGGCGTCCCGGTAACTCGGAGAGAGTATAAAGCGGGAGGTTATGACGGAGAGGATTTCATGGAAATGTCCCTTTTTTTCGAGTTGCTCCTCGATTTTTTTTCTCTGGCTGATATCCTGGACGAGGGAGCAATAGATCTTTTCCGTGCCCGAAACAAGGGGGAAAGGAAGATGGGTTGCGGGAATGAGAATCCCGTCTCTGTCAGGTATTTCTACCTCCCTGATTTGTCCCCTGCCCTCGGGAAAGAAATCTTCCGGGCGGAGGGTTCCCTTCTCCCAGGGAAGAAGACCGGCAATGTCCGCTTCTGTGATATTTTCTTCGGTAAGGGCGAAGGTGGAACGGAAGACAAGGTTTGTCTCCAGAACAATTCCTGCAGCGTTATATACGATGATCCCCTCAGGAGATCTCTGGAAGAGCTGTTCCCAGTATTCCGTCCTTTCAGTGAGGTTTTTTTCCGTTCTTTTTCTTTTCGCGATCTTTCCCTTCATAAAAAACGCCAGCCCGCCCAAAAGGACAATCAGCCCCATGTAGAGGAGAGCGACGGGAAAATACCTGACCGCGGCATCGGCGGGATCGTTCAGAATGACGCTTCGGTCTGAGAGAGCATTTCTGGGGATTGAATGAACTTTCATCATCGGGTAGTCAAAGGTGAGATGGTCCGCCATGGATTTTTCGGGCGGTATGGTATTGACCGCCTCTCCAGACAAAATCCTGACAGCCGTTTCTCCGGCTTTTCTGCCCTTTTCGTATCCGTTTCCCTCCACGCTCGCCAGGGCGCCGTGCCTGATGCCATCTTCATCGAGCGTGTAGACTGGCAGCGTGGTATTCCGCAGTATGAGAGCGAGGGTATCCTTCATCGTCATGGGGCTGCCGTCAGGGAGTGAAGAATGAACCCCGAGCACAATGACCGTCCTGTCCGGCAGTTTCCTGATCGATTCGGCAAGCCGATCGGCGGAAAAACCGGAGAGAGGGATCACATGGGGGCGGGATTCCACTTGTATCAGGCTCGTGTTGAGCCGGGAAAGATCCCTGAGCCCTGCAGGCGTTAGGTCTGAAACGAAGGCGATGGATGCCCCTGGATGGAGCCTTCCGATCTCCGAAATGAGGAGGTTGTGGGCCGGAACGGAATAAATCCCGGTTCCCTTTCCCTCTGGAAACACTGAAAAAAGGTATTCGTTGGTGAGTCCGCAGAACACGATGGGAGCCCCCCCGAACAGCACAGCCGTATGGACCAGGGCGAATGTGGCGGCCTCGTTTCCCGTAGTGACCACCACGTCAGGAGGGGAGGACGAGAATTTGGCCTCCAGGAGGTCTTTCAGCCGTTCCAAGTGGGACGACCAGAAAGTGCTCGTTATGTCCATGTATTCAATGAAAATTTCAGCCGTGACCCCGGAGTCAGAGAAGGACTCCATTATTCCGTCCGTTGCCCGGCGGGTCCATTCGTCATCGGGGGAAAGGGTGTGAAGCAGGACAACTCTCCTGTTCGCGGAAGCGGCCGCAGGTTCGAACCATCCCTGAATGTGAAGAGCGGACAGCAGAAGAAAAAAAACAGCCAGAAGCTTGAATCCCTGCCGGGACCGGGCTGTCATGTCCTTCCCCCTTCAGTTCTCCCGGCATGCGGACAATGCCGCACTATCACCGGCGACGAAGCCTGTGCTCCAGCACATCTGGAGGTTGAACCCGCCCGTGGGGCCGTCAAGGTCGAGGATTTCACCTGCAAAGTAGAGGTTTTCAACGATTTTCGACCCCATGGTCCTTGGATCGATTTCCTTGAGATCAACGCCGCCGCTTGTCACGATGGACCAGTCGAAGCCCAGCAGACCGTCGGGGGTAAGAGGGAACTCCTTGAGGAGACGGGCCAGCTCCTTTTTTTCTTCTCCGGAAATGTATTCTCCCCTTTTGTCCGGGGGAATGGATGCTTTTTCGACAACGGCAGGTATCAGTCCCCCGGGAAGCAGGTCCTTCAGGCAGTCCCTGAACATTTTTCCTGCGTATTTTTCAAGGTCCCTCCCGATGCGTGCGGTAAGCACGTCAAGGGTCAGGGCAGGCTTCAGGTCAAGGAGGAGGGCGGCGTTTCCTGTGGAGCATGCCTCGCCGATATCCCTGCTCATGTCCATGGCGATGGGGCCGCTGATGCCGAAATGGGTCAGGAGCAGTTCGCCGAAGCGCCTGGATACTACGGTTCCGTCCTTCAACAGGGTGAGGGAGACGTTTTTCAGGTTCAGGCCACGGGCTGTCTGGGGCCATTTTTCCTTCAGCCTGACAGGGCAGAGTGCCGGGACCGGCTGAAGAACCTGGTGGCCGGCCCTTTTGGCGAACCTGTAGCCGTCTCCGGTCGACCCGGTTCTGGGGAAGGATTTCCCTCCGGTGCATATTATGAAGGCATCTCCTTCCACTTCCTGTCCCCGCAGAATGAACCGGACCGCCCTTCCGTCCCTTATTTCGAGGTTGAGGGCTTCCCTGTTCCGGTAGACCGTGACCCCTCCCTGCCGGATGTAGTCAATCAGGCAGTTGATCACCCTTTCGGAGCCTCCCTTTTCGGGAAAAACCCTTTTCCCCCGTTCCACCTTTGTCCTGAGTCCCCGGGAGGAAAAAAAATCCAGGGTTTCAGCGGGGCCGAACCGGGAAAAAACCGAATAAAGAAACTTCCCCTTGGGGCCGAAGGCAGCGAGAAAAGTGTCCAGGTCTTCTTCGGCACTGGTAAGATTGCATCTGCCTTTGCCGCTCAGCAGAAGTTTCGCGCCGAGGGTCTGGTTTTTCTCAACGAGGACGACCCGTGCACCCTTTTCGGCGGCCCGCCCGGCCGCCATGAGGCCGGCAGCTCCGCCTCCGATGACGACGACTCTCGGTCCCTTCACTTGCCCTTCCTCCCCCCATGGCCTTTCATGGACAGGGCAATGCGGTTCCTGGCCAGGTCCACGTCAAGGACTGAGACTTCAACCCTCTGTCCCGGCCTGAGTCCCGATGCCGCGCCGCCGGGCAGGTGCTTCCTGTGCACGAGGCCGTCCTGGTGGACACCGATATCCACAAAGGCGCCGAAGGAGGTAATGTTCGTCACCACTCCGGGCAGAGTCATGCCCGGTGAGAGGTCGTCGATTTTTTCGATCCCCTCGGTGAAGGAGTAGATTTCGAAGGTCTGCCGGGGGTCCCGCCCCGGACGCTCGAGCTCCGCGAGGATATCCGTGAGGGTAGGAAGTCCCGCGTCACCTGAGATATACCTCTGCGGGTCGATCCGGCTCCGCTTTTCGGGATCCTTCATGAGTTCGGACACGGTGCAGCCGAGGTCGGCCGCCATCCGTTCCACAATGGGGTACCGTTCGGGATGGACTGCACTGCGGTCAAGAGGGTCCGGCCCACCGGAGACCCTGAGGAATCCGGCGGCCTGTTCGAAGGTCTTCGGCCCGAGCCGGGGGACGTTCAGAAGCTCTTTCCTTGTGGGGAAGGGACCGTTGGCCTCCCTGTACCTGATTATCTGCCCGGCAGTGGACTGCCCGAGACCGGAAACAGAGGAGAGGAGCTCAAGGCTCGCTGTGTTCAGGTCGACGCCCACGGCGTGGACACAAAACTCCACCACGGTGTCGAGAGCCTTCTTCAGCTCCTTCTGGTCCACATCGTGCTGGTACTGGCCCACGCCGATTGACTTGGGATCGATCTTCACCAGTTCCGCAAGGGGGTCGAGAAGTCTCCGGCCGATGGATACGGCTCCCCGGACGGTGAGGTCGTGATCGGGGAACTCCCTTCTGGCGGTCTCCGAAGCAGAATAGACCGAAGCACCGCTTTCGTTCACCATGGTTATGATGATGGATGAAGGGAGGCCGAGTTCTCTGAGAAACCGCTCTGTTTCCCTTCCGGCGGTTCCGTTGCCCACGGCGATCGCTTCGATGCCGTATTCTTCCGCGGCACGGCGGATAATTTCCGCGCTCCCTTTTTGATCTCCCCTTGGAGGGTGGGGATAGATCACTCCGTGGTGGAGAAGGTCTCCCTGCCGGTTCAGGCAGACGAACTTGCACCCTGTCCTGAATCCAGGGTCTACGGCGAGGATATTCTTCGGCCCGAGGGGTGGGGCCAGGAGCACTTCCCTTACGTTTCCCGCAAAAACGGAAATGGCCTCCCGGTCAGCTTTTTTCTTCAGGGCGTTCCTCAGTTCCGTTTCCATGGACGGAGCGAGAAGTCGACGGTATCCGTCAACGATCGCCCGGTCAACAAGGATGGAATCGGGACCGCTGCCGAGGAGAAAAATTTCCCTGAGTGCCCTCAGTGCCTCGTCCTCGGGGGGGAGGACAGAGAGGCTGAGTATTTTTTCCTTTTCCCCCCGGAACATGGCCAGGATCCTGTGGGAGGGAGCCGGTGCAGCCGGTTCTTCCCAGGCGAAGTAATCCCTGAAGTTGGCTCCTTCCTCTTCCTTTCCTTTGGCTACTGAACTCCGGATTTTTCCACGTTTTCCGAAAAGAAGCCTCATCTTCCTCCGGGCCTCACCGTCTTCGCTTATCCGTTCGGCGATGATGTCGAGGGCCCCCTGAAGGGCCTCCTCTCCGGAAGGCACGCCCTTTTCTTCAGAAACGAATGGGAGGGCGAGAACAGCCGGGTCAGCCCCCTTCTGGAGCAGCAGCTGCCCGGCGAGGGGAGCCAGTCCCTTTTCTTCCGCGACGGATGCCCTGGTTCTTCTCTTGGGCCTGAAGGGAAGGTATATGTCCTCGAGGACGGTCAGTGACGGGGCGTTCCGGACCTTTTCCCCGAGTTCGGCCGAAAGAAGGTTTCTTTCCTCGAGGGATGAAAGCACCGCCTTTTTTCTGGCTTCAAGCTCTTCGATCCTGGCATAACGCTCCTTTATGGCGAAAATGACCTCTTCATCAAGGGAGCCGGTGGCTTCCTTCCTGTACCGTGCAATAAAGGGAACGGTAGCGTCCTGTTCGAGAAGGGACAGAACGGCCTCCACGGACGAAGGGGATATTTTGAGCTCCTGGGAAACGCGCTGGGCGATGTGAGCGTTCATTGAAAGCCTCCGGTTCTTTTTTTCTCATTCTAGCACGGCACGAAAAGCCGGGCCATATCATGGTAGAATCTGGCTGGAAGAGAGGAGCCGTCCATGGAGAAAAACTGGTGGATGCCGTTGTATGGCATTCTTTTCGGAATATACGTCCCCGAGGAGGTCAGGGAGCTGAAAGGCGATGTGGTCATGCATATCGCAGACACCCCCTCGACCGTATACGGGGCGATTCGCAGGCTTGTGAAGGTGTTGTCTCCCCGCTGGATTGTCCATACGGGCGACCTGGCCGACGATGTGAAGCTTGAGCTTTCTCCCGCCGAACTGCCGAGATACAGATCCAAGCTGGAGAATCTCAGGCGTGCCCTGGAAGGAGATGATTCACAGGGCCTGGTCATCGTAACCGGAAATCATGACAACGAAAGGGCTGTCAGGGAAATGTTCCCGAAAAGCATAGTTTTCAGGGAACGGGGGAGGATCGAACTCTGCGGCGAAGGATTCAACCTCAGCCATGACAGGGCCGGCCTTGGAGACCCGCCTCTCAAGTACAATCTTTTCGGTCATGAACCGTCGCGGAATGACTTTTCAGAGCAGGGGCGCTTTTTTTTGAACGGGCTCCTGGGCGTTCATATTATTTCTCCTTCCCTGGAGAAAGTGTACTGCCTGCCGTATCCGGGATATGTGGACGACGGGCGGCTGGGGCGGAGAAAAAGGGGATTGTGACGAAAAGGGGGGAGTCTCGTGCTTTCCATCGTCCGGGGAGGACCCCGTCTTCTGCTGCTGAGCGGGAACGAGGACGCAATGAAGTCTCTGGTTTCTTCGCGGTTCACGTGTACAGAACATACCCTGGAAGGTGCTTTTGACAGCGCCGGAGAGGGGCAGTCCGTTCTTCTTTTCCGGGGAGGTCAATGGGGGAGCGGACGACGTTTTCTCATGGCCGCAGCCGCGGCCGATGAAATCCTTGCCCTTTTCCTGAACAGCGGGGCGGAGGCCCGGCCCGTGTCGGTAAGAATCATGCCCCGGCTTCTTTTTTTCCGGGTCTTTGGAGAAAAAGAACGGGTCATCGGCCAGATAGCCCGGGACTACTCTGCGGAACGGGGAAGACTCCGGTCCGTCCTCCGGGTTCCGAAGAAAGGCAGCATTGCGGTCTGTTTTACGGCGAAGCCCCTGAACAGGCCGCTTTCTCTCGCTGATATGATGGACGAAGTTCTCCACGTTGAAGGAGTTTCCTTTGAGAAACTGCTGAACTCCCTTCGGAGCAGGGCCCTGTGGTATTTCAGTGAGGGGCTGGAAAACAGGCAATGGAACGAACTGGAGATACGGATCTATGATTCCTGGGGCCGCTATCTCGACCATTACGAACGGCTCCGCATCGTCCTGGAAAGCCTCGAAGCAGGCATGATCCTGGGAGAAGGGTGGGGGAAGGATTACGCCCACATCCTCATGGCGGTGAAAATTTACCGTCTGAGGCTTTTTACCTTCCTCCCTGTGCCGGCGATAAAGGAAATCCTCATGGGGCTGGAATACGGAGCGGACGGTTCCCGGCTGGTTGATTTCGACCTGTACAGCGGAAAGGAGAAGATCTCCTGGGGCGGTATCGGCGGAAAAGGAAAAGCGCGGGGTGAGAGGGGCTCCATTGGAACGGACCTCAGGGCGAAACTTTTATCCCAGCTGTTCCCGGAGGACAGGCAGCACCTTGAAGAATGGGAATACCGCATTCTCCGGCAGCGGCCAGGAGAAGGGAACCCGGAAAACTGATCCATGGCAAAGAAAGAAATTGTATTTTCTTCTTGCAAAGAACTAAACTCTGCGATTATACTTATCTGAAAACTTTGCGTTGGTTTTTTGCGGGCCTTCAGGCTTCATGGTTTTATGATTGCATCTGGTCACAATTCGGGTCGTCAACCAATGAAGGAGGTCTTTCCCATGGAAGTTCTCAAAGTCTCTGCCAAGTCGCAGCCCAAGTCCGTTGCAGGAGCCATCGCCGCAGTGCTGAGGGAAAAGGGGGCTGTGGAGGTCCAGGCAGTAGGCGCAGGGGCGGTCAACCAGTCGGTGAAATCCATCGCCATAGCCCGGGGATATGTGGCACCGAACGGCATCGACCTCATCTGTATCCCTGCCTTTTCCAAGATATCCATTGACGATGAAGAGAGGACGGCCATCAAGTTTCAGCTCGAATCGCGGTAGGTCCGCAGGAACCGATCAAGCCCCGGCCGAAAGTGCCGGGGCTTTCCTGTTCCCCTGCCGCCGACCGGGAAAAAATATCAGATCCGGTGTGGAAAACAATCCCTCCGTTGGGGTATACTATCCTGCATAATGTATATCCGGCACTTTCTCTCTTTACCATGGAAGAGCGGGGGATGCCGGCAGGAGGAGATAGCATGTCGGAAATCAGTGCTCCCAAGGGAGTTCGGGATATACTTCCCGAAGAATCGTGGAAATGGGAATACGTCTTTGGTGTTCTCCGAAAGGCTGCGGCGGATTTCGGTTTTTCCGAGGTTCACCTGCCCATTTTCGAACACACCGAGCTTTTTTCAAGGGGTATCGGCGACACCACTGACGTGGTGGAAAAAGAGATGTACACCTTCACCGACAAGGGAGGACGGAACATCACCCTTCGTCCCGAGGCTACGGCTTCCATGGTCCGCTCCTATCTCGAACACAGGATGGGAACTCTTCCCCAGCCGGTCAAAATGTGGTGCGCAGGCCCCATGTTCAGATATGAACGACCCCAGAAGGGCCGATACCGTCAGTTCTGGCAGGTTGATTTCGAGAGCCTCGGCTCGGCTTCTCCGTACGCCGATGCGGAGATCATCGCCCTGTCCCTGGAAGCTTTCAGGCGACTGGGCCTGTCCCGGCTCGAGGTGGTCATCAATTCCGTTGGCTGCCCGGCATGCCGTCCGGAGTACAGGCAGCGCCTGACCGAGTTTTTTTCCTCCAGGGAAGGAGACCTGTGCGAGACCTGCCGCGACAGGCTGAACAGGAACCCCCTGAGGATTCTTGACTGCAAGAAGGAATCCTGCAGGGAGGTCACCGAAGACGCTCCCTCGGTGTACGAGAGTCTCTGCAGAGAATGCAGGGAGCATTTTGACGCCGTCAGGACGTCCCTTGACGGGCTGGGGGCGGTTTACAGCCTCGATAAGCGCCTTGTCAGGGGACTTGATTACTACACGAAAACCGCTTACGAAGTTCTCTCCGGAGCACTGGGGTCCCAGAACGCCGTGTGCGGCGGAGGCCGGTACGACAACCTCGCGGAAACCATCGGAGGGCCCCATGTCCCCGGAGTGGGATTCGCCGCCGGAGTCGACAGGATTCTCATGGTCATGGAGCAGCAGGGGTGTACCTTCGGGGAAGAACCCCGGCTCGACGTGTTCGGCGTCGCCCTGGATTCCCGCTCGAGGGCCGGCATCCTTTCCGTGGTGGATCTGCTCAGGAAAAACGGCATTTCGGCGGACATGGATTTCAACGACCGGAGCGTGAAAGCCCAGATGAAGGCAGCCTCGGCCCGAAACGCTCGGCTGGCCTGCATCCTCGGCGAGGATGAACTGACCAGGGGGACGGTGGCGGTCAAGAACCTCGCCACGGGCGAACAGAAGGAAACCGCCGGAGAAGGTCTGGCGCAGGCGGTAAAGGAAATGCTCTCTACCCTGAAAGGGTAAAGAACCCGGCACGTTGTGAGAGGAAGGGTCCCATGGAAGGCAAACATCGTCATTTCGACGGCAGCTGGCAGCGAACCACCTATTGCGGCAAAGTCTCCGGCAGGGCGGGAGAAGATGTTCCTGTGGCAGTGAACGGATGGGTCCGCAGAAGGCGGGACCTCGGAGGTCTCATATTCATCGAGTTGTGGGATCACACCGGGGTGGTCCAGGTTGTCTTCAATCCCGAGCTGACTCCCGAAGTCCACGAGAGGGCGGGAGGGCTCCGCAGCGAATTTGTGATTGCCGTCCGGGGAAAAATCCGCCCCCGGCCGGAAGGAACGGCCAATCCCTCCATGAAGACGGGGAACTGGGAGGTCGTGGCGGAGGACTTCCTTCTTTTGTCGCCCGCCGCCCCTCTTCCCTTCGAAATTTCCGAGGCCACCGACCGGGTCGATGAAAACCTCAGGCTGCACCACAGGTATCTCGATCTCCGCAGGGAGAGGATGCAGCGCAACCTCAGAATCCGGCACAGGATTTCCATGTACACGAGGAACTTCCTCTCAGGAGAGGGGTTTCTCGAAATTGAGACTCCCATGCTGACCCTCTCCACCCCTGAAGGGGCTAGAGACTACCTTGTCCCGAGCCGGGTGAATCCGGGGACCTTCTATGCGTTGCCCCAATCGCCCCAGATTTTCAAGCAGATCCTTATGATCAGCGGGTTCGACCGCTATTTCCAGATAGTGAAATGCTTCCGGGACGAAGACCTTCGCGCCGACCGCCAGCCCGAGTTCACCCAGGTGGACATCGAAATGAGCTACCTCACTGAGGAAAACATTTACTCCCTCATGGAACGTTACATGAAGGGGCTCTTCAAGGAAATTCTGGATGTGGACATTCCCGTTCCCTTCCGCAGAATGCCCTACTGGGAGGCTATGGACCGCTTCGGAAGCGACAAGCCTGACCTCAGGATTCCCATTGAAATCGCCGACCTTGCCCCCGTTTTTTCCGGGGCCGGTTTTGAGCCCTTCCGGGTCATCCTTGCGGCCGGAGGATACGTCAGAGGCCTTCCTCTTCCGGGCGGCGCTTCTCTGTCGAGAAAGAACCTTTCCGACGTGGAAGAGAAGGCGAAAAAGCTCGGTGCCACTGGGCTTGCGGTTTTCCAGCTGAAAGACGGCGCCCTCAAAGGGCCCCTCGTGAAGTTTCTTGACCAAGGGCAGCAGGACCTCCTGGTACAAACATCCGGCCTCCCGGAGGGCGGCGCTCTCTTCGTCCTTGCGGGCAGTGACAGGAGGAATGTGTCGGAAATTCTCGGTTCCCTTCGCCTGGACCTCGCCAGGGACCACGGCCTTGTCGCTTCAGACCGCTGGGAGTTCCTCTGGGTCGTTGAATTTCCTCTCTTCGAGAAAGACGAAGATGCCGGGCGGTGGGCTGCGGTCCATCACCCCTTCACTTCCCCCATGGCGGAGGACATAGCCATCATGGACACGGATCCCGGCATGGTCAGATCCAGGGCCTACGACTGCGTTTTGAACGGGAACGAAGTCGGAGGGGGTTCCATCAGGATCCACGACCCCGCGGTCCAGGAAAAGGTCTTTTCCTGCCTTTCCTTTACCAGGGAAGATGCCCGGGCGCGGTTCGGCTTCCTTCTTGACGCTCTCGCTTCAGGGACGCCGCCCCACGGGGGCATAGCCCTCGGCCTCGACAGGCTGACCATGCTTCTCTGCGGCGCATCCTCCATACGGGACGTCATGGCCTTCCCGAAAACCCAGAAAGCCCAGTGCCTCATGTCGGGGGCCCCTTCCGCGGTCTCCCAGGATCAGCTTGATGAACTCAGGATCTGTTCTCTTTCGGAAGAGGAAAAATAAGGAAATAACCGCGGGCTCCCCTGAACAGGGGAGCCCGCAATCATACAAAGGAGGAGATGACGAATGGTCCGGCTTCGTTACCTCGGGCACGCGGCATTTGAACTGAAGGGAGAGGGGATGACCATCCTGGTGGATCCCTTCCTGAGCGGCAACCCGTCTGCGGCAGCGGCACCCGGTGAATTCAAGGCTGTGGATTTCATTTTCGTCACCCATGGCCACGGCGACCATCTTGGCGATACCATCGAGATAGCCTCCCGGACGGGAGCCACCGTTGCCGCCAACTTCGAGCTCTGCCACTACCTGGGAGGAAAGGGGCTGAAATGCCATCCCATGCACATCGGGGGAGCTTTCACCTTTCCTTTCGGCAGGGTGAAGATGACGCCCGCCCTTCACGGTTCGGACATAACGGAAGGGGACCACCTCATTCCGGGAGGCAGTCCGTGCGGCTTTCTTTTCGACATGGAGGGAGTGAAAATCTACCACGCCGGAGACACGGGACTGACCATGGACATGCAGCTTCTCGCCCTGGAAGGGGTGAAGGCGGCCCTGCTGCCCATAGGGGGAAACTTCGTCATGGACGTGAAGGATGCTGCCCGGGCCGTTGGATTCATCCATCCGGAAATTGCCGTTCCCATCCACTACGACACGTTTCCCGTGATCAAAGCGGAACCCGGAGAATTCTCCCGTTTGGTGGGAAGCCTGGCAAAAGTGGTGGTCATGAAGCCCGGAGAGTGGCTGGAACTGGCCTGAGTCGAAGGAGGCATAAATGAGGGAGAGGAACGCCCGGCGTTCCTCTCCCTCATATCTTCAGTACCGCAAGCCGTATGCCGGATAATAGATCCTTTCGTCGTGAAGGCCCATTTCCTGGTCCTGCAGGGCGGCGCGCACCTTTTCGCCCAGGTTGACACAGAGGACCGACGTGAGAATGTGGACGAGAAAAACAGGGCCCACGATGCTGCTGCCGAAGGTGGGGCTCGTGTCGCTTACGAAAAACGAAAGGTCGGAGAGCTGGCAGACCGGAGCCGCCGGGCTGTCGGTGATGGTAATGACCGTCGCGCCGTTGGCTGCGATTTTCTCTATGGATTCCATCACCTCGATGACATAGCTCGGCAGTTCGCACACCACCACTATGTCGCCCTTCGCCACCGTTCTGGCCTGTTCGATCAGGGCCACGGAGCCCCTTTTCATCAGAGAGCTCCGGATGCCCATCTCCATGAGGCGGGTGTACAGAGATTCGGCGACGATGGAGGAGATGCCCCAGCCCATGCAGTAGACCATGTTCGCCTGGCGGACCATTTCACAGAATTTCACTATGTTCTGGGGTTTGAGCTGGTTCCATGTGTCGTCCAGGTTCGCATGTTCCATTCGGAGGATTTCCTCGGGAAGGTCCTGGCGGTTTTTCATGATCTTGCTCAGAAGAGCGGTGGGGTTGACGTGCTCGAGGACTGAATTCTGGAGAGCGTCCTTCAGATCGGCATACCCTTCGAAACCGACCATCCTTGAAACACGGACAAGCTGGGCCTTTGAAACATCGAGCTTTTCGGCCACTTCGCCTATGGAAAGAAATGCCGCCTCCCTGGTGTTGGATAGAAGATATTCCACAACGCGCCGGGCCTTGTTCGGCATCCGCTCCATTTTTTCCCGCAGCATGGCCTGAAGCTGTGCACTGTCCATAAGACACCTCCGAAACCGGATAATAGTCCAGGAATTATATGGAGATTTAAGTTTATTCCCAAGAGAGGCTTCCGTCAATTCCTCTTTCGGTGGGGGCCTTCCCGTTTGTTTCGGTATCCCCGGTGAAGACGACCCGGCGGGCAGTTTCTTCCGGTGAAAGACCCGCCAGACCGGCGAGGAGACGCAGGCCGTACCGCCGGTGCCCTGTCAGGAGGGACATCGTTCTTTGGGGAACCTGCCACGGCCCAGAGGAAGCCCCGGCTGCAAGAGTAAGGGCCAGTCCGGCGGACCGGGCGAGTTCCCCGAAAGCCGGGTGATGGGGGCCCGCCACGATGGACCGGCCGAGGGCCGCTGATTCCTGAAGCCCCACACGCTGGACAGGGATGCCCAGCTCCCGGGCAAGGACAAGGAGCCTGCCGGACCAGAGGGCTGCCGCATCGACGTCCAGGGGGACATAGTTTCCATTTAGATACAGCTCTTCCAGGGGAGTGTTTCTAAGAACGAGGCACGGGTAAATGCGGAGAGTCAGGCGGCGGGTTTTCCGTACTTCTCCCAGGCGGCGGAGGTCGTCAAAGGAGCTCTCCTCCGATTGGCCCGGAAGACCGATCATCATCTGGGCTCCACCGTGAAATCCGGCATCCAGCACAATCTCCAGCGCGGAAAGGGCTTCCGCTCCGGAATAGCCCCGGTTGCACACCGAAAGCACCTGATCGTCCAGGGAAGAAATACCCAGCTCGATCATGGAAACCGGGTAGGATGAAAGCAAAGCGAGAACTGAGGGAGAAAGGCATTCCGGATGGGTGGAAAGCCGGACGGTACTCCCCCTGGGGGCCTTCAGCACACCATCGAGGTACGCCTTCTGCCGGTCGGGCTGGAGGCAGGTGAAACTGCCTCCGAAGAAGCAGATTTCCACCGGTTCGGTCGCTGATGCCGCAGCCGCTTTCACATCTTTCGGGGATGGAATGCGGAACGTCCCTGTAATCTCCCCCTGGTGGCAGTAGATGCACCGCCGCGGGCAGCTCTGCATGGCAAGGAAAAAGGGAAGGCGCTTCATCGTTGTATTCCTAGACAGTGGATTCTTTCCAGCACGTTTCCCATTCCTTGAGTGTTGCCGCCCACGCGAAAAGGTCCGCCTGCCGTTCGAAGCTTGAAAGGGGGGTGGCCGTTCTTTCCCAGAAAGCCTCTCCCTTCCTGTGTTCGAGAAGATGGAAAAGCTCATGGAAAAGGGCGAATCTCTTCCACCGCTCCGGCAGCAGGCGGTTGATGAAAATACCGGCTCTTCGTCCCCTCACGATGTGAAAACCCCATGTTTCTCCGGGGAGGAGCGGGTATTCAAGGTCAATTTGTTTCCCCGTCCGATCTTCAGCCATGGCGAGAAGGCTAAATTCGTCAAGCCCCGTCCATTCAGCGGCGGCTTGGGATGCCCATTCCGGAATATGTTCCGGCGGTTCGGGAAAATGGAAGGCCTGCGTTGTATTCATGCGGGGATCAGACGATGCCGTCCGCCCTGTCCTCTTCTTCCCATCGGGAAATTGCGGCGTCAATGAGGCTTTGGACGAATTTGAGCTCTCTTGGCTTGAGTTTCTTGCTTCGATACCAGACCTCCACCTCGGGGCTCACCTGGAGTACTTCTTCAAGCTGGAGGCGGCCGGACGGAGATGAGGAAACCGTTTTCACCAGGTCCTGCACCTCCACGCCGAGAGCTTCCGCAAGGCGGTTCAGAAGCTTCATGGAGGGCATTCTCCTGTTGCTCTCGAGGGCCTGGATGTAGATTCTGCTGACTTCCGTTCTGTCCGCTAGGGCCTGCTGGGTGAGGCCAAGGGCCTTGCGAAGTGTTCTGATCCTCATACCGAGGCTCATGGCGATTCCACCTCCGATGGAGTGTTTTCTCAGGATAAATATTATTATAGCAATGATTACAATATGTTCAAGAAAAACATTCAGTAAAAAAATCATATACCCCCTTGAACTCCTTTCCCGTTCAGAATATATTAAGGGTGGGGAAGAAACAAAGGGAAATTGAACATATTTTGTGGGGAGGAATCTGCGTTGGATTTTCGTGAACTTCAGAGTCTCGTGGAAGTAATGGAGAAGGGAAGCATCTCCGCTGCGGCGGCTTCTCTTGGAATTTCCCAGCCTGCCGTAAGCAAGCACATAGCAAAGCTGGAGCGGGAAATGGGGGTCAAGATATTCGCCCGGGGGCAAAAATGCTCCAACCTTACCGTAGAGGGCGAGGTGCTCTACAAATTCGCCCGGAAAACCATTTCCCAGCTTGCCGACATTAAAAGAGATTTCTCCGACATCGCTGACGATGTTTCTGGAATCGTCAGGATCAGCGCCAGTTCCATTCCGGGAGATTTCATCCTTCCGGGCCTTCTCGTGGAATTTCGTCAGCTTTACCCGAATATCGAGGTGGAAGTCCGTATTTCCGATTCACGGGAAGCCATCGAAAAAATGGTAACCAGAGAATCGGATATCTCCATTACCGGTCACGGACGCCATGCGTCCGGTTTCAACACCGTTCCGTTTGCCAGGGACGAGCTGGTTCTCCTGGTCAGGGAAGAACATCCTTTTGCGGGCAGGGAAAACGTTACCCTGAGGGATCTCGAGAACATGGACCTCGTGGGCCGTGTTACCGGGTCTTCCACCTCCCGCATCTGGGAAGATGCCTTCAAGGCTCATACTGGGAAAGGAAAGCACGTGTATCTCAAGTTCGGCCACGTGAGCGCCGTTGTTGAAGCCGTGAAGAAAGGCGCCGAGGGTGCGGTCATATCCCGCCTCGCCGGCGCAGGTGAGACGGAGGGGCTTGTGATGGTTCCCTTCCGGCCCTCCCTCATGAGGACCTTCTCCATCACCTATGGAACCATGACCACCAAGGCCATGGAAATGCTTCTCGACTTTCTTCTCCAAAGGAAAATGACCGGGGATGACGAATAAAGCTCCGGAGGGGTCCCCGGATCGTTCCGGGGACCCCGTCGAAACCGTGCGGACTTTTCTTCGGAAAAAGGGGTATCCCGACTCCATCACCTTTTCGGAAGAAACGATTTTCACCGTTGACGATGCCTCACGGGCAGTCGGTGCACCGCCCGCACATATTCTGAAAAGTCTTGTGTTTCTTGTGGATGAAAAACCCCTTCTTGTTCTCATGTCAGGAATCAACAAGGCTGATGTAAAGAAGGTGCGTTCCGCCTGCAACGCGAAGAAAGTCCGGATGGCCGATCCTGAGTTTGTCTGCCGGTGGTCGGGCTTCCAGGTCGGAGGAGTTCCTCCGGTAGGCTACCCGGAGGAGATTCCCGCCCTCCTGGACGAGGATCTTTTCCTCTATCCCGTAGTTTGGGCTGCAGCGGGGAGCGATCACGCATTCTTCCCCGTTTCGCCCGAGGACCTTCAGAACATGACCGGAGGCAGAAAATGCCCCGTCCGGAAATAAAAGACGG
>Ga0209510_1000158_pt1 | contig 101279 bp, 145 predicted proteins | sample BiotimSIPDNA_FD_185749 | JGI IMG/M metagenome (GOLD analysis project Ga0209510, IMG submission 185749) | Anaerobic biogas reactor microbial communites from Washington, USA - Biogas_R1 time_0 SIP DNA (SPAdes) (version 2) | ecosystem: Engineered > Bioreactor > Anaerobic > Unclassified | place...
CGGCAGAAATGCGTATGGGTTCGAGGTGAGTAAAGAGTTTTACACCAAGGCCAAAGAAACCATGCTGAAATACGATGAACAGTTATCAATACTTGAAAAGCTGGAGGTGGAAGGATGACAATCCGCATCGTGCCATACAAAAAGGCAAGACTTGAGCATTTCAAAACGGTGAGAGAGAAACGAAAGAAAACGCTGCACTGGTGGAAGTACCAGAAACCGGGCAAGCAGTACGACGAGCGAACGATACACAGGATGTGTTCAGAACTGGGGAGCGAAATCGGTTACTTGGATGATGTGATAGCGATGCTGGAAAGGACGGAGGTGGAATAATGGCATTTGAGTTTGCGGAGGACTGCGTTCACCTGAAAGCCTGCCGGAGGGCAAGAAAACTGGCATTAAAGAAGGGCATCGCAGGCGGTCACTTGACGCTGAATTGCAACAGCGAGACCTGCACAGCGTATGTGAGCGGGAACGACACCGCCTTTGTAACGGTTGAAGCGGCACTTCGTGTGGCCAGAGATGCCTTTGACATGGTGCGCTCAGGCTATGGAGACTATGACGCAATAGCGCCGCAAGACTTTAACACTGCACAGACACTTGGCGAAATCATTGACGAATTGCAGGAGGTGGAAGGATGACTGACTGGATTAGCGTCAAGGACAGGCTGCCGGAGCCGGGAGAGGTAGTGCTGGCCACGGCTGGTGGGTTTGTGGGCGAAGCGTACAGGGATGACAACGGGTATTGGCGAAGGGGCTACGGTGCGGAGTGGCTTGCTATTTTTGGAAAAGATATGGCGGTCACACACTGGTGCAGCCTGCCGGAGCCGCCCGGCGAGGAGGTGGAAGAATGACTGACTACCTAAACCCGAACCGTATCTACCCGGACGACATCAGCAGACGCATCGACACCCCGCCGGGGTTTGACAGCGTGCGGACACCCGTAAAAAATCAGCGCAGCAGCGCGGACAAAACTGAACGCCAGTGCATGGCGAACCAGTGCATCTGTTGCGGGCAGGAGATGTCCGAGGGCGACCAGGTGTGCGGATATTGCAGGAGGCAGTATGAATATTGATGGAATCAAGGTCACGGTCACGGGTAACCCCTACCCCGGCGAAATCGAGGGCTATGTGCGGCGCGGACTGCGCGAACACGGCAAGCGACTGACGGCGATGGAAATCACGCTGGACGGCGTGGACTGCGACATCCACTACATCCTCGAGCGGCCGTTTGAGCGCATCAGGCGCATCACCGGCTACCTCGTGGGCACCACCGACCGCTTTAACAATGCCAAGCAGGCAGAAGAACACGACCGCGTGAAGCATGGGGTGGAACATGGCTAAACGACATGTGGACATCACCACCGACCCTTACCACATGGGGCAGTTGCTTATCTGTGCTGTGCGCTACGCCATCGGCAGGGACACCGGCATCCCGGCAACCGTGGCCGGACAGGTGCAAGTCAACCTGCAAAATCTGCAAACCGGGCACCTGGAAGTTATCCTGCGTGACATCCGTGAGGCCCGGCACCTGGGCACCTACGACACCACGACCTGGCTTAACCTGGCCGACCGCATTGACGGGGAGCTGGCAGGGAGGGAGGCGGGGGTGGAGGTGGATGATGGCTGAGTGGATTAGCGTCAAGGACAGGCTGCCGGAGCCGTGGGTAACGGTGCTGCTGTGGGATGGTGATGAAATGGTGTCAGGATTTGCGGTTGACGATGGTGACCTCATAGACCACAGGTGGGGGTTAGTCTTTCGGGCAACACACTGGATGCTGCCGGAGCCGCCCGGCGAGGAGGGGAAGGAATGACAGACGAGCAGGCGAACAATATCACAAGGGAACAGGCGATAAGAATACTGCACCCGGATACCTGTGTTGAGGCTATTGATGACTATGAAGAGGCGGGAAACTACGAATATGCCTATGATATGGCTATTCTGATGGCCATCGCCGCCCTGCGCGAGAAGGCCGAGCGGGAGCGGGGGTGCGCGTACTGCGTGATTGGCAAGCGAAGCCCGGACGCGGAGTATTGCTCTAACTGCGGGCGCAAACTTACTCCCACGCTTCCCGAACTGGCAAACGAGAGCGAGGAAGTAAACCCGGATTATCACCAGTATGTGGACAATAATTCCACTAATCGGCGCAAATCTGTAAAGCAAATGAGCCGAAATTTGTACAGTGAAACCGCCGAAACTTGCACCCTGCGCTGTGAATACTGCGGGAAATACACTCAGGACAGCGACCTGTCAACCGAGTGGGTGGGGGACAAATACCTGATGTGTAGCAAATGCAAGGAGAAACATACATGACTTGCACCATTCTTCAGTTTTTGTGCCGCCGTGTAACTGACCATCGGTGGAGGAAACTCACGGCGTACAGCGTGGGCATTGAGCCTGTGGAGTACCACTACACCTGCCGGGTGTGCCGGAAACATTTTTGGAACTACGACTGCAAAAACGCGGAATTGCAGAAACTCATTCAAAAAGTTTCAGACCGTGAAGTCACAAATTGTGATAACACGAAAGTTATCGACTTGCAAGTCAAAAAGGAGGGCTGGTAGTGAACAGACAAGGCTGGAAGCGAAAAGCATCATGGTTCTTTGTCGGTGTTCTCATTGGATTTGCCCTCTTATTACTAAAAAGGTGGTTGACGATATGAACAGGCAGGAAGCGGCACTTGTGATTAAGGACAGGTTGAATGACGAGATTTGGAAGCAGGAGAATGGGTTAGAGGTTTTTCCTGTAAATATGGACGCTTTTCGGGTGGCAATAAAAGCCCTGCGCGGCTCCCAGCCCGACCCCAAGACCGGGCTTGTGCCGTGCGGGTGCGGGGGGGAGGCAATTCTATTTCACCAGCCAGATATTGAAGGGCCAGGAAGCGACGGAGATAGGTGGGCGGTGTTTTGTGAAAAGATGTGTGGAATGGGAACGTCAGATACGACAAGCCCGGAACGTGCCGTAGAAATATGGAATACAGGAATGGGGTACAAGGAGCAATAAAAGAACTATTTTATAACGGCATGGAGGGATAATGACGGAATTAATTCTAATTGGTGACGCACTTGAGAAACTAAAAGAGATTGAAGACAAATCGGTAGATTGCTGTGTAACAAGCCCTCCTTACTTTAATCTTAGAGACTATGGCGTAGACGGGCAGATTGGGATTGAGGACACACCGGAAGCATATGTGTCTAATTTAGTATCTGTGTTCCGGGAGGTAAAAAGGACGCTGAAGGACGATGGAACGCTGTGGGTAAACATCGGGGACTCATACAACGGTTCTGGCAAGGCTGGCAAGCGCCCAGAATATCAAAGCAGACACACCGAATTTGGCAAGCCATCAGCACACAAGGAGAGGTTCGGGCCCCCAACAAACATAAAAGGATTAAAGCCCAAAGACCTTATCGGAATCCCTTGGATGTTAGCCTTCGCCCTTCGTGAAGACGGATGGTTTCTGAGGTCTGACATTGTGTGGCAAAAGCCGAACCCAATGCCATCGAGCGTTTCTGACCGTTGTACCAGTTCGCACGAATATATTTTCATGTTATCGAAGCGTCAAAAATACTACTTTGACGCAGACGCTATTAAGGAGCCGTGTGTCACTCAAACAAAAAACACCTCTAAGAAACGTAACGACAATAAGGGACGCACAGACAAACAAGGGGAGTTAGGGAAGCAAACTTATACTGGATTTAACAGCAGGTATTTTTCAAAAACTCCACCAAAATATAGGAACAAGCGCGATGTATGGACGGTTTCAACAAAGCCATACAGCGGTGCGCACTTCGCTACTTTCCCACCGGATTTAATTCTTCCTTGCATCCTTGCAGGGTGTAAAGCAGGCGGAGTTGTACTTGACCCATTTATGGGTAGCGGAACGACTTGTATGGTTGCCAAGAAGCATGGGCGGGGATACATCGGCATCGAACTTAATCCTGCGTATGTGGAATTGGCCGAGAAACGAATCTACGAGGGGACAAAAGATGGCACTCAGCTGTCGATGGATACATTGGCAGTGTAACGATGCTAACCAAATAGTTATTTGGTACGATTTTGCAGATATCCGAGAAATGTCGCATTTTACAAAAAGGGGCTGAAACCTGTTGATAGCACTAACTATTTTGACTTGTTTGTAACTTGCAAGCAAAAACGACAAAAACGATAGCAACCAAATAACAGTTTGGTAATGAAAGTATAATTTGGTCGCTAAAAGGAGGATTTTTTGGGATATTCGATTAGTTTGGTCGATCCTGTAAGCGGTGAAATGCTTCAGACGGGCGAGAAGCACCGGATTCAAGGTGCGAACTACGCAATCGGCGGTACAAGAGATATGTGGGTGAGTGTTACATACAACTACTCACCTTTTTTCTACAAGCACATTGATCAGGAAAAGGGAATCAGGTTTCTGTACGGCAAAACCGGGGCAGAAACCATCCCGGTTTTAGAAGATGCAATTTCAAGCCTCAAAGATGATGCGACTAACAGATATTGGGACGCAACAGAGGGGAATGCAAAGCGGGCATTGTGTGGCTTGCTTGCGTTTGCCAGGATGCGCCCTGATGGGGTGTGGGAAGGTGATTAATTGTACATCTGCGAATTTTGCGGGAGCATATACGCTCATTCAACGGCGGTCAGGCTGAGATTCTGTTGCTGTGGCGAACAGTTGACGCCAGAAGAGCATTACGAAGGCGACCTATTTGGAGGCAAAGAAGATGAGCCTTAATACTTTTAGCGTGTTTGAGTACCGGGATTTTAAGACTGGCGAATGGAAGTTGGCAAACCTCTACTCGAAACACGAAGAGCACGGCTACGAACCAGCACAGTTAATTGTGGGCAACAGTGAGAACTGGTCTGCTATTTCTGGTCGAGAATTGTTTGATTCGCTCTACGATGATGAGGAGAAAGAAATTCTGTATCCCTTCAACGCCATCGAGTGCATCGACAGGCTGATTGAAGGGGCGACAACGGCAACTATCCCGGATGACGCATCAGAGGGCGCCAAGGATTACTACGGCAAGTTCTGCCAATCTCCGGAAGAATCGTTCTCAAAGAGTTGGTACAAGCCAGGTTGTATCACATACACGCTGCAAGATCTGTCCCAAATAGAGGTACTGGCACATGTGGCCTCGCCTGGGGCAAAACGCTTTTATCAAAGGCATTTTTTAGAGATTAAGTGGCTGTTGCATTCGATAGCCCGGTCTGAGTATGTGTTCAAGAACTCGAATGTCCGGGTGATTATCTGGGCAACGTGATAAATCAAAGATTTGGTCAGGTGGTTAGTGCCACTGCCCAACTGAAAAGGAGGTTGCTGCTTGCAGAAAAGTAACAAGCAGGGGTTTTTAATCATAGGGCTGATTAGCATAGCGCTAATCGCCCTAAAATTTGCAGATGTGATAGATGCGTCCTGGTTGATAGTGTTGCTTCCAATTTGGTTGCCACTTGCTATTGCAGCGATAGGGTCATTGATCATGACCGTAGGCATATGGCTTGGACGAATAAAATGAATGTTCTATGAGGTGGAGGCGGTGGATATTGATGAAGCAATCGTCCATGAGATTGGCAATTACCTCGATTTCGAGGCAATTGATGTTAGCAAGGTTCGCTTGCGTTGCGACTACTGTGGGCGGTTTACAAAAGACGCAGACCTGTCTGCGGAGTATGCTTGGCCGGATCAGTATTTGATGTGCAAGCGGTGCAAGGGAGGCGATAGCCCTGATTGAAAAATACGGCGACAAAAAACAAGTAGCGCTCAAATGGTTTCTAAATGAACTAATATGCCTGAATCTATGGCAGCACGACCCAAGCATCGTTGACCTGTACAGAGTTAAGAACAATGATGACGCTTCGGAACTTGCCGAGATATATCAGGTCGCTGTTGATGCTATTAAGGCGATGGCAAGTACAAGTCGTTCATGAGATGGGCGTTCTAACAGATTAAGCATTTGGTGAGGCAATATGAGGGATAATAAGATAACTGAAGAGGTGGTCGCACCTGGAATCACTGCCACATATATGGAATCAGCATCTGGTAGGTCTCTGTTTCCAATAGGTGTTCGTTTTAATCCGTTCGAGATGCAGGAAGGGTCAACATTTACTGTCTACAAGAAGAACGGGCAAATCAGGCTGGAAGCAGGAAATCGGGCAACAGAGTGGGTTGCAGGGCCTATCGACAAAGAAAACCAAACAAGTCTTTTATGAGCCGCAAATCCGAGTGAAAAATCATCGCAAATTCACCGGAATTGCGGTGAAATGTCCTGAATACCGCACATAATTCGGGACAACACCCATATTTTCGCCGGATAGTGGACTAAAATTCCATTATCTGGTGGAGATATGCTAACCAAACTATTCTTTTATGAGTGCGCTATAATTTGCCCCGAAAGGGTGTAAAAGTGGCCGATATCGTGTCGATTACACCCGACAGGGGCGATGCTTTTTCTCGTTTTGTGGGTTGTACACGACAGGAGTGAAGAATAGTGATTGTGGAGGGGAAATAATTTCCTATCCTCATTTTTCGCTTGACATCTAACAGGCAAGTTGTTAGAATTGCAGTAGAGGCAACCCCTTCTTTTGGGGTTGCTTTCCTTTAATAGCAGGAGACACAATGGAAAAGGAGGTTTACACGCTGTCGGAAGTTGAGGGGTTGTTGCTCGGTAACATCCAAGATTTGCGTTTTATGGACAGGCGCGACTTTATAGATTTTGCCATAAACGCCAAGACGCTCAGAGATGGGCTTTCAGACTACTATGACATAACGCTTTCTTCATTCTTAAAGAATCCACTCATAACAAGATACCTGGAGGTCATTGATGAACTTGACTTCCTGATTGACGACATCCGGGATGAGGTCGCAGAGCAGGCCGAGCAATTTGGGGAGCAGGAGCGCAAGGACAACGGCTGGATTGACGTGAGTCTTAAGGCTGTGGCAGCGAGGAAGAAAGCAGAAAAAACAAGGCAGAAAAAGCGCAAGAGAAAATACACAAGAAAACAAGGGGGATAAGACAGGATGCCATACGGCGCAAAAGAACTGTTGGAGAACATTTTTACGGAAATAGGCGGCAAAAAGTTTGAGATTGGGACAATCGCAAGTCCGAAATATCTTGGTGTAACGGAAATCGGCATTGATCGTATCATCTATAACGAGCCTGCCACGGTGGTATTTTGGCGAGACGGCACCAAGACGGTGGTCAAGTGCATGGAAGGCGAGCCGTTTGATAAATACGCTGGGTTCTGCGCTGCACTTGCTAAAAAGATTTACGGAAGCACTTCAAGGGCTAAGAAAACCGTAAGGGCAAGGGCTAATGTATGATTTCTTGGATACTGTTTGTCCTGAATGCGGTGTAGAGTTCAAGAAAATCAGAATCCGATTTGAGGACGGGTCAGAGAAGTACCAACAAGCAGAGTGTCCGGTATGCTTTAACAGAACAGCCGTAAATCCCCTTGCTTTAGCTATGGGGATATAAGGCTGCAAGAATTTTGGAAGGAGGTCAACCGTGCTATTCAACAAGGCGTATAAATTTAGGATATACCCAAACAAAGAACAGAGGGTAATGCTCTCTAAATAAGGAGACGCATATGGAAAATATAAACCGTGGGATGCACGGGGATAGCCTGCCTATGCTTAGCCCGTTAGGGCTATCGAACAGGAAGCTCCCGCCTTTAGGCATGGGGTACATCACGTGGAAGGACACGAATAAAAGCAATGCTTCATCAGATGAGGTCGCAAAATGCGACCCAATCTTTTTAAGGGGGTGACAGGATGGGGCACAACACGTGCATCAGTTGTGGCAATTATGTGGCAGAGGATGAATGGGCTTGCAAGGCTTGTTTGTCTGGGGCGAATGACCGGATTGTGAGCAGTGCAAAAGCCGACCTTGAGGACGCTCTGCGGGGCATTAAGAAGGCGATGTCAAAACTCGGGCTGGTTGTTTCCTACAAGGTTGAGAGGATTGACAATGTGCCGGGCTTCGACAGTATCCGTGAGGATGTGCTTGCAGAGTGAGCGGAAAGCCAAAGACAGAACTGCTGAAAGAGTGGGCGTACAACAATCCCCCAGACGATTATAAGGTTTGGTCTGCGCTGTTGTCTGCGATTGACGCCCTTGGGCGATACGAGAGGGATGGGTGCGAGTGGTGTGATGCTACCCGAAGAGATAGGCAAGTTGTGGTAGGCGTCAGGGCTAAAAACTACTTTGGAGCACCGACATTCGAGCGAGACGATGTTGAGTACAACTACTGCCCATTTTGCAACAAGCAAATGGAATGGTGATCAAAAATAGCCGCCGCGCAAACCCCTACCTTTAGGCATGGGGATAGCGGCGTAAAGGAGGTGAGAAAGTGGAAAAAGCATATAAGTTTAGAATCTACCCCACAACTGCACAGGCGGAACTCATAGCCCAAACCTTCGGTTGCAAGCGATGGGTCTATAACCACTTTCTTGCCGAGCGCATAGCAATATACGAGAGTGAAAATCGCACAGTTGGGCGGTTTGAACAGTCGTCAAAACTTACCCGACTCAAAAAGGAATCAGATTGGCTTAGACTACCTGACAAATGTGCTTTGCAAAATGCGCTTGCAGATTTAGACGCTGCATACCAAAACTTCTTTAGGCGTGTGAAGTCAAGCGAAAAACCTGGGTTCCCAAAATTCAAAAGCAAGCGCGACAGGCATCAGAGTTACAGAACATCGAGTAATATCAAGGTGCACGAAAAGCATATACAACTTCCGAAATTAGGGTTGGTTCAATGCAGAGTATCTAAACAGATAGAAGGACGTATCATATCTGCAACCGTCTCCCGAAATCCAAGCGGGAAGTATTTCGTATCTGTTCTGTGTACAGACGTTGATGTTCAGCCGATGGACAGAACTGGTGCAATGGTCGGCGTTGACTTGGGTCTTAAAGAACTTGCCATCACCTCAGACAGCCAGCACTTCGCAAACCCAAAGCACTTCGCCAAGTCACAGAAGAAACTTGCCAAACTCCAACGTAGGCTATCCCGAAAATCAAAGGGTAGCAACAACAGAGAAAAGGCAAGGGTTAAGGTGGCGAGGTTGCACGAACACATTGCAAACCAAAGGCTTGATAACGCACACAAAATGACAACATCACTTGTACGTGACTACGACTTGATTGCGATAGAAACGCTCATGCCTAAAAACATGGTGAAGAATCACAGGCTTGCGAAAGCGATCAGTGATGTAGCATGGGGCGAGATTGTCAGACAGTTAGAGTACAAGTGCAATTGGTATGGCAAAGAACTTGTCAAAGTAGATAGGTTTTACCCGTCAAGCCAGACGTGTAACTCTTGCGGATTCAAGAACTCTGACACAAAGAACCTTGCTGTCAGGGAATGGGATTGCCCGAAATGCGGTGCACATCACGATAGAGACGTAAACGCTGCAAGGAATATTTTAGATGAAGGGTTAAGAATATTAAGTGTCGCTTAACGAAAACGAGTACCGTGGGACGCACGGGAATTTACGCTTGGGAAGAGTATGTAAGACCAACGGTGGCAACGCTCGTCGAACCAAGAATCCCCCGGCTTTAGCCGTGGGGAGTGTCAAAGGGGGTGTAAATCTGTTTACATACAAAGATAGAACTTGGTGTTCAGCAAACTGCGCAGCTGATGGTTCTTGCGGAAGGATGTTGATGCCAGAGGACAGGAAAGAAATCAGCGAGCAAGGATGGCTCGTTTCTTTTTCAGATTTTTCTGGTTCTTGCGAACTATACATTCCTGGCGAGGAGGCTGGCAATGCTACCTAAAGTGGTGTTTTTCGACCACATTGAAGCCCTGCAAGAGTTCAGCAACATGATAAGCGCTGTCCACAAGGCTACAGACGGCGGGATTGACTTGTGCAATCTTAATACCTTGGAAGGCAACGTGGTAGACCTGCTTGAATTTGCCATGGACGATCAAGGAGACTGGATTTCCTATTGGTTATGGGAACTTGAATTTGGCGAGAAATACAAGCCAGGATGCGTGACAGACGATGGAGTTGACGTTGATTTGTCAACCGCAGAGAAACTGTACGATTTTTTGGTATCAGAGCATGAGAGGAGGAGAGTTCAAAATAAGCAAGATTGATTTACTATGGAACGATATGCAACGCATCAGGCACAAACACGAAAGCGAAGCCGCTTTCCAACGAATAGCGCAGTGTAATGAAGAAATGCGTGAACTATGGTCAGAATATGTTTTGCTGACAGCGCCAGGGTCAACTATCAAATGCGAAGTGTGCAGTGGACTAATGTATAAACAAGCGGACATTGTGTACACCTCATTCCCGCCGAAGTTTCTGTACATCTGCGAAGAATGTGAGCACTCGGTTGTCCGATAACTCCGAACAGGCAGTTATTGAGCGCAAGTATAAGCCATTCAAGGGCAAGTTGGTGTGCTGAACTGTTTGAAGTTCATTTTCAATAATGAACTTGCATGGGCTCATTGGAAGGAAGGGGTGGGTTTTGGATAAGACTATGCTTAAAAACACTTTGGTTTTGTTGAGCGCATATACTTCGTATTCTTTTGTCCCTCAGGGACATGTTGGCGACATTCATGCAAAAATCGAAGAAGCATTGGGTCGGCCAGTGTGGACACATGAGATGGCGAACGAAAAACTGTGGAAAGAGGTGAGAACTGCTCTTCTCCCAGAGGTCAGGAAGTTGATTGATGTTGCTTTTAGCGAAGAAGGGAATAGAGATGTGGATTAACTTCAACGACAGATTACCAGACAAGAAAACGCCCGTACTGGCTTGGTGCCCAGAACACGGTAGCATGTTCATTGTTGAGTTGTATCAGGCGGGCGATGGATACGCCCTAAGAAGTGGTGCAGAACTGCTGAAGCAGGTCGCTACACATTGGCGTCCGTTGCCCCTGCCGCCCGGCAACAAAGAAACGCAAACCGTGATCTGTAACAAGTGCGACTGTGCATTTGAAGGCACAGATGAGGACGATCTATGTGTTTCTTGCAGGTTGTTCGGGGGTTGGGTAGGTTGCTGATTTGGTCGGGAAAAGTGTACTACTTTTGCGACCAGAATTAGTGCGAAAGTTCATGATAATAAAACCACTATTTGGTCAATAGGAGGTGACACTATCAGTTTGGATTGGACTGGAGATAGGAACAGTATCTTCAAAACATTGGGTGCTTCAAACCATACAGACAAAGGTAGAGAACTAAATGATTATTACGCCACAGAGCCATTCGCTATAGATGTGCTATGTGGCGTTGAAAAATTCGCAGGGACGATATGGGAACCCGCCTGTGGGGGGGGTCACTTGTCTGAGCGGCTTAAAGAATTTGGCTACGATGTCATTAGCACTGACTTGGTAGACAGGGGATATGGGCGGGGAGGCGTTGATTTCTTGGCGTCAACTACATCGCTTGGCGACAATATAATCACCAACCCTCCTTACAAGTATGCGCTTGAGTTTTGCGAAAAGGCGCTGAGCCTTGTTGATGCCGGGCAAAAGGTTGCCATGTTTTTGAAGGTGCAATTCTTAGAGGGCAAGAAAAGGAAAAAGTTCTTTAAGGATACACCGCCAAAGACGGTCTATGTTTCATCATCAAGGCTGCTGTGCGCAAAGAATGGTGAATTTGACCTCATGAGAGCTGGCGGCGGTAGCGCCGTTGCCTACGCATGGTATGTGTGGGAGAAGGGCTATAAGGGTCAGACGGTTATTGACTGGGTGAACTAACAAAATGCCGATTTTATAATCATAGGAGGCGAAAACAATAGATAAAACTGGTGATAGTGTGATACTGTATCATGGCGACTGCCTTGAAGAGATGAATAAAATACCAGATGGTTCAGTTGACATGATACTTTGCGACTTGCCATATGGCACAACTGCTTGCAAGTGGGATAGTGTGATACCATTTAAGCCATTATGGGGGCAGTACAAGCGAGTGATAAAAGATAATGGGGCAATCGTCTTATTTGGAGGGGAACCGTTCTCAAGCGCATTGAGAATGAGTAATATTAAGCAATACAAATATGATTGGATTTGGCACAAAACAAGACCGACAGGGTTTGCTCAAGCGAAAAACCAACCAATGCGAGACTATGAAAATATCATTGTCTTTTCAGAAGGGACTGCTATTCATGCCTGTCAGTCAAAAAATAGGATGACGTACAACCCGCAAGGTTTAGTCCCGTGTTCTATCATAAAGAAACAAGGAAAAAACGGGAGAACGGATACTTGCTTTTCTAAAAGGGTAAGCCATAAGGAACTGCATTTACAAAACGAAACTGGTTATCCCCGACAAGTTTTAAGTTTTGCAAGCGAATCGAAAACAGTACATCCTACTCAAAAACCTGTTGCCCTACTGGAATACCTTGTCTATACATATACCAATGATGGCGAAACAGTGTTGGATAACTGTATGGGTTCAGGGTCAACAGGCGTGGCCTGTATGAATACCAACAGACGATTCATCGGAATTGAATTAGACGAAAATTACTACCATATATCGAAGAAACGAATTGAAGAAGCACTACATGTAGTGGGTAAATAAAACAACCATTTGGTAAGGAGGAATATGAACTGTCTTAGATGTGGGAGGAAAATTGATTCAACAACGGACGGAATCCAGACGTGTAATGAGTGTGTTGACGCAAGCGAGTCCGTAGACTTTTCAAAGCAACTTGGCATACATTCCGGATGGTTTTGTCCGAAGTGTGGTGCTGTGCTTGCGCCTACACAAAACTATTGCGTGTTCTGCGCTCCAACGCCACAGGCAAGATGGGATATCCTGTGAATAAAAGGGGGATTTGGTTCGTCCGGAATACTATACAGTTTTCAGGACAACAACGCTAATAAAACGTCAATTTGTTAAGGGGGCTAAATGAAAGTTGTTTTGACGAGTGGATTTGATGTCGAGATTTCACTTGAGGCTTTTCGGTTATATAAGAAGAAATCAGGGCTTGACCTGTTTGCTTACGATGGGTGGGATGACGAGGATTGTGTGCGAACCACCAACTTTAGGCGAATAGACGATGATGTTGTCCCAGACTATGAGCCAATGTATGTTATTTGCGACAAAGACCTTGGAAAGGTCGCAACGCAGGAAGATGTGTACAAGCACAGAGTGGACGGGTTGTTCGATGACAGGACAGACCCGACCCTGATTTCTGTTCTTGAAGAACTTGGTGGCAAAGCACTGGGCTATACCGGCCTTTCTATCGCAGAAATCCCGGACGATATTGAATGGCATATCGAGGTGGACTTAGACACACATACAGAATGGATTGAGGAAGGGCCACCGAGAGAGCGCCGTGAAAGTTGGTATGGCGAACCAATTAAGAGGATATGGGATTAACCAAATGTAAATTTCATTAGGAGATTGCTGATGAAATATCGCTTCTATTCACAGGAGGTGAACTGAAATAAATACAGAGAGATCAGAGCAGCATAACAGGACGCTTGATAGGCTACACGAGATTTTCTTAGAGAAGAACGCACTTTACGGCAACAGCACCTCAGACACATTCAAGAAGTTCGGGGCGCTTTCTTATGCCGTGAGGCTGAATGACAAACTAAAGCGTTTCCATTCGCTCGTCCTGCTACCGGATGGCAGGGAGGGGACGGATGACGAGAGTATGGTGGACACGCTTTTGGATATGGCAAATTATGCGATTTTGGCCGTGATGGATATTGAGGCATCAAGAAAGGACAATGCTATTTGACAAACGATAATATTGTTTTATATACGCTTTTAGATTGCATCCACTGTGAGCGCATGAAAGCGAAGTTGGATAAACTTGGCTATGAGTACACGACCGTGAACAACGTGGATGTGTTGGAAATGAAGGGTATCCCACTTGTCCCAGCACTTGAAATCAATGGCAAGTTGCTTCAGCACCAAGATGCTTTAGATTGGGTTGATGATAAGGTGGATGAACTCAGCGCAGATCAGAACAAGCCCTTCTTGACAAAGGCGTTCTTGCGCAAGTACCCAGACCACCCAAAGCACATGAACTCTATCGGTGCCTTTGTATACTACCGAACATATTCACGCTATCTCCCTGAAAAAAAACGGCGTGAAACATGGAAGGAAACTGCCTCGCGGACTGTTGAGTATAGCGTTGGTCTGGATAGGGCACATCGTATTAAAAACAGGATGCCAGTGCCGGACAAGTGGTTGCGCAAAGAAGCGCAGGAACTCTTTGACGCACTTTTCAATCTAAAAATGTTTGTTAGTGGTCGGACGCTTTGGGTTGCGAATACAGAGGCCGCCAGAAAATTTCCAATGGCAAACTTTAACTGCTCTTTTACCAATGTTGAGGAGTGGTCTGATTTACCAGAGATTTTCTATTTGTTGATGCTTGGGTCTGGGGTTGGGTTTAAGTCAACAAAAGAAATGGCTGCTAAAATGTCACCGATTCGTATTAATACTAACCTGGTTATCTCCCCATACAAGCCCGTTCCTGACCATGAGCGACTTGAGAATACGAGTTTGCGAACACTTGAAAATGGCTACGCTAAAATTTACGTAGGGGATTCAAAAGAGGGCTGGCGCGACGCTCTTGACGCTTACCTAAAAATACTAACAGAAGAGCGATATGATTTTATCCATACCGTTAAAGTGTCGTTTAACTCTGTCAGGCCAAGGGGAGAAAGGCTTAAAACGTTTGGGGGAACCGCTAGTGGCCCAGAGCCTCTGATGGAAATGTTTAGGGGAATTGACAACGTTCTAAAGAACAAGGTTGACCCTTACTTAGAGCCTATCATCCCTGACGAAAAAGGGTATGGCAAGGTGCGTCCTATCCACATCCTCGACATTGAAAACTTGATTGGGAATAACGTTGTAAGTGGTGGTGAAGGTACTTATGCCTCCACTATAAAAACACTCCTTTTTATCGGTGAAACTCTCTAAGAGACGACACCGAGGGAAGTAACGATAGTAATTCAGCGCCCTCGCTTCTTAGGAGGTGAGAGCATAGATCAGAAACGCTTTTATGTTTATGAGTTCTTCAAAACACAAAACAACGAAGTATTTTATGTTGGCAAAGGTACTGGGAGCCGCATGTACGACAGGACGCATCGCAACCCATACTTTTTGAATGTCATAAACAAATACGAGTGCAAGAGCCGTAAGGTTTACGACAATCTTACTCACAGCGAAGCCATTGATCTTGAAATTGCACAAATTGCCAAAAGAAAATCTGAGGGGCAAGCATACTGCAACTTAACAGATGGCGGTGAGGGGTTCCCTTCCGGCCCTGAAAACCCTACTTATTTAAGGGACTGGAATGGTGAAAACAACCCGTTTTACGGCAAAGAGCACTCAGAGGAGACCAAGCGCAAGATTTCCGAAAATCGCAAGGGGAAGGGCGGGCAGCCCGGCATATTAAACCCCATGTATGGCAAGGAAGGTATGGTGGGAGAAGAAAATCCCATGTATGGCAAGACAGGGTTCAAGCACCATAACCACAAAAAGATACTTGCTCAGTACCCAGATGGCACGAAAGAGTATCTTACGTCTAAACAAGCGGAGAAAAAGTTTGGCGGGTCTCCATTTAATAGAGTGAGAAGCACAGGCGGTGTGTTAGAGTACCGGAAGAAGTGTGCGAACAAAGAACTCTATGAGGGCGCAATAATTACTATCGTTAAACCTGTAACGACCATCGAAAAGTGAGCCTAAGTCTACAGGCAATATAACTTAGTAGAGTACACCCAAGCGGGTGGAAACAGGGAGCCTCACGCAATGTGAGTGAAGATATGGTCTAATCTGTATGGCGACATACAGCAGTTCATAAGAGAACGCGTTGGGATTAGCGACCCCAGCGGAATGTAAATGGTAAGAAGGACAGCCTCGATATTCCTTTTCGATGCAGATGATTACGAAAGCCTGTTTGCGAAGTATGCAATGTATGGGCTTTGGTCTGAAGAGCAGTTCAAGCATCACGAAAAAGTGATTGAGGAGCTTGAAAGGCTGGGAATCCCAGTTCCGGGGTCTTTCAAAGAGATTGGCGAAAGGCAATACGATTCTAAGATCAATGGGGATAGCCCCTTCTCTCCTGCGAGAAAGGGCATTGCTCACCGGAGAATGTCAAACAACTCTATTGCGTTCACATCAAAACCATCTGATGAGTTCTTGAAATTCGTATTTATGATGATGCGCAATGAGGGTGAGCCTGGCTTTATCAATTTGGAAGCCGGTCAAAAACGCAGGCCCAATATGCACGGTATCAATCCGTAAACTAACATGCGGATGTAAAAGTGGGTGAATTGCTGGAAACCCCTAACGAAGTGCTTCGGACGATACCCCGAAGTTGAAGGCGAGGGCAATCAGCAGCCAAGCCGTCAGAGACGGAAGGTTCAGAGACTACTGGGGGGTGTGCGAACATCCTTAATAACCAGATTAGCGCCCACCTGCATTTATGCAGATGATATAGTCCATGCTACAACGCTTTTTGCGGCTTGGGAAACCAAGTGTGGTAAGGTGCAGAAATTTTACTTGATTCAAAACAACAGTGCAACTTAACAACGATAAACTTGGCCGGACATGTTGCTGAAGACGGTTCGTTTAACGAGGATAGCATCAAGAGCGCAAAGCATGTCCAGGCGTTGTCAGTCAGGGCGGGCATCCGCATGACATTGGTTGACCTTGAACTGCCCAAGTGGGACGCCAACAACAAGCGTGACCGTTTGACTGGGTGTTCCATGACGGGCATCCAAGACGCTCTTTCAAAGGTGAGCGTTGACGAGCAGAAAAAAATCTTGTCTGAACTCAGGGATGTCGCCCACACAGAGGGGATGAGGTATGCAAGCGAATTGCGAATTGTCACGCCCCTGCTTACCACGGCACTAAAGCCTGAAGGATCGCAGTCCATTGTTGCTGGGGGCGTATCTCCAGGGGTCCATGACTCTCATTCCCCATACCATATCAGGCGTATTAGAATTGCGGACAATGACCCCCTTGCCCAAACTGCTATTGATCTTGGGTGGCATGTTGAGAAGGATAGCACTTCTCCTGGGAACCTTGTGGTTGACTTTCCAATCAAGTCAAATGCTGTTAGGACAAAGGATGATGTGTCTGCTATTGAGCAATTCAATCGCTATCTGATGTTCCAGGAATACTACACCGACCACAACACCAGTAACACCATTACTGTCAAGCAGGACGAGTGGGATAGCATTGAAGATGCTGTTAGTAAGAACTGGGACAATTTTGTGGGCGTTTCTTTCTTGTCACACTTTGGTGGCAACTATCCGCAAGCGCCCTACGAGGCAATCACAAAAGAACGCTACGAGGAATTGGCATCATCAATGAAGCCGTTTAATCCTGATGTGTTGACGAAGTACGAAAGCGGCGAAGACCACCTGCTTGACGACAACGACCCGAGTTGTGCCACTGGCGCTTGCCCAACGAGGTGAATATGGCGAATCTAAGTTCAGAGTTTAGTTTAGACGGCAATTTTCCACCTAAAGTTGGTACTTTCTGGCGTGTTTCGCTACCAGAATACACAAAAGAAATGAAACTCCAATTTGGTGAGCAGTTTTCAGACGAGCAAATCAAAGATATCTACGACAGCATCAAGCTGCCCAAGCGGGCGACCGCAGGAAGCGCTGGTTATGACTTCTATGCGCCATTCTATTTTTTCGTCCCTTCATGGGGAGACATCACGATTCCAACCGGCATCAAGGTTCAGATTCAGACCGGGTGGTTCTTGTCGTTCTATCCGAGAAGCGGTTCTGGCATGAAGCATTATTTGAGGCTGGCAAATTCAATTGGAGTTGTGGACTCGGATTTCTACGACAATCCATCCAACGAAGGGCACATCATGGTGAAGGTTCGCAAGGAGAGCGGCCCTCGTGATACCAACACGCCTACCCGGGATGTCGAGTTCAAGGCGGGCGATGCGTTCTGCCAAGCGATTTTCATTCCGTTTGGCATTACAACAGACGATGACGCCGATGGCGTGAGAGTTGGTGGGATAGGCAGCACGGGCTAACACAGATTATCAGACCGTAATAAAAAGACTGGCCCATTTTCGGGGCCAGCTTTTTTTTAATGGAGGAAGATGTTGAGTATATATGAAGAGATTGTTGCAACAGATAAGAGAAGCCCTACAAGGAGCATTCTTTATGAAGGAACTTGCAGTGTTTGTGGAAAAAAGGTAACGGGAAGAAAATGCGATTTAGAGGGCGTGAAGACATGCCGCCACCCTAACTTGAAGAATACTTCAGTTCCTTACAGCCAAATAACAGACGAATCATTAAGGATAGTTTTTGAAGGCATTGTAAAACGATGCCACAAAACATATTGCAAGGAATATAGATGGTATGGCGATAAGGGCGTGAAGGTATGTGATGAATGGCTGTCAAACCCTTACAAATTCCAAGAGTGGGTTGAAAGTAGAATGCTTCATGCTGACTCCGAATCAAAAATGAGTATAGACAGAATTGATCCATCGAAGGGCTATTCCCCTGAAAATTGCAGGGTCGTGCCAATTAGCGAGAATGCACGGTGGAAATCTACAACAATCCCTATAACAGTCAACTACCAGACATTAACTGGCAGGCAGTGGAGTGAAAGAATCGGGAAAAGCCCGGACTATATAAACAAAATGCGCAGGAACATTGGGATTGAAAAGACTGCTGAATATATCAGCAAATTCTTGAATGAGGAGTCACAGGGTGGATAAGCAGTTAAATCTTATTAGTCCAAAGCAACTGCAACAGATGCTGAACGAAACTCTTGATTGCCCAATCGGAATCAACAAGGTATACTCATTGGTACACAAAAGGGGGTTCCCATCCATCAAGATAGGGGGGAAATACTATGTGTTCAAGAATAAGGTTTTTGAGTGGTTTGAGTCACAGCCGAAAAACATTAGTGTATCATAAGTGTATCACAAAACTTGATAAATGTTGATAAATAAGGTGAAGTCGGGCTATTTATCAAGGTCTGCAAAACCTTTATTCCCCAGTTCGAATCTGGGTGGCGCCTCCAGAACAAAGGCCCCGGAAAGTCAATGGAATCAACGACTTCCGGGGTTCTTTTTTTGTCATTATTGCCCTTTGCGCAGGTATTAGATTCACTCTTTTTCACTACTTTTAACCACTGATTTTTACTTTTCACCGCTTATAGTGTATCATATAGTGTATCATCTGGTATGCTTTGGTGGAGGTGGAATCGTGGCGAATGCAGGGGCAAAAAAGCAAAGGAGAGGCAGGGGCGAAGGGAGCATTGTGTGGCTTGATGACAGGCAAGTTTGGTTTGGCCGCATAAGTTCGGGGAAGGATGAAGGCGGGAAGCGAATAGTAAAGGCATTCTATAGCAAGAAGAACGGCAAAAAGTCAGAAGTAACCAAGAAAATGGCAGAGTGGCGAAAAGAAAACGAGGTCGGCGCATTTTCAGAATCAAGCGAATTGTTGGAGGACAAGATGCTGCTTTGGCTTGAAGTGATTAAGAAGCCCGCTCTTAAAAGCGCCTCTTACGATAGGCTTGAATCAACTATAAACAACCACATAATCCCAAGCATCGGAGACATCAAACTTTGCGATCTCACACCAGTCTTGATTCAGAACATGGTTATAAATAAAATGATGTTAAAACTCGGTCACTCGTCTGTTATTAAGGCATATGATGCCCTTAATTCCTATTTGAAATATGCCGTGTCAAACAAAGACATCCTGTTTAATCCAATGATCTCTGTAAGCAAGCCGTCAAAGTCGCATTTTGATATATCAGAAATAGAAATCATTTCAGATGAAGATATCAAGAAGATGGCGGGGGCAATTTCCGCAACGCACAAAAACGGCACGCCAATTTATAGATACGGGCACGCCTACATCCTTGCGCTAAATACTGGCATCAGACTTGGGGAAGCGATAGCGCTTAAATGGGACGATGTGGATTTAGAAAGAAAAACAATATCCATCAAAGGGAATGCAATCATTGTTAAAACAAGGGCTGAAAAAGAAGCGGGGGAAAGCAAAACAACACTAAAAATTCAGTCATCTGCGAAATCACGAAGCGGAACTCGTGCGATTCCGCTAAACAAGGCGGCCATTAACTCCTTGAACGAGTTAGGTAAAGTTAAAAATTGCGAATTTGTAGTATCAACAAAACAAGGTAAGCCCGTTCATCCTGCACCATTCCAAAAAACACTTGACAGGATTTGCGAAAGGGCTGGTATTAACAGGTTTGGGACGCACGCCTTGCGTCACACATTTGCGTCAAAACTGATTGAGGCTGGCGTTGACATAAAGGTTGTTAGCAAGATTCTCGGCCACAGCAGTGTAAGAATTACCTATGACACATATGTGCATATTCTTGAGAAGCACAAACAGTCTGCTGTGGACGCAATAGATTTCATGTGATGTGTGCTAAAAAATAGGGATACTCCACGAGCACCCCTATCTAATAATATTCAACTTTAATTTAAGTGCGAAATTCTTCGCAATCACAGAATTTTGAGTAATTTCTGAAAATTTCATAGCCACGGGTATGCAGGATAAAACCTTGACAACTTCAGCGTCATCTTGAAATCAGCAGGATTCATCGTGACCTCTTTCACAATATACTGCCTTGCAATTCCCGTCACAGGCGAGGTGTATTCAATTTTAACATTTACATCCATCCATGGCACAAGCAAGCACTCAATTTCCGCATCAGTTTGCAGACGTGTTTTTAGCCAGGTTTCATAAGCCGCACGCTCATAAGCGAGTTTAGTCGTATAGATTAGGCTATAATCGCCACCACTGAACACCTGCTTAATCTCGCCATCGTCATAGTCCATGCCATTCCTGTCGCAAGCGTAGGGGGAGTCTGGGTTAACGATGTATCGGATGTCATCGCAATTGTTATTGATTTTGTCCTGTGCGATATAGGCAGAACCAGGCATTACGTTCACTTCTTTAGTAATAACGTGGACTTGCCATTCGCCTTGTAACAAGAATCGCTTTGTAGGGACTCCGCCGATATCTGCTGGCGAATACCTAACGACATATGCCCTGTTCGGCACCATCGAACCAGCAGGAAGTGCGCCACCATCAGAGTTGTATAGGTTGACAGGTTCTAAAGCGTCCACCTTTATTTTTTGCTCATTAGAAGAATACGAGTCTGGCACAAACAAATAATCTGCGCCTACCTCAAGGGTTGTAATCGCAGGAGAGTGCGTAAGAACGTAGGTGCTTCCGAAATAAGCAGATACTTCATCAACATATAAATCTGAATCTATAATTGAATAATTTACTACACCATTATATATTAGTTCGCCATCAACCAATAAGAACCCGGTTGCATCGTCGCCGGCGATAACAAGTTCAAAGTCCTCGTTTACAGATGGTTCGCTGAATGATTCTTCTCCAAGAATCGTAGAAACGCTTGTGGCAGCATAAGTTGCATCCAGTTCAGCCCCCCAAATCTCTGTTGAGTTCTTGATATTACTCAACTTCCCGGCTCTGCTCTCACGGATAAGAATTTTGTCCATGAATGTCTTGTCAAGGAATAACGGGTCGTTGATTCCGGTCGGTATTTGCTTGACTGTAAAATAACCTTCAGGACTATAAAACATCTCATAATAGGGGAATAGTCCAACGACCTGTTTTAGAATTGAGTGGGCGTATGTGCCCGGAGAAAACTCCTGGTCATACGGAATCACATCTGAAAACGTTGCCACATCGTACCGCTTAAACGGAGAGAACCTTGCCACGGTAGCAATGAGCGAGTTTCTGACATTCGACCCGTATGGGATTACGACAGAAGCGCCAATCTGCGATCCACGAGAATCCGTAGCGGCAGACATCATATCCATCAAAGAAAGCGTCAACTCGTTAGTTGTCGCATCATAGGAGTATGCGTTGCTATCCAATAGCAAATGCCCAAACAGATACCACTGATAGTTTGCCCCGTTGAGTAGGCCAATAGAAACCTTTACGAGCCTATCAAGCCAAGTCACTTCAAAATTTTCGGAACTGAACGACCCCCCCAAAACGCCAATTACAACACTTGCGGTTCGCCTGATGTCAGATGTGGCAGAAATGGTGGCTGTCATGGACTTCACACGCCCCTGAATCTCGTCCAGAACGGTGAAGTCACTGTCAAGTAAGGCAAGCGACATTCCAATGTCGTGTACTGGCTGTAGGATGAGGTCTTTGTCTAACTGGGTGGGGGTCATAGCATCACCACCCCGGTTGTCGGGAACTCGCCCACCTCTGTCCAATTAAATGCGATGGTGTCAGCATGGGCGAATTGGTCTGACCCTCTTGACGCATCACTATCGACACTCACAAGCCACCCATATCCATCATGCGTCCTCAAAACTTTCATCTCGCCATTCGATAGCATCTCAAACGCATCACGCTTGTATTTCCCAGCGTTGCCAATATCCGGTTGACAATCAGCTGTGAACGGCATAAAGATGCCCTCAACGCTACCGCTTGCGTAGTTTGCTAAACTGTTCCTGATAACGTGGGGGTATTTGCTTGATAGTGTTTGCACATAACCAACAGGCGTGTTCTGTTTAACCCTGTAAGACGAATTGAGTGCGGCCATGAACTCACCGGTACTATCAGAAACAAATATACCGTCAAACGCACAATCAACATTCAACACAACGGCTGGCTTTGCGGTGCCACCTGCGTATGGGGTTAGAGTGTACCTATACCGCCTTCCAGACAGCACATTCTTGTCAAGGAACGAAAACGTTAGATTGCTGGTTGACGTAATAGGAATGGTATGTATCAGAATGGTGGACGTGGTAGACATGTCTCGCCTATAAACACGCACAGAAGTGGCGTCTGTTGGTGACGAAGGGTCTCTGGTCGCCACGACCTTAACCGCCCCTATCATCGGCTCGTTAGAAATAGACGCAGTAAAATACGCCATTGAATCACCTCACAAAAGGGGCACCAGCGGTTAAACTGATGCCCCTTATTTTTAATTGTTTGAGAACCATAGTTGAGAAATGTAGGACGGCAACTCCACCTTCAGGGCGTCCGCCAATCCTCTTACGTCATTCACGCCATTTAGCACAATGTCGCCTGTGAACTCAACGCTATTGGTCTTTGCTCCGGCGTGTCTGATTGCGTCAAAGTTAATCTGGCCGATTGCGCCACCTAACAATGCGCTGTTCTCTCTCCCCGCAAAAACTGTGGAAAGGTACTGCTTGAAGTCAACCCCATCCAGAGACGTGAACTGTTTCCCAATCAGGTTCCCGGCAGAGTCATAAACATTATCGTCTTTCTTGCGGCGTTCCATGGCGTCCACAAGCCCATCAAACATCACATCATCATAGTCTCGCTGGGCACGCCTTATCTCGCCCTGGTCTGCCTCATATACGAAGCCCTGACCCTCACGATAGATAAGGTTCTTCCGCTGCCGAGCCTTTTCAAGTGCTTCGATGGCGTCCATGGTCTGCAGTTGTTTCTCGTACTGCTCATTGACCTCTTGTAGTTTTGAAATTTCGAGGTCGATAATGGCGTCATTCCAGCCCTCTTGGGTGGTTTTGATGTTCCAAATAGAGGACAAGTTGTCGTCTATCTTGTCTTGGATTTCTTGGTATTCGTCAGACAGCACATCAAGTCCGGCCTGCTGATCAAGCAATGCCTTGTTTTGGGCCTCAAGGGTCTGCACCTGCTCCATACCAACAGAGATAAGTCGCTCGTAGTCCTTCGCGTCAAGGGGTTCACCCTGCGCTTCTCGTAAGCCTTGCACAGATTCGAGCGTGTTCTGAACGGTGTTCAGGTACTTCATCGCAATGTCCAAGTTCTTGACAGGCATGTTTGCCACAATGTCGTTGAACTCATCAAGCGAGATGGACGCTTCAATAATGGCCTTATCCATCTTGTTGACATTGGAGGTGTATTCAAACCATTCTTTACTGCCCTTCTTGACTATGCCTGACTGTACAAGCCCGGCAAAGGTTTCCTCGTATACCCTGCGCTCTTCACGCAAAACGCTCAACTGCTTCTGAAGGTCTGCGAAAATTCCGCCGTAGTCACTGGCCTTGATTTCACGCCCAGTAGCCTTCGCCAAAGAAATGATGCTCTGCGCCAATTCAACGTTGCTTCCATACAGCCCAATCCTATTGTCGTAGTATTCCTGTACGTTAGTCAATTTCTGTTTTGCAAGCGTATCCTGTTCTTTGCGAAGGTCTTTAACCGTGTCCCTTGTGTCCTGGGCGAGTTTGTACCATTTCTCGTAGTCGCTAATCAGTTTGCGGGTTTCCTCATCGTACATTTCGATGTCGATGATGCCACCCTGGATTTTAGAAACGATGTCGGCAGACAGGCCACCTGTTCGAGCCACGGTTCCGGCCTGGGCCATGTACCTGTCATACGCCTCGTTGTTAGCGTCAATGCTCTTGGTGTTGGATTCTATGGCCTCGGTCAGTTTTTCGTTCTGGTCGGAATACTCTACCAACGCCTCTGACTGTTCAATAACGTTTTGCGTGTGTTTGCGCAGCCGGTCAAGCAGGGTCGGAATCCAATCAACGAGATCGTCCTTGCCCTCTTTCTTGCTCCCACCGCTGCCCCCACTGCTCTTTTTCTTGACGCTGGAGCCAGGTTTGTCGCCACCAGTGGCGGTTACATCCTGAGAGCCCTTGACAAGTTTGCTAACACCTTCTGTAATCGCCTTCGGCGCCTTTGCTACAAAATCAATTGCGCCGCCCACAAAATCGCTGACTCTGCCCACAAACCGACCGAGGAAACTGCTTCCGGATGCGCCTAACGCAAACGCCTGCCCGGATAAGCCCTTCTGAGACCGCCTAAATAATTTTTTGGTTTCGTCAGCAGGCAGAATTTCTTCGCCGCCCTTGAGGTTGACGAGTTCTGGCCCACCGTGACCTACGGTGTAAAAACCATCTTCTGAAAACACAGTTTCAACGCCATCCTCGCCTGTGAGGGCGATACCTCTTTTGGCCTTCTTGGTGCCCTTAGCGTATGCTGGCCCACCCTCGTTGTCCGTGACGACCTTGATTCTGACAACCCTACCGTCAACGGTACGGATAAAGTCGTCAACGGCCTTCATAGCGTCCTTTGTGTCAACTACAAGCGGCTTTTCTTTTGCTTCATTAGCCTTGTCCAAAGCGGCCTGATAAGCGTCAAGCGCGCCGAGGTCGCCAGGGCTAAGTTCGCCCAGGATTTCTTTGCGCCTGTTAAGTTTCTCAACAAGGGATTCAAGATGGGCAGTCCATGCCTCGCCAGTTTCGTGGTTAGCCCTTTCTTTTTCGAGGCTGTCCTCGGTTATCTTTCTGAACGCCCCACGAATTTCTTCTGCGCTAATCTTCCCCGCTTCAGTAGTTTCCTCGATAACCGCACTTGTAGAATCGCCTAGGTGCTCAAGAGAAACTTCTGCATCTTCCAGTGATTCCTCTATGGCGTTTCCGGTGCCCTGCCAGGCTTCCGTTGTTGCCTTTGCGATGTCATTGATTTCGTCCGTGTATGTGGACGGGTCGCCAAAGTCGAAGATACTAACCTCTGCATCCTCTAACTCTTTACTGGCGGACTCAGCACCGTCTTTAATCGCCTGATTTGCGCCATCCCAGAAATCAAGAATCTCTTCTGGTGAAGACTGGTAGCCAGTCCCGCCATGCAGGACAGAAAGAGGGGGCGTTTCATCCTCGGGGTCGTGTTCATCAATCTTGTTTTGGAGTGCTTCAAGTCGCTTCTCTGCATCAGACAGTTTTGTATCATCAACTGTGATTGTTGCAGTCCTGTCTCTTGCAAGGTTTGTAAGTTCGCTCTCTACGGTGTCAACACCAGAAGAATCAACATGAAGGGTGGTTTTCGGGGGCTTCTTCTCGTCAGTAAGACCCTTAATGTCAGCAATTGCCTTTGTATAGGAATCTTTCTGGGCGTCATAAAACAGGACTTTTATGCTGTAGTTCGGGTCGTTTTCGTCAGGAGGGGTCAGCCCTGCAAGGGCCTCTTCGAGTTTGGTTGTGTCCCCGGACACCTTCGCGTCAGCAATTAGCGTCTGGGTTTCCTTCAGGTCATCAATCATGCCTTGGAGCAAATCAAGTTGCTCTTTGGCGTCCATCGTCAGTTTGGCAGGAACGCCAATCTTCTCGGCAGTGAGTAGGTAATCCTCTATCGCTTTCCGCTGTTCTTCCAGTTGCTCAACAAGCGTTAATTCTGCGTTGACCTGCACAGGGTCAGCCTCGGCCTCGTCCAATTGCTTCTGAATATCGTCACGGGCGTCCTCTGCGACTTTGATATCGGCCCCTGATGCCCCAGTGCGCTTCAGTTCTTCGAGTTTATCATTTGCTTCTTGTAGGCTTGCTTTCAGAGCATCAATCCTGGCAATAGCCTCTGACGAGTCAAAGGCTCTTTCAGCGATATTGATGTCCCATCCGTAGTCGCGCAAGGCAACGAACATCAACCTTGCAGCGTCCTCTGTGATATTGAGCTCCTTAGCAATATCTTGGATGTTCGCTTTCTGAGTGGACAGATACTTGCCAGTCTCGTCCTTTTCTAAAAAGCCCTTGCCAAACAAGTCGTCAACAAACAGGCCAAGCCCTTCACCATCTTCGGTGAGGTATTTGCCCATTGACTTCATGTAGGCGTCAATGGCAGCCTTGCCCTTCGCACTGACCTCTTCCGGGATTAGCAGGGCTTCTGCGGCTTTGAATTTGTTTGTGCCGACCTTGCCGCTCTCTAAACCTTCCTCGATGGCTTTGCGTGCGACAGACAACTCATCGTAGCCGTCCCCGGCTTCAGGCGCATTTTTAGCATCAAGCCACCGTTTGTACGCAGACGTAGCATAGTTTAGTTCGCTTGCAAGAATGTCGTAGGCTTTGATTTCGTCACGGATTTTATCTTGCGATAACTTGAACCCATCAATCTGGTCCGACATCCTCTTGCGAAGTTCTTCGTAGCCATCAGATGCGTCCCCAGTAGATTTCGCAAGTTGACCGAGAGCACCCTCCATCAAAGCAATTTGGATGGCGTTGCTTTCATACTCGGCAAGTTTCTGCGCTTTATTAACGCCAATCTGCGCCCGCATTTCGTTTTGCTTAGATGCAATGAGGGCATCAAGTTTTTGCTTGTTGACGGTTAGATAGCCATTTGTATTATCAACCGTAGCGGCGTAGTCGATTCCGAGGGCAATTAGATTGTCGTACTCGGCCTTTGTGATGGATGCGTGATACTCGCTATCAGCAAACGCCTTGTTAGCAGTTTCTGCCGCTTCCTTCAGGGCTGCCACATTCTCTGTGAGCGTGAACGATGTGAGAATGTTGCGGACGCTTTGCATCCGAGACTGCAAATCTTCCCAAGAGATTTGAACGCCTTCGGGGATTTCAAGAGACTCAGCAAGTCGCAAGTCGCCAAGCGACATCGTTTCTGCCATATCGTCAAATTCATCAAGCAAGAACCCTTTAATCCTATTAAGAGTTCCCTTGTAAGAACTTGGATCGCTGAACGTTTTTCTTAAAGCGTCTGCGACATCGCCAACCACTCCAGCATCAGAAATCTCGGCGCGTAGGTTAGCGTAAGCCTTTGAGTATTCTCCAATAGAGATGCTACCATCCCTAAAAGCAGTTTCGGCGTCAGAGGTGCTTTGGATAACCGATTTCAACCTGTTGTCCGATGTCAAGGGGTCAAGCACGAAGTTGTTTATATAATCCATCATGCTTGTAATTGAACTAAACCGGAGCAACAGTTCGCTATCCAGAGTTGCTATAACATGGTCTACTAATGCTTTTGTTTGTGCGTCAGCAGACTTGTATGCCTCATCCCCGTGTAGGAAGGATGGAATCATTATCCTGCGCCCACTTGCGGCGCTCTCAATTTCAGACGCTAACACCCTTTGATAAGAGTCTGCAAACCTCTTGAGGGAAGCGATACTTTCAGGGGGGAGTTCACCGAAATCATAGAATCCGATTCCAGCCAAAACCTCGGTCAGAGGCGGCATCTGTGGCAAATCTTTAATACCAGATTCGCTGAGGATGTCACCAAAAACCTCATAGATTCCGCTATGGAGTGTTAGGCTGTTCAGGCCGGACTTTAATGCCCCCTGCAAATATTGGATTGCTGTGGCACGAGTGTTCAGGGTTGGGCCAGAAAAGATAGAGCCTTCAGAGAACTTGGTAGCAGAGTCTTTGAAAACAGCAGCAGCGTTGCGGATTACTTCGTCATGGTGCAATGCTTTTTGCGCTTCATAAGCCTTGTTAAGTTCCTCTACGCTTGACTTGACCCGCAGTATGGCGTTGCCTTGCTTGTCATACCCAGACACCAATTCAGGGAACATGCTTGCAATTTGGTTAGTAAGTTGGTGATATCTTCCGAACTCATCGGATGTCAGAGAAACGTTGTTTCCAAAACTGTCAACGCCCCTACCCAACCTCTCGAACTCAGCGCCGATATCGCTAATCGTTTCTTTTGTGGTAGCAAAAGTGTCGTTTGCTTGCTTCCAGTTATCTGAAAGTTCTTTTGCTTTGCGGGCATTTTCTTCTGCTTCCCTCTTGAAATGCCCATAGATCATCCTGATAGCGCCAATCGCTACAATAACGCCGGTGAAAGCAAGTTGAGCAGAGGAGGCCGCAAGCCCGGCGCCTCTCATTTCTTTAGAGAATTGCGACAGACTTCCTTTTGACGCAACGGCAGACTTCCCTATAAAAAGTATCTTGTCTCCAATGCTGGAAAGTCCTGCAAACAAGCCCTTGAAAATCTTCCCAACCTTGCTTCCGCCCGAAAAGATTGAGAAAATGGACATCCCTGTGAAAATCGTGTTGAACGCACCGAATTTATCAATCAGCGTTACAAAAGCGGATGTCATGTCTACAAGGAATTTGATTAAACCAGAGTTAACTGTGTTCTGTGAAAATTGCTGGAAGGCAGAGGATAGATTGTTTAGTTTCCCTTGGATAGAATCAAGGAATTTTTCGTTCTCGGTTCTGGCAGAACCCGCGCTGTTTGCCGCGTCATCTGTCGCCTTACGCACAGAATCAAAGCCGTCAACAATGGCGTTGAACACAGTGATCTGCCGCTTACCTGCGCTAAGCTCCCCTAGGTATTGCTTTTGCTTAGAGGTCAGTTGAGGCCATACGGCAGACAGGTCTTGAAGAATGTCGTAGGTGGATCGAAGTTCGCCATTATAGTCTTGGATGTCAATGCCAGCGATTTCCTTGAAAGCCGCTTCGAGTTTGGGAGCAAGACCATCAATGGCCTCCCCGTCATCTCCAACACCCCTCAAGCGCTGAGTCAAAACAACTAGCCCGCTGGATACCTTTTCGATGTTCCGCAGAGGCTCGTAACCACCAGTAAGCAGACCCATCGTTTGCGCCATCGTGTTCCCGGCCTGGCGCATGGTGCCAGACGTGCGCTGTACGCCTTCCGCTAGCGCAGCAAAGCCAATAGCGTTGTTGTTGGCGGTGTTGTTAAGAGCGTCAAGAACCATTTCTGCGTCATTGGCCTCAAGTTTGAAACCTTTCAGCGCAGCAACGAGGTTAGATGATGCTTGTGAAGCAGATTCAATCCCGTCACCAACGTTGATCATCATGTTTGAGAACTTCGCGAGATTCAGAGAATCTTCAACTCCATAGCCCGCCTGAATCCAAATAGCAGAAGCGTTCAGAATCTCTTTTCCAGTTCTGGCGAGTTCACGACCAACATCAAATGCCCGTTCTGTGAACTTCGCAAGTTCGGCATTGCTCAAGTCGGCAATCTTATTGAACTCAACAAGTGCGGTGTCCAACTCTTTAACAGAGTTAATCATGTTCCGAACGCCACGATAGGCTTGCATCAGGATGGTCGACGCAGAAATCCACAGCCCGAACTTCCCAAGAGCATTCTTTAATTCAGCGCCCAGGTTGCGAGCGTCCGCACCTGCGGCCCTGACATTAGACTTGAACGCAGCCAACTGCTTGTTGAAGTTCTGCAAATTAGTTGCGTCTAACTGTTGGGCAGCAAGTTTTAACTGATTAAACTCTGCGACCAATTGCGGGTTGCTCTTGAACTTACTCCACTTGACTTCTAACTCATCAAGGCTGGACTTTGCCTTCCTGATTTGGTGTTCGACACCTGCGAGTTTGGTCTTTGAGCCAATGGTGTCATTAAAAATTTTAGACGCCTGAGTCGCAGACTTAAATCTTGCGTCAAGCCCAGCAACCTCTGTTGCGAGTTGTTGGAACTCGGCACTTGCAGGGTCAAGTCCCTCCATGCTGGCCTTTAACCTGCCATACTCCGCAATAAGAGAGTTAATATTATTCCGCAGATTCGTAACACCAGAGGTTTGCCCATCCATACCTTGAAATCCGAGCATGGCATTAAGATTGCCAACCCTATCATCAATGGTCGGAATGGGGGACTTCATCGCCTCGCGCGACTCAGCCTTGATTGTCTTGAACCTTGACTTTAAGATGTCAAATTGGTTCAGGAACTCTGTCATTCCTTCCGTATTGAAAGCACTTGAAAGCGTAGCACGTAATGAGTCTACGCCAGCCCTCATTTCGTCAGTGTAGAGATTGGCCTTTTCCATGTTTGCAACAAAGGTAGAAATGTCATTCCCCTTCATCGCCTTAATCGTGCCAATATCCTTTGCCCGCAGGTCAGTAGCCATCTTGCTGACAATCTGCCCCTGCTCATTTAGTTTCGCAGTAATTTGGGTTTCGGTCTGCATGTATTTGCGCCTACCCAAATCAAACTGTTGGACAACATTCACCTGGCGACCCATGGCGTCTGTGCCGGATATGGTTATCCTCGCAACACGCTCTGCCGCCCCCTCAACTTGTTTGAAAGACTCGGAGATTTTACTAACTTGGATATTCTGTTGAGCCAAACTGTCGGTCGCCTGTTTAATCGCGTCCTTGCCAAGACCGAGCGCATTAAGCCTCTCTTTGAGTTTTCCGATTGCACCTTCTTCAATGCTGACAGGCATTTTAATCCCGCCAGAACTGCCAATAGTTTGCTCAACCTGTTGTTTTGCTTCCTGCGTTATGGCGCGAAACTGCTTTACAAAATGCTCTCTGTCAACACCATACTTAACACGATGAGCAGTCCCGCCCCTCGTAGCCTCGCTCGTTGCGCTTTGGATTTGCCTCTTGAGGTCTACACCGTCAAGTTCAACCCTAGCCTTTACGATAATCTCTTTCGCAATATCCTTGAGTTGCGATTGCATGTCGGCAGTATCTAACTCTGCCTTTATTAAAATCTTCAGATCATCAGCCATTATCCCACCTCACACGAATATGGCTGACAATCATATAACGGTCAGCCCTTGTTCCTTCAGCCTCTTCTTCATAATTGCTTTTAGTGTGCCACCCTTTGCAAGTTCGTCCCTTGTCGGCCCAATAAACGGGCGTGGCTCTTTATACGGACTCCCCTGCCTGGACGAATAAGAGTATTTCATTCCTTTATATCCATGTCCGAACTCAACAAGTTCTGCCAAGTTCTTAACCGTCTTGTCAAACCTGCCCCCATATGAAAGGTTGGCCTGCGCAATATTTTTAATGACAAGAGTGCCGTTCTCCATTTTCCCCTCAAAGTTCACGGGGTCAATCAAACTACGTCCTGTACCATACCTTCGTCCGTACTCCGTTGGTGTATGCGCACCGTAGACAAATGCTCGACCAAGAACCTCCGCTATCTTGGCAACGTCCTGCGTCACTTTGTTCAGCAGGGCGTGCTCTATTTGAACTTCGAGGTATTTTTCCAATTGGGGCATTGATTTGAAAACCATAAAATACACCCCCAACTAATATGTGTACGGCAAAGTGATGTACCCCATGCCTGAAGGCAGGGGCTTCCTGTTCGATAGCCCCTAACGGGCTAAGCATAAGCAGGCTATCCCCGTGCATCCCACGGTTCCTTGTCTGCTTATTGTGCGGTTGCTAATTGCAACCCTACGTCTCTTATGTTGATTGCAGCGTTTATGTCTCTGCTATGGTGTGCTCCGCACTCGCAAGTCCACTCTCTGTCCGAAAGCGTTAGCTCCTTGTTGACATGTCCACATTCGTTACATGTCTTGCTTGATGGGAACCACTTGCCTATTTTAGAAAACACCTTGCCACGATCTGCAAGTTTGTACGCCAAGAACTCCCTGAACATTCCAAACCCGTTATCATTCGTAGACTTCCCAAGTTTGAGCGCCCCAGCCATCCCACGCAAATTGATGTCCTCTACACAAACATAGTCCCATTCGTCCGCAAGCGACTTTGATTTCTTGTGCATCCAGTCCTTCCTGCGGCTTGAGATGTATTCGTGTATTCTGGCGACCTTGACTTTTTGCTTGTTATAGTTGGAACTGCCGGGCTTCATCCTTGATAGTTTGCGCTGTTCTCTCGCAAGCCGTTCTTCGCCTTGTCTGTAAAATCTCGGATACCCTGCTTCGTTGCCTTGGCTATCGACATAGAAGTGTGGGCTTGAGTAATCCAGTCCAAGCGCTTTTGACTTGTCAAGAATCGGTGTTGGTTGCTCCCATTCGTACTCTGTAAGAATTGAAACGTGATATTTCCCAGATGGGCTTAGCGAAATCGTGCATGACTTTATTTTGTGTCCATCAGGTATTTGCCTGTGCTGCACAACTTTAACCCACCCAATCTTGGGTAACTTTATTTTTCCGTCTGCGATTCGTATGTTGTTCCCCTGATTGTTTGTGGTGTACGAGTTGCGCCCAGATTTCTTGCTTTTGAATTTCGGAAAGCCGATAGACTTATCTCTAAAAAAGTTCTGATATGCCCGCTGTAAATTTATCTGAGCGTTGCATAAGGCAAGGGAGTCAACTTCTTTCAGCCACTCAAACTCGCTCTTGTACTGGGCAGGCGTATTGTTCAGCGTTGTACCGAACTCGTTATAGTGCTTGATTTTATCCGACAGCATCATATTATATATCGCCCTAACACAACCAAATGTTTTAGAGAGCATTACCCTCTGTTCTTCGTTTGGGTGTATCCTAAACTTGTATGCCTTGTTGAATAGCACGGCTGACCTCCTTCCAGAAATTCTTGCAGCCTTATATCCCCATATCTAAAGCAAGGGGATTTACGGCTGTTCCGTTAAGGCGGCGCAGTTTCCTCAACTGCTCTGCGCCATCCCTAATGCACCGATTTCTACTCTTGTACCAGGCCTCAATGTTTTTACGCACGGAGACTTCATAGATTCGATATTGTGGTTGTTGCATATCATATGCACTGCTAATCAAGTCTAAATAGTTACTTGGTTTTACAGGAAGGGGCATCCTCACCAGACAACACCTCCCAACCTTCCACCACCCGCATAATGCTGGCGATGTAACTGTTTCCACTCAGTTTCTTATAAGTGTCAAACATCTTGTTCATATTATCTTTTTCATGAATAGGAATTGCTTGACGCTTGCAATACTTGTAGAATGTTTTCGTAATAGAATCACGAATCAGCGCCCTGTCCGTGTTTTCTGATTCCGCGAGTTTTCGATTTATTTCTTCCAAAGACGCTAAGATAGCAGCCATCCCGTCTTCAAGTGTTTGATTCTGGCCAGACATGATGGTGTATTGCTTTTGCGATGTTTGCGAATTAATTGCAAGCCCACTTTCAACGGCCTTAAACCTCTCATCAATCGCTTTTGTTACATCGACAATCTCAAGAGATCGCCTCACCCAAGAAACAAACCAATGCTTGAACGGCTTGAACACTTTGCCAACAAAAACAAAAATACCTGTCAGCGCACCAAGAATGGCTGCAAGGCTCAACGTGTTTGATTTGAACTGGTCAAAAAAGTTCGGGGGCGGGGGAGTTGCAGACGGCTTTGCCCCAGACTCAGTTGCACATACAACTATTAGAAAAGAAAGGGCTGCCACCACCACAGTAATGACAGCCCAGGTTTTAAGAAATTTGCTATGCCTCCATAGGGGAAAATCCCTCCGCATACAGCATCACGCTCATTCTTTCAAAAATCAATCTACTTTCACATCCTTGCCACGGTTTTCGGCCAGAGCCTTTCCAACTTCCTTACTTACATCCAAGTTGCCAAACGATTCGATGGCAGCCTTCAAGTCAACGCCATCTACTGCGCCTTCAATCTTGGTGAGCAATGCTGTGGCCTTCTCAAAGAACACATCAATGGGCTTCTGTGCCAGACGCATTTCAATGCGCTTATTGACAGCCGTGCGGATCGCACCGAGTTGCTGTTTGCTAATTGAGGCAAGCAGGTCGCCCATCAGGTCGCCCGCATACAACTCTTCCATCAGGTTGTCCACCGTGATTTCAATTTCGCCAATGTCCTCTGTGGCGTAAGATCTGACGATGTTCAGCCAGAACTGTTCCTCGTAGATTTCGGGCAAGTATTCATCGTCTACAAACATCCCCTCAACGGCGAGGGTGACGCACCTCAGTTTTTCTTCCAAAGTGATGAGGTTTTTGAACTTAATTTTGTCTAAAACCATTTATATTTATCCCCCTTAAACCTAAAAATGCTTATCAAACTGCGATTTCATCATCGCCCTCACCACGAACCGCCCCGATGATGCGTTCAACAGCATCGTAGGCACCGTTAGCGGTGAGAGAGGCGCCAGCAGAGTTGAGGATGTACAGAACAATGTCAACGCCTTTGAAGTCGTTGGTCGCCAACTTGTAAACCACCATGATCACGATGGCGATTGCAAAACTAACCAATTGGGTGGGCACGCGCTCAAGGAACTTGAACACTTTGGAGAACTCGGTCATCAGCGCCACGGCAGCGGCGAAGCCAACAAAGGTGCCAATGAACTCCCACGTCATGAATTCAGTCATTTCTATTACCCCTTCTTAATCAAATATTTTCTATCGGAATAACCAACAAATTTTCCATAGGCGACCTTAGCCCAAGTCGCGTCTACTTCCTGAAGCACAGACACCTCTGCGCCTCGCGGAACCTTTGTCAAGCTAACGCCCTTGCGAGGGTCACGCCAAATGTTCAAGGACAACGGATACAAGGTCTTAACAGTTGCCTTATACAGAACACCCTGTTGTGGCTTTCCTTCTTTTTCCAAATATTGCCTGTCAACATAGCCAACTTCGCCGTTATATCTCACCTTAGCCCAGATATGAGTAACTTCCTTCAGCACATCAACCGTGGCCCCGTTAGGAATCTTGCGAATGCTTGACACCTTGTTCGCATAACGCCACAGGTTCAGCGACAGCGGGAACCTTGTGCGTACAACGGAACGATATAGCACATCAGAAGGTTTTTCTTCGGGCTTTTGTTCCGATGGGCTGTCTTGCGTATTATCTTGCGTACTATCTTGGCTATCGCCAACCATTTTCAGATATTGACGGCCAACATAGCCCCTGGTTTTGTCGTACTCTACAAACGCCCAGGAAGCATTGATTTCTTCCAATACATCAACCAATGCACCCCTCGGGACGAGTTTCAGCGACTGCCCCTTGGTGATTGTTGACCAAATATTGAGAGAAAGCGGGTTCCTCGTGACAACCTCTGCCTTATAAATTACGCCCACAGGATTCGGCTTCGGCTCTTGCGTATTACCTTGCGTATCATCTTGCTTATCGGCCAATTTCTTTAGATACTGGCGATCAACATATCCTCTGACACCTTCATACTCAACAAAAGCCCATGTTGAACTAACTTCCTCAAGAACGTTCACCGTTGCGCCTCTTGGAATCAATTTGAGAGACCTGCTCTTAGATGCAGTTGCCCAAATGTTCAAGGACAGAGGGTTTCGAGTAACGGCCTCTGCCTTATACAAGACGATAATCGGCTTTTCTTCTGTGGGCCTTGCAGAACTCGTAGGATGGATTTCAGTCCCAGGATAATAGAACGATAGGATGCCAACGTGGTTCGCACCATTATTGGCAGCCCAAATCGCCCCCTGTTGGCTCATGCCAACGGGGTGCCCTTTAAACGGCTTGCCACTTGCAACCGTCCAAGGGTCGTCCTTGGTGACAAGGTAGGGCAAGTCTGCAACCCAATGGTCTTTAGACGCGACCATTTTGCCACCGTTTGAGTCGGCGTAATAGGTCTGCGCAATTGTTCCATTATAAAGAAGCACCTGCCCGGCGGTCTGCTTAACAGCGTCAAAGGCGTTCTTGAATGCGGGATTTTTTGTGAGCGCCCCACGATACGCCTGATGCACAGTCGTGTCGGTAATCACTTGCCCTTTTTGCGTCCAAAAGTACACAAGCGACCTTGCGGCAATGGCCTGCGCTTTGCAGGCTTCAATATGGCTATTTCCAATTTCAGCAGGAACGACACCAAGCAGATATTCCTCAATGGGCAGTTGGATGACAGTACCGATGGGCTTATTGAAAAACTCTGCGTTTTCAGGGTTTTTGATTTGAAATTTTACGATATGCCCATCAACGATGCTTTTTTCTTGCTCAACGCTCTTGTCTTTATAAGCGCCGAAGAAATCAGCAATGGCGTCAGCCAAGTTTTCCGCAACCTTGTCCATGTTCTCATGGAACCATGTGGCGTCCGCCAAGTTGTCATGAAACAAGAGTTCTATGTACACAGACGGGCACTTGGGTGCTCTTGCCTCGTAGAAAGTATAAGTTCCAACGCGAATCCTATCCTTCAGGGGGTACAACTTCATCCAGTGCTTCTTGAAAATCTTTCCGACTTCCATGCTCTCCAGGCGTCCTGGGTAAAAACCGAATGTAGTGCCACGCGCAGTGCCCTTGGCCGTGGCGTTGGTATGGATGGGCAGATACAACTGAGCACCCCAACGGGTTGCCTCATTAACCCACTTCGTCATGCTGTCACCGCGGTTGTGAACCTTGTGCTCAATTCCATAAGCATCCAGGTATGGAAGCATCTTGAATGTCAGTTCTTCGCAATGATCTCGCTCCGAGTGGCCCAGGATGCAGCGATTATTTGGCTGGTTACTTGGGCTTAAAAACACTTTCATCTATTCTTCACCTCAATAAAAAAGCCCGCCCTTGCGGGCGGGGCTTTGAGTAGTTTTAAGTGAAACCGTTACTTCGTCCCAGTCTGCTGGGTAAACCTCTGGATTGTGAACAACACCGTCTCGTTTTGCCTTATAGTGCTTGCCGTTCTTCGGCCAATACCCAATCTCATCCTTACCAAATGCCAATTCAGTTGTGATGATTTCGGGTATTTCGCGATAGTTTGTATCGCTAAACAGAAGTTCGTCCCAAAGTTCCGGGGCATTGTCAGGGTTCTGGTCTAGCCTGTCCCACAGGTCAACTTTTGCCTTCATAACAACGCCGTTCCAGTTGATGCGCTTGTTAGTAGGAACCAACTCGCCACTATTCCGCAATTCGCCATAGATTTCGGGATGCTCAACAGCGATTTCATCCGGCAAGTCCGCCGCTATGCTGTCCAGTTTCTCCTTCAGCACTTCCGCTTCCGGGGGTTTGTACAGGACAAGGGAGTGCTCAAGGAACTCCGTGAACCCATCCTGCTTGTACTGGTCGATTAAGTCTTGGGGCGCATCAAGGAATATCCTGATTGTCTCGACACGCTTCCCATTTACAGTTCTATTCTCTCTAATCATATCAACACCCACGCTCCGTTCGATTTGACGTATAGCCCGCTGGTCGCTCCACCACTTGTTGATCCTTTAAGTTTCGCATTTGTCCCACCCACGAGCGCGGAGTTACCTTCGTCCAGGGTCGGGTAGAAAATACCGATGTAGTATGTCGCGCCTGATGAGAGGTTGTTCTGGGCGGTCAGCGTAACTGTGTGCTTTTGAGGGGCTTCTGGCGAGTTTGTTGCCGATATTGTCCCGGTTGCTAAGATGCTGTAACTCGTGTTTGCCAAAACCACGTTATAGTTTGTCACACCATTAGATAGTGTTGACCCGGACATTTTCTTGGCCGTCCAAAATTCAAAAGTCAGCCCCTTTACAGCCGCCGGAGCCGTGAAGGAGAAATGCGCCCCTCGGTCAAAGGTAGAGTCACCCACGCCATTGCCGATACGGTAATAGCCAGTAGATACATATTGTAGGTTCCACACCCTCGTCACTCCGAAGCGTGTCGCCTGTGCAGATGGTGTCACGAGAGTTAAGGCAGTATCGCTCCAGCCGCTGCCGGAAGTATTACCACTGTGGAAGATGTAGATGTCGCCATTTTGCCCATCTGATGCTGATGGAGGCACAGTCCCCCAAATGAACGGCAACCTCCCCATTCCCAGACCGCCGTTTTGTGCCCCAAGAACAAAGTTTCCGCCGAACTCGATAGGGTTATTGCTCGCACCAAGTACAAGTGCTCCGCCAGATTCTGATGCAGCGACGCTCAACATGGGTTGCCCAGCCTTATTCTTGATAAGAAAATCGTCTGTCTGGATGTCAACCTCGCCGGTCGTGTCCATGTAGATGCCGCTGCTGTTGACCTCAACCGAGGAGGTTTTCACGCCGCTTGCGGGGTCTTCGTCTGCCAACCTCCAAGGCGTGACCTGGTTGCCTTGTTCAAGCTGCACCTGGGTAAACCAAGCATTGTTGCTCTCGCCATTGGTGCTTGCGACAGACAGCACAAACACAATGATTTCAGTGCCTGTTGGAACATCAAACTGTTTCACAATCCGGCTCCACCCATCAACGTTAGGAATATCCGCAATCGGAATTCTGACCTCTTCCAATGTGCCGCCGCCCCCGGTGCGACAGTAGATAGTTGCAACGGGGAGTGTTCCATATCTTGTGCGGGTGTTGTAATTTGACCAGAACATGAAGCTCAGCACACCAGACGGGTGTGCTGTTGCGTCCCAACCGTCGTACTGGTAGCGGCGGGATGTGCTTGTTTGACCAGTTGCAAGGGACAGCCTCAGCGTGTCCTTGCCCTCATACTTGTACGTGCCATCAATGCTGTGTGTGCCGGTGCCTACCTGCGTCCAAGGATTGCCTACACCAAGCGAAAAATCACTGTTCCGAACCAGGTTACGACCGCCGGGATGCACACTGCTCACCGCCAGTTTGATGCTTTCATTGGCGGAGAGGTCGATGGTTTCGGCAAACGCCTTGATGTTTTGTGCGCCAATCATAAGGTCGTCGGATGTGGTTAGGTTGATTTTCCCTCCAGACGCCACATTGATGTCGCCACCGGACTTTACATCTATGTCCGCGCCTGTTTGCACCTCAAGCAGGCTGCCTGAGGTTAATTTTACTTTGCCGGTGGACGAAACACTCAGGCCGGTGCTGTCCATGTTGATGGCGTTACCGCCATACCCGTCTTTAATCGTTAAATCTGAGCCAGACTCTATTGCTATGCCATCTTTGTCCATCACAATGGCATTGCCACCAAGCGGGTTCGCAATGGTTAAATCAGACTCTCCGCTAAGTGTTAAGTGGTTTGCGTTGAGCGCAATATGGGGCGTTAAAACTGCACCAGCCACGAACGCAAGCCATCCGCTATCGGTTGTCGGATTGGTTGACACGGCGCGGTACGTCGCCCCATTTACATATTTTGTTCCGCTTGTCCCTGTATAGAGCCAAATATCGCCTATATTGATTTGTGACCCGCCACTCTCGCCAGCGGACTTCGGTCTGGTGCTTGACTGAAAGAAGTGGTAAGAGCCGTTGCCAAGAGAGTTAAGCCCTTTTAGCGCTTGGTCAAGCGCAACGCTTGTAATGTCATACCAGCCATTGCCACTTGTAACGATTGCCGAAACGTTTGCGGCGTTTGCACGATATATTTTTACGGGGTTTGCGTCTGTGTCGTACCAAATGTCGTTTACTGCGCTTGACGTAGGAACTCCTGGCTGATACCATATTCTATTTTTTACTGAAATAGCAGGCGTGTATGTATTGTTGACGAAATCGGTCAGGTTAGCTTGTGCATTGTCTGCCGCTGTTTTGGCGTTGTCTGCCAGCGTTTTTGCCTTGCTCGTGATGGCGTTCAACACATCCTGCCGCGCGTTGTAATAGTTGGTGAAGTTGGTCCTGAAGGTCGCCGCCGTGATGTTGCTTGTCGTGTTAAGGTTGAGCAGCAGCCCTGACGCGCCGTTGAGGTAGGTATTGAGCGTATTGTAGGCCGTTCCGTAGGCGGTTTTAGATACGCCGTACTCGTCCGCTTCGGCGTCAATCTTTGACTTCTCACCAGCGATAACATCCCACTCTTTTTTAACAGCCTTCTTTTCAACGGGGGTTAGTTTGCTATCTGCGGCGATGTCGGTCAATTGGTTGAGGGCGGATGTCGCATTGGTTGCCGCTGTGTTCGCTGTCCCTTGAGCCGCGCTTGCTGCCGCTGCCGCTGCCGCCGCTGCTGTGTCGTCCGTGTATTTGCTTGCTAACTCCCAGTCTGATGCGGTGTAACTGCCAGTCAGCCTTTCAACTTTACACCTTCTAAGGTCTCCCGTTGGCCCACCTGTCCACAAGTCACCCACATTGTAGGGCGTGGTTGGTGTAGATACGAAAACTTGCCGCTTTTTGTCTGCCGTGTCGCTTGCCGTTGACGCTTTCTGCATGGCCGCTGTGATGTCAGAATCTTTGATTCGCTCCCATGAGTAAGTGCCTGTAACTACCTTATACCGATATACAAAGCCTGACGCTGTATCGTAGTAAAGGTCGCCAATGTGCTTGTTCTTGAGCGTTGTCGTTGTCCACGCTGATGCGGGAGCATTGGTTGCGGTCGGCGCGCCTGAGTAGTACCATGTCTCCACCTTGCCGTCTATCTGCGATTGGAAACTCGCCTTGTCTGCCGCATAAGTGACATCGACAAAATTGCTGGCGTATGAATCGTCCGTATACTTGCTTGCCTTTACCCAATGCGAAAGTGAAGCAGTGTCGCCAAGAATCTTGGCCGACTGGCAACGCATAATGTCGCCGTTGTTGCCCTGAACCCACAAGTCACCGATATCGTAAGGGGGCGTGGGTAATGTCGGAGGCGTAACGGTAAACACCCTGCGCTTGCCGTCAGCCGTGTCCTTAGCGGTTGAAGCGGTGGCATAAGCATCAATCGCCGTCTGGTCGTTGACATCCTCCCACGAGGTGCCGTCCCACCTCTTTAGTTTCTGTTGCCCGCTTGTCGAATTAAACCACAAGTCGCCTATTGCCGCCGATTTTTGTTCTGGCGTTGTCCAATTAGCGGATGGGTCAGCCTCGCCAAAATATGTTTCGATTTTGCCGTCGATCTGTGTTTGGAACCCTGACACGCCACTACTTACTTCATTGGTCACATAACCGCCCACAGTAACGCCGGTCGCAGAATTAAGAACTAGATCGTCGGCAGAAGCCAACTCAATTTTGCCGCCAGACGCGACCTTCACAGAACCCATTGCGTCAACATTCAGGTTGCCACCACTTTTTATGTTAAGGTTCCCACCGCCGAGGATATTGATTTCACCGGTCGAGAGAATGTTTAGCCCCTTTTCAACAGCCTCAATAAAACTGGTGTGGAGTTCGCTCGCCTTAACTGGCTCCCATTTAACAGTAGGCTGCGTCTGGGTACACCTCGATATAATTTCAGTGGTTGTGTTCACCCATAGTTGCCCAACATACGGTGTAGATGGGGGCGTTGCCCCGCGGAAAATAGTGTATTCGCTCATCAGCCCCTTGGCATTATCAGAAATGTTTTGATACTGAACCTCATAGGGCTTCGTGGTCATGTTCCCATCAGCATCTACGCCAATGGCGTGCAGATTGCCGTCATCATCCTCTAACACGAGTTGTCCGACTTGCAGGAAGTCGATATTGGCGGCGCGAACCCTCAGCCTTCCAATATAGAGTTCACCGCCAACACCAAGTTGGAACACCTCTGTGTTGAAGTATGCGGAGTCCGCATCCAAGTCCTTGACTCTCGCATAGTCAATATTTGCGTTCTTGATGTCTGCGGTTGTAATGTTTACATTCTTAATTTGGGCATATTCAATCTCAGCCGTTTGAATCTGCGCCAGCGCAATCCTGGCAATATCAGCATCCAGTTCTTTAATCTTGATAGACGGTATCGACCCGTCCTTCAACATGAAACCGGGAATGCTCCCTTGCCTTATCTGATTCCCGGATATTTTTGTGTTCTTGAAAGTTTGTACGCTGTATTCGTTTGCATCTCTGTTGGCGTATCTGGCCGCCTGTATGATCGCTTCCGCTATCGCCTTTGCAATCTCATGCTTGTCGGACAATCACGATTCACCGCCCTCTATCTCCAATGGCATTAAACAAATGCCCTATGTCGTATCTCCAACGAACCCTGATGAGTTCCTGGGGGATTAGAATTCCTATAGATGAAATGTCGGTTCTGTTTACCGACCTCTTTGCCATGTGGTCAGTCACCTCCACAAAACGCTTGATATCAACAAAATATGTTTCGTTCTGTGGCCTGAAATTAATAACAAGCCCGGCAATCCCGCCGGGCGTTTCTGCTACCTTGAGCAAGCCTTCTATCTGATTCTTCCTGATGTTATAAGTGCGCTTCACGACACTTAGATCGTCTGCTTTGCGCCAAAATGTTAGTGGCGCAGTCGTGGTCTTTAACTCAAACGCGTAGAAGTTAGGATAAAAGTACACAAAACAATCGCACGGGTTGCTCAGTGCAAATCTCGTAAACTGACCGCCGCCAAAAGAAGTCGCAGGGTCTTTCAGCCTATGGTAATAGGCACCCTCAGGCATACTCTTGGCGAAGTCTTGCTCAAACCTCTTGCCAACGTCCCTATTCAAATTTTCACCAGCCTTCGATATTGCTTTCCTACTGTTTTCGCCATGCCACATTACGAAATGAACGACGCCCATACTGCGGCAACGCCCTCGTTCTGCCTTTCGAACGCGCTAAACGTTACGCCTGTGCTGTCCGTGTCTGTGGCTGTAGGGGCAACGCAGACACCGACAGCATCCTTAATGAACAAAATATCTGTGCCATCTACGCTGACCGTCCAATTATCAAGCGTTTCGGCTGCAATTGCGGCGTCAACGGCCGCCTTAATCTTGGAAGCGACCTGTTCTGCTGTGTCATCAAGTTCGACAGCAACAACTATCGCCGTTCCGTTCAACTCAATCGTAATATCGCCAGCAGCTGTCACTGCGCCTGTTTCAACCGTGAGCGCGTCTGCCTCATGTTCGCCAACGGTTGTACAGCAAGCGAAATCCTTGTCTGCCAAACTGTACACAGCCATTCCTTCATACATAGAAGAACTTGTGTTAGGGAAGGACGGAAGTATTGCGTACTGGTGCAATGACGGCGCAAGCAAAGCGTCTAATTTGATACAAATTTCACGCAATGCTTCTTCCGCCGTGGTTGCGTCAAGATACCCGCCAACGTCAGCGATGGTTACGCTACTTGCGGGCAGGTTTACTAAAACATCGTCTAATTTGATACAAATTTCACGCAATGCTTCTTCCGCCGTGGTTGCGTCAAGATACCCGCCAACGTCAGCGATGGTTACGCTACTTGCGGGCAGGTTTACTAAAACAGATTGTCCCATTTTATCACCTCATAAGGTTGTTTTTGAAAACAAAAAAGCCCGCCGAAGCGGGGGAAAAGTAGTATGAATTAGTTACAAATGGTTATATTAACAACCATAAAATACATGAAAATGCTAACCAAATGATAGTTTTATTGTTCCGACTTAAAATTAGTTCAAGTGTTTTTTATACTCGTATGCGGCTGTATCTCTATCCGTTTGCGCGTATATGAGAGTCGTATCTAAACTTTCGTGTCCAAGTAGATCGTGAATTACATTTATCGATACACCCGACCTAAGTCCTTGTGTGGCAAAACTGTGCCTAAGCAAGTGCGGGTATACGTCTTTTGAAATTCCAGCCTTTTGCGCAATGCTCTTGACTTCTCTCTGAATTGACCTATGCCCCATACGGTTGTGCGGCTGTTTGCTTGTTATAAACAAGGCGTCAGTTGTCCACAACCCTCTTTCTAAGAGGTACTTTTTTATATACACCTTAGACTTAGATGAAAAATAGACAATTCTTTCCTTGTTTCCTTTTCCAATCACTTTGATTGAGTTGTCTCCCCAGTTCAAATCAGATACATCGATTCTTGAAAGTTCGTCAAGCCGCAATCCAGTAGCAAAGAACAATTCAAATATCGCCCGCTCCCTCGTTGTACTGCACGCATCTCGCATCAGTTCAATTTCTTCCGCGTCCAACGATTTTCTCAACCTTTTCTCTATTTTCGATGGACGTATTTTCGACATGGGGTTCTTTAAGATATATTCTTCTTCGACCATCCACTCAAAAAACGCTTTGAGAGAAGATTTTTCGGTCTCCATACTCGACGATTTCAATTTTTTTGTTTCTAGAATGAAAGAAAGATACTTGCGGATGTCGGCAGTTGTAATTGTTGAAACGTTTTTGTTCACATATGAAGCGAATCTGTTGAGCCTATAGTTGCTGTTTCTAATTGTGAGACTGCTAAGCCCATCCAATGTTCTGCTTTCTGTGTATAGTAATATCTTATCTCGGATGTCTGATGAGAGTTCTTCGTCACGAACTTGTTCGATCTTGTACTTGGAAAGTTCCTGTCCAAGTATAATGCGAAGTTTTGCGTGGTCTATCCCGGTCATTTGTTTCTGTAGTTCAGATACAACCCTTTCAACAATACTTTCTCTAATCAAAGATTTCTCCCCATTATTTTTTTGATCTCACGTTATTTGATTAACTTTAACGCCCTGAGAACCATAATGCGGACGTAATTAGATACGTCCATCCCAGATTCGTTTGCTGCTTTTTTTAGCGCATCCTTCTGCTCTGGCGTAAACCTAATCGTAACAATAGCATCCTTCACAAAACCACCCCCCTTTCGTAATCTATTGTATTACAAAAGAGGGGGAGGTGTCAATGCTGTGAGGCAAAATATAATGAGAATTTAGTTTTTAGGTTGTGTCGCATCCTGAAACAATAGCGTACTACGCCTCTGCTCAAGTTCGCCTGTGTCAGTTTCGATTCCGTGCATAGCCAGGATCTCCGCCTGTTCTCTAATGATGCCCTGGGCGGCGTCGAGCATGCAGCACAGCCGTTCGATCAGCTCAAGGTTGCTCATTGAGCAGACCCATGAGCTCTGAGTATTCTTCGTCGCTGATCCGCCCAGCCGCATAGTAGACGTCCAGCATAATGGCTGTCAGCTTTCCGTTTTCTATCAACTTCAGACACATCTTGTATGTCATGCCAAGTCTCCTTCCTCTAATCCGAGCTCCATAAGGCAGAGCCGAAAATCTGTCTGCGCGGCATATTCCATCAGGTCAGTGTTCTCAACGCTCACCATCCCGACTCTGGCGTTCGTCATGTTGATTTGCTTCTGGGCGCTAACAACTACATTTGCCATTTTTCCAATCCTCCCCGATTACAGTTTTGTAGTACTGATCCATTTGGATCAGCAAACCCCTTGTGTTGCCTTTCTGGGCGTTTGCCCTCCATGAGTTGTAATGTGTGTGAATATCGTGCAGCTCAATTTTCCCACGATCGAGCAGTGTTTTTAGCTTTCTAAGCTTTCGTCGCTCATCGCTGATAGATTTCGGGCTTTTCTTCCGTATCACTTTGCCGCTGTCTGTCAGAATAAAGCGCCATTTAAGGAACTTCACGCCCTGCCTGAGTGGATATATCTGTGTCTTTCGGTTTAGCTGTAGTCCGAGAGCGATCAGCATCCCTCTGATGTCGTGCAAGCATCGCTCAAGATGCAATCTGTCCTGATGAATAAGGACAAAATCATCCATGTAACGAAGATAGTATTTGATCCTCAAGCGCTCTTTAATGTGGTGATCCAGATCGTCCAACACCGCCAGTTCTGTCAGTTGAGACACCTGGCTGCCGAGACCGATGCCGACTCCGTCTTCCCCGAAGCTGCGTATGATTTCCTCAGCCTTCCTGATGGCTTCAGGGTTGCTTACGCGCTTTTTAATAGCCATGATGGCGACATCATGCCTCGTGCTGGAAAAGTATTGTTTGATGTCACACTGCAGCACCCAGCCATCAGGTCCGTATTTGCGGTAATAACGGTGCAGGTGCGCGTCCATTCGGTCGAGCACGTCATCTACGCCTTTGCCGCGTTGGCATGCGCAATTATCTCGGATAAAGGATCTTGACATCTGAGGGTAAAGGATATTGTCGCATAGGCTTCGCTGAAACTGTCGATCTTTGATTCTCGTAGCCATAATGACTCTGTCTTTTGGCTCATGAATCTCAAACACTTGGTATGAATCGATCTTGTACTTCCCGCTGAGCAGCGCTTGTCGAAGTTTGTAGGTGTTCTTTAGCCCATTAGCTGAGTATCCGGCAACGCTATCCTTCCACATGACATTCCTTCTGCTTTTAAGCAGCGCTTTGTAAAGCTCGCAGAAGGTTATAGATTCTTCGTAGTCGGTCATATGTATGCCGGCGTGTATAGCAGCACCAGATCGAAAACTGGCTGCATCGCCGGCCTGTATTCCCCCTTCATAGTTTTTAGGGGCAAGTCGAACGCTCATTGTATGAGGTGTGCTGATTTCGGCTTGCGCCTACTTTATGCAGACTGTTCCCACAATCCGGGGCCACCCCGTTGCCGTTGTTCGCATTGTTGTTACTCAACGTCCCGTCCGCTTTGATGTTGCGCACATTGTTCGCGTTCGACGGATTCGGCGAGCGCAGGAACCACGGAGTCAAGGAGCTTACAGCGTTCGGCTTTATGATCACGCCTTTTTCAAGGCGGCATCATCAGTTTGCTTGTCCTGGTTTCTTGCGTGTGTTTCTTTATCGCTTCTTCGCCAGGCTTGCAGCAGCATCTCTACCTCTAATACAAGTCCTGTCCAGTATTCCACGCGCTCGTGCTCAAGGTTCAGGCAAGCATATGCCAGTTCAATCAGGGTAAGCAAAGACTCTGCGTGGGCATACGCTTCAACCTGCTGCCCTCGGCGGTAGTCATAGTCAGCTTGTGTTTCCACCCTCACAGAGTTCGCTCGCCTTATGCAAGTCAGCAAGCTAAGAGATTCGGAAACAATGGGCTGAGTGAGGATCCATCGGTTGCGCTTTGGGAAATGCTCTTCATTCTTGCAGATGGTGATGGTGTATGCGCACAGTCGGATCACTTTGGTCAATACCTCAAGCTTGCCAGCCTTGCGCTTTGACTTGATGACAGCCAAAGGCATCACTTCCTTTCTGATCCGCACCTATCGGCGCGGATTGGTGGATTAGCCGATTACACAATCCGGGGCCACCCCGAGGCCGCGGCTGGTCGCAATGCTGCTACTCAACGTCCCGTCCGCTGAGATGCCGCGCACATGGTGCGCGTACGACGGAGGCGGCGAGCGCAGGAACCAGATACGAGCTGTGGCGGGATTTGTGATGTCAAACTTGATCCTGTCAGCTGCTGTTGCGCCGACATAATAGGCGAGGGTAGATCCTTCGGCAATGCTGTTGTTGTTTCCAAGTCCAAGTTCGGTCATGCTGGGCAAGAACATCTTGTCGCGCAGTACGTAGCTGCCTCCGGTAACGCCGCCTTCTTCATATACGGTGTTCCTGATAACGGTGACGTCAACCGGGATGATCGCGTCAAGGAAGTCGCTGTCGAATCCGGCAAGGAAGCCTGCTGCGTTTGCATATGCAGGAGGCGTGTCAAACTTAGTCTGAGGGGACCACCAAGCGTTGGCGGCTGCGGCGCTGTTCAGCCACTGCCTGGCGGCGCTTTCTCCGGCATTGTTGCTGCCATATCTGAATCTTTGCACATGGTTCATGTTCTCTGTGAGGCCATCCGCTGTGCCAAGATTTGTGCCTCCGTTCCCTTCCGAAACGCTCAAGCCGCTCTCTATGACAGAACCATCAACCGCAGTATATGTGCTGAGCTTTGTGCTGGTTGATTGTGTCGATGATGCCCAGGGGAACATAATCACGCCCCCAGCCGGGATAGGCTCAGAGATGGTGAATTCAATCGTTTTATCTCCACCATTAGGCTCATCATATCCAGCCGGAAAATCAAAATGGTATGTTCCTGCGGCAAGCCCGTTTTCGCAATAGTAAAACGCCTCTATTGCGTCAATCTGCCGACTATAGATTACAGGGTCCATCCCGATACGCATGGTGTGTCCACTTGGATTGAGGGGGTTTGTGTCGTGATCGTGCGCCATGACAGTCCAGATGATGTCGCCATATGTCGCATGAGTCGTGCGGAGCTTCGTCCCAACAGGAAACACCTGTGGCCCTTTGCCAAGTCTTACAAAATAGGCAACGCGCTCCCATGTATCAGCGGTTGATATAGCCAGGGCGATTTCGGACGCTTCGTTTGCGGTCTGTGCCGCGTCAAGCGCAGCATCCTTGGCTGCCTCGATCCCTGCGTTGGCTGCGTTAAACGCATCCTCCGTGCCCTCGTACCCACCTGCAACAGCTGCGTCATAGGCGCTGGGGCCGGTCATGCCCCGAGCCGCAATTTGCTGCCAATGCGACGTATCGGTGACGGGTACGCCAGCCGCAGGTGTGGAGTTGATGTACATGTATGAGCCGCCATTTGCGCTCACAACTTTATATTTTTTATATACCGTTTCTGGACTATAAACACCACCAGCGGACATGCCGACGGCACCCAAATTAGTTAATGCCATTAAATTTCAACCTCCAATTCTCCGTCAGCGTTGATTGCAAAGGTGATTCCCTGCAATTTCGCCAGTTCTATCCCGACATCACTTACAATATCTGTCATTGGCTTCAATGCGTCGGCTACGGTTATAGTTGTGCTATCGCTTCGTGTAAAAACCAAGTTATTGCCATTTGCGGAACCGCCGACGATTTCAGAATCAATCGACGACTGTGCGGCGTCGTTAACAGATTTCAAAGCGTCCGTAACAACAAGGCTTGTATTGTCCTGTTTTGTGAAAACAAGGTTGTCTCCATCTGCGTGGGCAGATTTTATTCTTGCATTTTGACGGGCTGTTTCCGCAATTGCACGCAAAGACTCTGCCTCTACTCTTGATGTCTCGTTTTGTTGTCTGACGCCTTCTGCGGATGCTCTCGATTGCTCGGCAGGAAGGAACGTATCGACATATCCTTGTGCTAAATCCCTTGCAGACTCAGCCCCTTGCTTCGCGCCAAGAGCAGACTGAGCATAGCCTTGCGTTGCATCTCTATATTGGAGCGACAGGTTTTTTGCGGACACAGACTCGATGGCGGCATCCCTTGCGATGGTTGCGTTTTCTTCGGCATAGTCTGCATACGTGTAGGCGTCGCCCCTTGCAGATTCCGCAAGCCCCTGTGCTGTCTGCGCATCCCCCGCAAAACCTTCTGCTTCGTCTCTCGCGTCCTTGGCCCGGGCAGCATCTGCCTTTGCGCCTTGCCCTGCCTGTACGACCTCGGACACGTAATCTTCCATCGCCTCGGGTACAGGGCCGGTGGGGCCGTGGCCTGGTGATACGCTGGTAAATACACGCACAGACCGTTTTTCCTTGTCTCCAACGCTGCACCTAATGACGGCTGTGCCGGAGCCTTGCTCGGCTGTTAGCTGGGGCGGGATGAGCCAGTTAAGGATATCCCCAGATAAGGAAACTCCCGGCGATATGAAAGGCTCACTTTGGATGGGCGTTGTAACCGATATTCCTATGGCTGCATCGGGGTACTCTTTCAGCCACTCGCTGATGTCTATTTCTATTTTGTGGGCGTTTGCTTCACCCTGATTTCCCAAGGATAGCACCACAGGCATGTTGTTTATGTTGTACATTATCTCGACTCCTAATTCTTCCGCACCGTGCATCTAACATTCTGATACACCAGTAAATCAGGGTATTCCGCAAGCCAATCTGAAATATCAAATTCGTGCTTGACACTCCCCACGGCTAAAGCCGGGGGATTCTTGGTTCCACGAGCGTTGCCCCTGTTTGGTCTTATATGCTCTCCCCAAGCGTAAATTCCCGCATGTCCTGCGGTACAATTCTATTTCAGGCTACGTTTAGGATACGCAACCCTTCATCTAAAATATTCTTTGCTGCGTTCACATCTCTGTCGTGATGTACGCCGCACTTCGGGCAATCCCATTCCCTGACAGCGAGATTCTTCGTGTCAGAGTTCTTGCATCGGCAAGAGTTGCACGTTTGGCTTGACGGGTAAAACCTATCTACTTTGACAAGTTCCTTCCCGTACCAATTGCACTTGTACTCCAACTGCCTGACAATCTCGCCCCATGATGCATCACTAATCGCTTTCGCAAGCCTACGGTTCTTGACCATGTTTTTAGGCACGAGCGTTTCTATCGCAATCAAGTCGTAGTCACGCACAAGTGATGTTGTCATCTTGTGTGCGTTGTCAAGCCTTTGATTCGCAATACGCTCGTGTAACCTTGCCACTTTGATTCTCGCCTTTTCTCTGTTGTTACTACCACTTGATTTTCGGGATAGCCTACGCTGGAGTTTAGCAAGTTTCTTCTGTGACTTGGCGAAGTACTTCGGGTTTGTGAAGCGATGATTGTCTGATGTAATGGCGAGTTCCTTCAGCCCAAGATCAACGCCTACCATTGCCCCTGTTTTGTCCACCGGTTGAATTTCAATGTCCGTACACAAGACGGACACGAAATACTTGCCACTTGGATTCTGGGATACAGTTGCGGATATGATTCGCCCTTCTATTTGCTTAGACACCTGACACCGCACCAATCCTAACTTCGGGAGTCGTATATGCTTCTCGAACATCTTGATGTTACTCGATGTTCTATAACTCTGATGCTTGTCGCGCTTGCTTTTGAATTTCGGAAAGCCAGGCTTATCGCCTGACTTCACACGCCTAAAGAAGTTCTGGTATGCAGCGTCTAAATCTGCAAGCGCATTTTGTAAAGCACACTTGTCTGGTGTTCTAAGCCACTCGGTTTCCTTTTTAATCTGGGTTAGTCGCTTGTCTTGTTCAAACCGCCCCGCTGTGCGCTTTTCACTCTCGTATATTGCTATGCGCTCGGCAAGAAAGTGGTTATAGACCCATCGCTTGCATCCGAACGTTTGTGCTATGAGCGTTGCTTGTGCGGTCGTTGGATATATCCTAAACTTGTACGCCTTTTCCACTTTCTCACCTCCTTTACGCCGCTATCCCCATGCCTAAAGGCAGGGGCTTGCGCGGCGGCTAATTTCGGGCGGCGCTATTTCAGTTCGTGTATCAGCCAAAGTTCGTATAGGTATGCGGTCGATTTTTTATCAAAGATGAAAACAAGTTTGTTTTCGTCACCAATAATCAAATCAATTAACTTCGCGCCATGCCGAATATATGCGGACACCTGAACAGGGTTCAGGATGCGCACGCAGTCCGACATTTGGTATTTGATTCCTGTTAATTGTGAAGTGATTGACACTTCTTCCAACGTCTTTGACATTGTTCACCTGCTAGGCGAAGCAAAAAAAGGGGGTACAACACAACAGGTGAAGTACCCCCTTCGGGTGCTTCACATCATTTTCTTTTGGGGAAACGGATTGCAGGCCCCCGTTGGGGCTGAGCGGGTTGCGGCCTCGTCTGCGCAACCTCGCCACCCACAACAGGCTTTTCATCCTCCTGCAAGATTTCTGCAATTACAACACGATTATGCTCGGGGTAGTTTTCCCAGCCATCAATATTAACGCTTTCGAGCATTTCTTTGGCGGATTCCTTTTTCAGAAGTCCGCTGCCGTACTCGTGCAACACCATGTACGCCTGAAAATGCCCCTGTTCGCACGCAACCGCACGCCACGGGGCAAAGTTCTTTTCGTTTACACAGGTGTCGCAAGCGTTGTAGCCCTTGCCACAAACCTTGCAGGTGTGGTTGAACTCACCCATTAAACTTCGGGAACGATCAACTCAAACAGACGCTTCTCGTGATCGCAATAATTCTGCATTGCTTTAATGGTGAAAGGATGCTTGCCATCAGTGGTGAAGTCCAGGTTGTAGTCAGACAGCAACTTGGCCTGGGGGAAAATCAGGTACGCCTTGTACTTCACAGAGATGTTGCAAACATCAGCGCCCAGCACTTCCATGATGAACCGGCCAGCGGTGGGGAAGTTCTTGGCGGTGTTCTCAACAGAAACTGCGCCGTTGTCAGTAGTGCCATCAGCCTCATACTCGTACACAACCAGCACACGCTCGCCAGCAACGGCGTTGGTGGGCGGGGTGATTTTCTTGGTGCCAGCAGTAACCTTAAACACGTCAGAAGCAGCGTTTGCGCCAGCGGTGTATTTCTTGCCGGTGGTGCCATCGCCGTTCAGCACATAAATGAAGGGAACCTCTGCGCCGGAAGCACCAACGGGGGTGCGGGACAGGGTGATGTCAGTGCCGGAAGTCCAGGTAAACTCCTCGAAGGCGGGGGATTTGATCTTGGCGGTGCCAGAAGCCACCTTCTTCTTGGTGCCGGACTGAGCAGCCAGCAGACCCAGGTCAAGCAGAGAGTTCTCGGCGCTGAATTCGGCCTGTTTGCCCTGCTCAAAGGTCATGATGGGGGTGCCCATCGCGTCAACAGCGTCCCGGCTCTCAGAGGTCACGGACAGGCTGGGGTTCTCAATCTGGTTCAGAGACCAGAGGATAGACTTGTCCGCAGAAGAGAGCATGGTGCCACGCATGATGCGCTCGATTACAAAGTTGTTAATATCAAGAGCCATTTTTTCATTCCTCCTAAAATAGAAAAGGCCCTCACTCGGAGGGCGGTGTTAGGACACAATTTGTTTTGGCGGCGTAGGCTTGTAGATGTCCCTAGTCCAATCAAAGGACTCCTTGGGAACCTTCGACAAATCAGCCATGCCAGAATACCCGCCTTGCAACAAGGCTTGGGACGATTGGATTACGCCGATGCGTTTCACAGAATCGAAGAACTCAAACATTTTCATGTTGCGCACTTGATTCAGGTTATACTTAAAACCGGGACTGTTTACCATCGCAGAAATCAGAGGGAGCATCATGGACTCATAGGGCTTTTTGGCGTTGCGTGCTTTGCGCAACCTGTCATCCTCAATCATGAAGTCCTTAGTTCCTTGGTTTGCCGCAAACTCGGGTGTTTTCGTGATGCCATGCAAGCGTGTCACATACTGCATCATCTTAGCGTGGACATAGAAATCAATCTTGAGTTCACTTTCCTCGTCATACAACAGCAAATCGCCATTGGGTTGCTCATACATCTTGAGTTTTGAGAAGTCTAACTCCCCAAACAGAATGCGTGTTTGATTAACGCCAATGCTCCGTGTTGCGATGTAAAACATCTCAAGGTCACTGATTTTCTCGTAGTCCAGGCCCATGTCGGCCAGTTCAGGCTTAAAGTCAGACGAGATTGAAGTAATCATGTGAACCATAGAGAAATACTCTTGCTCACCATACTCTACAATCTCGCCAATGGTCGGCTGGCGTATCACAATCCTGTCGTTAATAATATGATCATCGCCAAAGTATAGGCGGAGCAGGTCAAGTTCCTTCAAATTCGTTCACCACCCTACTTCTGGGAGGTGGTGCCGGGAAGCGTGCTACAAAACCTGTTCCAATCCTGTACACGATAATGCAGAATTCTGCCCCTGAAGGAGTTGTGAAACACAAACCTGCCACCCGGTCTGCGCTCCAGTTTGCCAAAGCCGAAGTCAAGGTTGCCATTCAACAACCTGTCAATGCGTTGTGCCAGAGCATCCCGGCGAATTTCGCCAGACATGTTCATCATGCTGGTGGGCACAGCCACATACACAAACAGGTCAATCTCTTGGACGTGAGGGCCTCTTACAAGTCCGTCATCCACCTCAACGCACACAAACACCTTGGCTTCGGTAGTCGTTTCGTCCACATAATCGTAGAGAAACACTTGGTCGTTAATAAGGGATGCCGCTGGTAGCGGAGTGTTTTTCTTGCCGGTGATGAGCTCAACGCACTCAGCGTCGTTCACAATCAACTTGGCGACCAACTTTTTGTACTCAGTAAATTCTGACAAGTGCGCCACTTATAACCACCCCCCGCCAGGATCATCGTCGCCACTGTCTGTCGTGGGCGTGTTGTCTGCGACCATGTTTGCGATGTCGTCCGTGTCACGCAGAGTGTCTTCCTCTAAAGTCCAACGCAAAACACCGTAACCGTCATAGTTGAACTGTTCAGTGTCAACCTGGGTCACGATGTACGCTGTCGGCTTTGCAATCCTGCGGTCAACCAACAACCTAAAGTCGTGGTCAACTTCAATCGTTTCGCTGTTATACGGCAAAAAGAGAAGCCGTTGCGCAGAGCCTACTGTCATGGTCTTGTTGGATTCCACGCCGCTGTTGTACTGCGTGGCGTTATTCGTCACGACAGGATAGGATACGGTTGTGCTTGTCTTGGGCGACTTGAAGTTGACCGTATAGTTGCAGTACCAGATGACCGCCTTTTCGTATACCAAGTTATTGTCAACAAGGCTGACGACGAGCCACCACCTGTTGTCAAACTTGATGTACTGACCGCATTGCAATGTCCCGATTTCAGTCAGGATCTGCCTTTGGTCGGCGTTAGGTGGCGTATCTGCCGTTCTGTTCTGGACAATGGCACGGATGGTCGTTGGCGTGTTGGTAATCCTATCGCCATAAATCTGTACCGATTTGCCCATAAATGAGTTGATAAGTTCAACGAACCCGCCCTTGTCGCCGTTGAAGTTTCCTTCTTCAAAGCCACTGATGTTGGATGATGTCAGCGCATACCAAGAATCTGCCATACGCCCACCTCACGAGAACCAGTGTATTTTTTGCTTGTGAATCAGTTCCTTGGTTCTGGCAAGTTCAGCTTCGTATTCTGTCGCCGTGGCTCGTTTGGCATCGCCCATTCCGTTTAGCGCCAGGTCTTTTGTGATGATGTTATTCAACTTATTAACTCTGCTAACTTCGCGTTCCAAGTACCTGACTTTCATCAGATAGGCCAGGGTGTTGATAACGTACAGGGGGAGTTCGCCTGAAAATATCTGTGTGTCCTTGTCATAATACAAGTCAGATATGTTAAGTTGGAACTCGCCAAGGGCGTCCAAGAACCACTGATACTGCAATTCAGCCGCAATCGTTTCCCTGTCACGGATCGTGGACTGGAAACTTGTGATTACGTCCGTTGCGCTTGTGTTTGCCATTGGCTCACCCCCTTTAATCCACCGGGATTCCTGTGTACTTGTGAACCGCCTTGATTTTATCGTAGTCGTTGATTTTATGCTTCTTGATGTACTCAACCAATACGTGCCCTTCAGGGAGGGTCTTTACCATGCCCTTCATGTTCTTTTCAAAGTCGCCCATGCGCTTGTACTCAAACAGTTTTGCCATCTTTTCATCCGTCAGGACTTTTTGCTTGGTCGTTTCAGTTTCAAACTCAAACTCCCTACGGATATTTTCGTCTTCGATATAGAGCCTCGCATGAGACCCGCGCTCGTCAATCCCGACAAACTGGTTGTTCTTTGCGTAGCACTGGCTTACGACTTCTTCCGTCTCAATGTTCAGACGCCCATATGCGGGGATGGATACATGCCCCGGATTATTGATTCGCCTGAATCCTTGGGGCCAAGGGGTGAGGTTCACGACAGTAACTTTATCAGCCATCTAAATTGTCCTCCGTTAATATTGACTTCTTGAAATTGTCCCATTTTGATAGTGCTTGCCCAAGCCGCTCGCTCTTTTTGAAAGCGAAATAAGGGTACTTTGAGTTCTGGTTGTAGCCTTCGTACTCGTAATCAATATTCATTGCTTTCAGGTAGTGCATCAGCGGCAGGCTGTAGCAGTAAAAAATGTTCCCCATACACATTCCAAAAGGCAAGGGGCAACCACAATGGTCACCCCTGCCATCCTTTTTCTACGATGTTAGATTACAGCGCGTACCCAGCGGCGGGGCTGAGGGTCGTGTTGTTGTACAGGCCGATCTTGAACTCGTGCCCCTTCGCAACGTCAGCAGCCACTTCGATGTCGAAGCGGGTCATCAGATGCCCGGTAGCGATGTCGTTGCCGGTCAGGGAGGTCAGTCCGCCACGCACCCAAGTCTTGACGGGGCTGTTCAGGCCGGTGGGCGTGATGAGCACCAGGCCTTCGGGATACGCAGAAGCGAAGTCGGTTCCAGCGGCGTCCAATTCGCTGTAGATGGGCATATAGGGAATCTCACGGACGATAGCGCCCTTGTAATAGCCAAGGTAGCCAGTCCTGCGGACTTCCTCAAGCGCCTTCTCGGACATAATGAGCACGGTGCCGCTAGACGAAACGACCACAGACGGGTCGAGCTGGGACACGTTGGCGTAGGAACCGAGAATGGTCGGCACACCATGACGGCGAACCTTCGTCAGAACGGGGTCAAAGTTCGCAGCGGCGATACCAGCCTCTTCCGCAAAATACTTCACGCCAGTAGCGTTCTTGATGGCCGCATACACGGTCTTCAGGACGTAGTTGGACGCCTTGTTCATGATGTCAATGCGAACCTGCTGCAAGCCACGGTTTTCGCTGTCCATGTCGCCAAGGGAAACCTTGCGGTAATCAACCACATAGCCGCCAGAGATGGTCTGGGGCGTAACAGCATACTTGCTGACGGTCGGCACGGCAAAGGGCACGTCGCCATTGGGGGCCTGGAAGCGGGCAGCCTGCCCGGTGGTGCCGTAAACTTCGCGCTCAATGCTGTCGTTGGCGGCAATCTGCTCGAAGTCGCCAAAAATCTGCAACAGGCGCAGTTCCTCGTCAACCAGAGGCTGAATAGCGTACTTGCGGATCATGTTCAGTTCAGCAACGGCAGAATAGTCTCCGTTGTTGGCACGGGAACCCAGTTCCTTGATGTAATTCACACCCCTGTCAGCAACGTCCTTGCGGAAACTGGACAGGTCGCGGCCTTCCGCCATGGCAGAGAAAATCTCGACCACGGGGGACTTCGCGTTCAGTTCGCGGTTCTGGATATAGTCGCTGTCTTTACGTGCAGCGTTCAGCTCAATAGTGTATTTATCCATTTTCACTTTCCTCCTATTTGATTAATCTATTGCGCCACAACGGTAGCGGCAGACGCGACATGCACAAGGAAGTCTGCGGCGTTAACACCGTTCAGGCTCGTCTTGGCTTCCAGCGTAAAGTAGATGTTGTAGCCGGTGGCAGCGGCGACTTCAAGGAACTTGCCAGCATCGCCAGTCACATTCGCCGCGCAAGCAACAAAGATGTCGCCAACAGACAGGGCGGCGAAGTTAGCGGTGCCGGAAGCAAGGCTCAGGTGGTCTTCGGTCACGATCAGGTGTTGACCAGCCCAAGCAGCCACGTCAAACGCGGTCACATAAGCGTCCTTGGCAATCGTGGCGGGGGCGACCTCTTCGCCGTCATGGTGCAGGATCGCCAGTTTCAGTTCTGCGACTTTCGCAGCAGCGGCGTCCGCCAGGGCAACCGTCTTGCCAGCGGCGATGGAGCACAGGTAGCCGTTCTTGATTTCGGCGTGCGCCTTGATGGTGGGGTCATTCTTCGCAGTTGCGAACAGACCGATGTCACGGAATTTAATCATTGTCTTTTCCTCCTATGTTTTGGCTTTCCTAAAAGATGCTGACTTCTTCGTTGTCTTCGTTGGTTTCGTAAACGGACGCAAAGATGTCAATATCCTCTTCGTCCTTCTTCTCGGCTGCGTTCTGCTCTGCAACCTTGGCGTCCTCAATGGACTTCTTGGCGATGGCGACAAGAATCTTGTCAACAATCGCATTGACCTCATGGCTCATGGGGTCTGCCTCAAAAGCAGTGATTTCTTCCTGGGCAACCGCCTTCTGCTCATCGGTGAAGTCAGCGAGTGCAGCATTCAGTTCACCAATGCGAGCTTTCGCCTTCTCAGCGGCAATCAGAACCCGCAGGCCCTCAGCCTCGTCCCACAACTCCTTGTACTTGGCGTCAAGTTCGTTGCGCTCCGTCTCCACAGCAGCCAGAGCAACCTTCAGCGATTCCACGCTGGCGTTCAACTCTGCCACGGTGCTTGCGTTCTGCTCAATCACCTTTTCCTGTTCGGCGGTCTTATCGACTTTGGAAGCCAGTTCGACCAACAGGTTTTTCAACTCATCCATCTTTTCCTTTCCCTCTCTTTCCCTATTGCTATTGAACTCAAGTAAAACCGCCGACTGGTCTGCCGGGCGTACCCCAAGCAGGGCATAACCGCTGTAATCAAAAGCGGTAGGCACTCTACCTTGTTCAAACTTGCCGTTTAAGTATTTGATTCTGTCGTTTTGTTCAGTCCTGACGATTTCGACACTGCCCTTGGGCGGCGCACCCTCCTGAATTCTGCCTTCGAGCCATTTCACAAACTCGTTATGGCGCATCTGGTCGATGGTGCCCTCAGCGATCACAACACGGGTCGGGATACCGTTGATCTCAACGGTGTCCAAATAACCACGCTCTGCGTTGCCGATAATCGTTGCGTCCTTGAACACAGGAAGCCCGTCTTCGACTTCATGCTCCCCGTGCCCCAATAATTCTGTTTCGTCACCGTCTAAGAATTGAGCAGTAATGGACATGCCTTTAATGCTCTCTAAGTTGTCCTTGCAGTATTGCTCAATCCAACAAATCCCATTGTCATTGAACTGCTTGCCGACATTGTTCTCTACAACGTCATCGGAAAACACTTCATGTAATACTGCCTTGAACGGACGGCGACCGTTCTTTCTTTTCTTTGCAGAAAGTTCAAAACCAAGCATTCGCCTCACCTCCTTTCGCCTTACATAGTGCTAGGCTTCGGAGAAGCGTTAGCGTTGTTCGTCTTGCTCTTGACCGTATTTTCATTTGTTGGATTGTCGTTTTCTGGGCGACCAGTTTTCCTGTCCTCGCGGCTCAAGGTGCTGCTGGTCTGGTGAACCGGGTACTTGTTCTCAATGTCTTCCTCAAGTTCCCGGTCAAGAATGCTGAAGAAGGCATCCGGTGGCACGCCAATGGCAGCAGACCACAAGGAGATGCTGCCCTTGCCCTGCAGATAGATGCCCTTCATGTACTCCACATATTCCTTGCGGTTGGCGTAGGTGATGGGCAGATAGACCACGTTGACAGGGTAGTTCTTGTCCCTTAGCACGCAGGCGTTGATGACCTTGTTCAGTTCAGAGGTGATTTCGTCAACCACCTTGAACACAGTAGCAGTCACCAACTTCAAGTTCTCCTGCAAGGATGCAAAAGACGTGTCCCCAGCGCCGGACAACAGGGCTTCAGCAAACCCCAGAGAGGTTGCGATGTTATTCCGCAACTTCCTTTCGTTCTTTTCGTCAAGCACATCCACGTTCACGCTCAGGCTATCAATCTTGGTGCCAGATGCAACGGAGAAAAAAGAAATCCCGCCTCGATTGTTCTTGGTGGTGATGCCTTGCTTAACCGCATCGTGCTGTTGCCTTTGTTGGTCTGAGGACAGTGCGCTTGTACCTTGCTCCTTGCCCGGGGGGAAGGTCTGATATACAACCTTGTTGTTTACCTCGTCCAACACCCTGCGCTTGGTGTCCGTGTGATAGTCTGCAAAATAAATATCAAGCAGGGCGGCCAATGCAAGGGGCCTGCCCCAAGGCTCTGACTTCTTGCTCCTGAACTTCACACAAATGGTGTGATCGTTATTCAACACAAGCCACTTGTTCCTACCAGTAGAACTTGAATAGGTCGAATAAGCCTTGCGGAACTCGGGCGGGAACTTCTTCAATTTGGATTGTGCGCTTTCATTGCCAGAAGCCTTATCAAAATAGGACAGGTCAAAGGCAAGCACAGGGCTTGAGTTCTTTAGCCCGATAATTTTCGTGTATTCAGGTTGCAGACTGACAGCGGATGCCCGAACCATCTCATTAATCTCTGAGATGCCTTGCACATCTGCATCAGACATGGTTCCGCTTGTTTTGATGGGACGCTCCCTGAAATCTACATAATAGAAAGCAATCCCGTCCACCAGCGAATTGTGCAAACAGTCACGCACTAACTCCCTGTCCCGCAGGGAATCAAGTGTAGCCTGCACCTTGTTCTGGTATTCACGCTTCTTGGCTTTGCTTTTGCCGTATGGCACAACCACCTTATCTAAGGTAGGAAGTGCCACCATCTTGTCCACGGTGTTCGCCACAATGCCATTCAGGTTATAGACAGTCCGACTTAGGTCGCGCAGTTCTGCGTTGTTGCCCATCGGGTCTTGCATCATGTTCCTAATCTGCTCAGGTCTGAACATGCTGTACAGGTCTGCACCAAATAAGCCTATGGAATAGTTGGCGAAACTGTTGACATAGGACTGCGCCTCATAAGTAACTTCGCTCAATGGCAACACCCCCCTTCTAATTGATTAATGCAGTGTATTCGTAGTCTGATGTATTTGAAACAAGGTCTCGCTCAAGAAGGGATGCCAAATACACGCCATACGAAAGACTGGAGTATCTATCTTTTTTGTTGCCCCCAGTCTCAAACACCCGGATGTCTCCTGTCGTGGGCGACTTCGTGTATTCAAGGCTTATCATCTCTGAAATGAGTGCCTGTGTCTCAATATACGGACGTTCATAGAACACCAGCGTCTCTGCGTCCACCGCATTCTGGTATTCCTTGATGTTCGGGATAACTTCTTCCATTGCAGTAGCATGGTCAACCAGCAGTTCAAGCCTGTTGCTTGAAATGCAATCCCGCATCAGCATGGCGATATCGCTGTTCAGTTTGGCAGATGCCGTCACCACAAAGGCCACAGGCATCGCACCCGGCGTGACAATGCGCCTTGCTGTGTTGTCATCGTTGAAACACACCCACGGGGGATACTCACAGTCACGCTCGCTGTCGTACAGGATTTGGGCCAGGCGGTCGTAAACCAGGATGCCACCATTCCGGGCGTCAATCACCACATAGTCGCAATTCAGGTCATAAAAAAGGCGCTTGATGCGCAACGCCTGATTGTCAATGTGGCTTCCCGGGTCAGCCTCCATGTATGGAACGGCTATCCTGTAGCCGGAACTGGTATAGTTACCATCCCCGTCAATCTTCATGCCCAACTTCTGCGGGAATAACCTCAACAGCGTGGTCGCAGAATTGTCGTTGGTGGACTTGTCAACAAAGGCAAAGTCGCATGATAGAATACGAATTTCGTCAGCGTGCTTAGGCAAATCATGGGGATTTGGCCTCTTCGACCTGTCAAAAGGCGACCTCGGATAGATACACTTCTTCTGAACCTGACAGCCCACCAAGGACTTGTAAGAAAAGAAGTTCCTGGTGTTCTCGCGTAATAGCCCGTTCTCGTACTCGATAAACCATGTGATGGGGTCTGCGTTCCGTTTGTCACGCTCCAACTGTTGCTTCGACTTGATCCTATGCTTCATTACAATAGCAAGGTCAAGGGCCGCAAAGCACCCGGACTTGTCACGGTAGTAGTCATCCACTAGGCCAGTACACAGCGGATAAATCCATTCTGTGCTCGCACCAGAGCTGCTGATATAAACGGTTGTTGGCTCTTCGTCCAATTCCTCAATCTTTTCGTATTGAGGAAGCGTCCTGAACTCAGCAGGGCGAACAATCTGGAAAGGAATCGCAACCCTATCCACAATGTCCTTCGGGATGCGCCTGAACTCTTCCAAAATCAGCAGGGACGACCTGTTGCCCAATCCACTTTCAAGGGCAGGCACAACGACAATGCTTGAGTCGTTCCTGAACTTGACCTCTGTTTTGTTCTGGCTATTGACGATATCAACAATCTCAAGGTCGAGCCGTTTGCTTTTCGGTATGAGTTCCTTCTTTATCTTTTCCTCGATAATCAAGGACGACATGCCCTTTGTGGCGCTCATGATGACAACCTTGGTCTTGGGGTATAGAATGGCCTTCGCACAGGCGTACACCGCTACAATCCAAGACTTCGCAGCGGCACGGGCTGCCACAATCGCAATCGTAGGATGCACATTCATCAAGAAAATCAGAATCATTTGATACCAATATAGGTTGATTCCCAAATAGTCCCGGATGAACTGCGTCATGTTCCTGCGATAGTAGGTGACATAATCCATGAAACGCTCTGCGTTATCTTGGTCATTCAACCAATGGTCTTTGGCGAAGTGCTGGCTAACCTTTTTTTGTGTCGCATCAAACATCTTCTTCGCCCCCGATGTTAAACTCAGGGTCTTTTTCGTTTGAGCCAGTCAACCAATTTCGTAACGGGCGGAACATGAAGCGTTCCACATACTCACCAAGACCGTCCATGTCCCTGTACTTCTTCTTATCCTTATAGTTTTCAGCAGGACAGAACCGCTCAATCTCACGAACCCAAGCCCCAAAGGTGCCCTCATCAACGCCGTCATTCTTAGGCGACACATCAAGGCCAATCACCTTCAGGGCATCCTGATACAAGGCAGACAACGTTTTGATATCAGAAGCCTTGCTGTCGCCGTCCTGCAGAAACCTGTTGTGTTGACACTTGTACTTACAGGCGTCAATAATCACGCTCTCCTGTAGGGGGGTGGGGTTGCGCTTTTGTTTCATCAGCGACTTGTAGAGCGTCTGCATGAAAGCGTACTCATCGTTTGAGTAGCCAACGCCCCAACGGTCAAGAATTTCCTGCGAGGGCTTTTCATTCTGGAGAACGGACGCCTCTACAACCTCTTGCGTGGGGGCATTGATAATGCCTCCAATCACAGCCTCTTGATCAAGGGTGTCCGTGAAGTCAGTCCACTTTTTATATTGAACCAAGCCAGTTCTTGCCAAATACGCACTGAATGGCCTTTCGTCAAAATAGGTAGACTTTGTTGCCGACTCGTAAATCTCTTTTGAGAAATAAATATTGAAGTTCAAACATAACGTATAGATGCACTGTTCAATGTCATTATCAAAAACCGCTTTATAGTGCTCAAGCAATTCGTCAAGGCACTTGTTGCAAACGTGCAGATACCCGCTGTTTGCTTCATAAAATGTACTACGAGATTTTGAGAAGTTCGTTTCACGCTTCTGATAGACGACCCCACAGCGCAAGCACATTAGGTTTGGCCTTTTTTTAGGCTCCGCTATGGTTTTCGGCCTTGACACACGGGCTTTTGGAGCAGTGCTACTTTTCCTTGCCATTTACATTTTTCACCACCTATAAATTACAATGCTAATTTTGATATTGAATCTTCCACAAGGTCGCTTGCTGGCCTGTCGTCATACACCCTCAACATATCTGCGCTCGCCCACCCAAACATCTCCACCACAACGCTATCCGGCACGCCTGCCCTCAGCAGTTGCGTGCAACTATAGTGGCGAAATCCGTGAATATACGCCGGTCTTTTTGCTATTTTTGTGAAAGTGTTCGCCCAAGAGTTTGCGGCAGATGCTTTTCTATGCTTTGACATATCTGATGGTTCTGGGAAAAGCCATTCAGACTCAATACCGTTTTCAGAGCGATGTTTTAACCAAGCATCCAAATAGGGCTGAAAAAGGTCTGCGATTACATATGTGTTGAGCATTTTGCCCTCTTTGCCTCGCCCTTTTGTCTTGATTTTGGGCGTGAAATACAGCTTGCCATCAGCAATCAGATTTTCTTTATCAAAGTGCTCAACCTTGTAACGAAACAGCTCGCTCTTGCGCCTTCCAGAATAGACGGCCAGCGCAAGATAACAAGCCTTCTCGTATTCTTGCCGCTCCATCAAGGTGCTAAGCAGAGCATTAACTTCTTCTTCGCTCCACACGGTCTTCTCTCTGACCATCTCAAGAGGAGGGGCCTCAATCTTGCGAACAATTGACCTGAATCCCTCGTAATCTTCATCCTCATCAGCGATAATGTTTTCAACATAATTTGATAAGGACGAGATTGCGCTGCGCAACCTGCGCACACGGTTGGACGAGTTCTCGTTCTCGTTGATAAGCCACCCTTGATAGCGGATTAAATCACGTTTTGTGATTTCACGGAACGGCTTGTTGCTGTTGTGCTGTAGATTCCACACAAACAGGATGTCTAAGTCGTTCTCATAGCCCGCAATCGTATTCGGCGACCTATTGATGTTCCTCAAGTATTCCAAGAACTCTGTTTGCAATTCCCTGTTTTCTGGAAGCACTTGGCTGATGAGTTCTGGGGAAGTGAGTTTATTAACTCTGGTTTTTCTGCGCACCCAAGCACCCCCCCCTCAACAAAATTGCGCAACAGAAAAAGGCCTCGCATTTCTGCGGAGCCTAAAAAGTGTTTTCAAATTTGGCGTTTAGAAGCGATTCTATCGTCCTAAATGCGGACATTTGCACAGGACGATGAAACACCTTGCCTCGAAAAAATCACGTCTGAAACCCGTTGATTTCATTGACTTTTTTCTGGCCTAAAAGCGGACATTCGACCCCTGTGAATTTCGTGCTCGGCGCTTTCGGGCCGCATCCCGCCGAAGTCGCTCGATTTGAGCGCATTTGTCGCAGTATTTTTGCCTGTTTGAGCGCATGACGATTGGTTCCTGGCACCCAAAGCAAAGGCCGACAGATTCTGTTGGGTTTTTCTTTGCCTTTGTTGCAACACCACTAATTGCGTCCTCTTGCTTTTTGGTGGCCTCAACCTTCCATCTTTCGTAGAAGGCTTCCACGTCCTTATCCGCAGGAAGCACAGCCTCTCGGAACCACTTGCAAATGACACCGCGTTCAAAGAACTCCTCGTCAGCCTTGCGCCATCCACAAGGGATATCCTTGATGACGCAGAACCCGCTATAATTGTTGCAACAAGTTCTTTTTGCTAACCTATCCAACAACCGAATTAGTTGAACCTCTGAAATATTTGACATTGATACCCCCTAAAAATTATGGTGCCTCATGCGAGACACACGGGATACATGGAGACAATTCCTTGGTCGCCAATCACACAGGCTGTTTGGCTTGGAAGGCCACGCAACCGCCTTTCGGTGGTATAGGCGTCTCCGCTGCCGGATAGACTGCCTGACTGGATGCAGATGACGCTTGAAATATCTTTGTAACTGGGCGTGTGCATGTGCCCAGACAATACGGCAAAGGGCTTGTAACCAAGCCACATGACAAGTTTTGATAAACCCGCATCCGTGAACGGATCGTAATCCCCATGCACAGACACAAAGGACTTACCACGAATCGTGAACTCGGCAACGGTGCTATCAATGTTTTCGCTAATGGGAACGATGCGGACACTGTCGCGCATATGAGAGAACTTGGCTTGGAGATGCCAAATAATAAGGTTGTCCAGTCGCTCATCTTTCAGGGCAACATCCTTTGGCTGAACCCGACTATGGTTCCCACCCACAGAATTGACATGAACCTTCTGAAAATTGCAGGTCAAAGAAAAAATAAAGTCTGCAATAATCTCGCTCACGCCGATAATCTGCTCAACAAGATTTTCTCTATTCTCAATAGAAATAGAGGGATGGATGATGCCGGACAGTTGATCGCCAAGCAATGAAACCCAGATTTCATTAGCGCCGTGACGCTTGCCAATGTCTGCTAACTCATGCGCATACCTCATAATGCGCTCGTAGGCGATATCGCTGTTATACTTTCCGGTATAACTGTCAAACTCAATCCCATAGTGGATATCTGACAGGCAACACAGCAGGTCAGTGCCACCGTCCCTGCGCTCAAAAGTGGTAGGGGCATACTTGTCCTTGCCAAGCGCAGAGATAGTATCGCCTAGCGCATCAAGCGTGGAGTCCAGTCGGGCGGTGCCACGCAGTTTGCGATTCAGTTCGTTACGTTCATCCCGCACTTGGGTCTTAATCTTGTAGAGTTCCTGGCGTTCCTCGCGCAGTTGCTCTAAGTAGGCATCGCCACCAAGTTGCTTGACGAAAACGGATTCGTAAAAATTTTTGGCAGTAGCATATTGCTTTCTGTAGGCCGATTCTGTTCTGTAATCTTCCTCGGTGTCACGGAACTCACCGTTCATATAAGTTGCGATTTGCTCCCATGTGACATCAATTTCGCCCGAGTCCTTGGACTGACCTACCCTCCAAAGGAAGGCTTGTTCTTGCTCTTTTGGGTATCTAAACAATTCTGATATTAGAATCACCAACCTTAAAACTTATATTTCTTCGGCTGTGCTTGACACAAGCCCTCTAAAGTTTTTTGTCAAAGTGCAAATTGTCGCGAAGTCTTTGTCTTTGAACGTATCAATGCACTTCTGAAACCCGCTCCGATTCAAACCAATGTCACATTGGTTTAAGTCTCCGGTTAAAATGACAGCACAAGAATCATCTATCCTGGAAAGGATCAAGCGCATTTCGAGTGGCGTGAGATTTTGACTTTCCTCGACCCAGACAACGCTGTTTTTATATGTCTCACCACGCACGAAGTTGACGCTATGCGCCTTAACCCAAGCAGATCCGTTTTTCAAGTTTTCAATTGATGCTATCTGCTCAATCTCTCTTTCCGGGTTCATGTTGAGTGTTATCATTGCCCCAAAAAGCGGGACGACTTGTTTGTACTCCTTACACGCCACATCACCAGGCATGAAACCAAGTTTGTTTTCATATGGCGTAGCGAACACATACCTGAGACAATCAAAACCCTTGGTTTCAACCAACAGCTTCGCGCAACCAAGAGCGACAGTGGTTTTGCCACTGCCGCTTCTGCTTGGCACGATGGTGATTAGGTTTTTCGGGTGGTTCATGATTGCCTGCCGCATCGCTTCTTGTTCTTCCGTCAACTCTAGACCATAAAAACTATCAGGCGTAGCCTCTCTTGTTTTCTTTCTTGCCATACAGTGTCCTCATAGCAAGTTGTCAATGGACTCTACAAGCCCATCACAAATCCCGAGTTCCACAGCGTCCTTAGCAGGAACGAACCATTCCTTTTTGATTTCTCGGACAATGGTTTTCCTTGGGATTTTAGTGCGGCTCTCGACAAAATCAATCAGTTCGGCAATCATCCGCTTGTACTCTACGGTATATTGCACAACCTGATCGTGCGTGCCAGATAGCCCATCTGCGGAACCCTGATGCAACATAAAAACGCTGCCAGGCATGGCAAGTCGCTTGTGGCACGCCATGAAGATGAACGCCCCTGCGCTCTGGGCAGAACCCATGTTGATGCCCCACACAGGCGTCTTGGACATCTGAATCAGCGCAATCAAAGAATTGTTAACATCGAGGTCGCCACCAGGGGTGAAAAACATCAACTTGATGGGTTGGCGTTGCTCAGTCGGTTTGCCAACATCCTCTTTGTTAAAGTTCAGGATATATCTCTCGATTTCTAGGGCGTCTATATCAATCAGCCCGTCTACCCAAATCGTCCTGCGCTCAAGTTCCTTATAGAAGTTGATTAAGCACGGGTCTGGGAGTGATAAGTTCTCTGCCATTTTAGGAATCTCAATGCAAAGTTCTGACAACAGTTAGCCCTCAACTTTCCGAAGTTTTTGAATTAACGCTAAAACCTTGAATGTTTCCTCAACAAAGTAGCGTTTCCGCTGACTCTTCTGCCGGGCTGTCCGGCGAATGTGGGCTGATGGGATTCGCTTACGAATCTCTATCGCCTCATCCTGAGAAATGCGAATCACAAACACGCCCCCCTTTAATGTAAAATATGGCAAAACTTGTCCAAAAAAATTGACCAAAATAATTGTCCAAGAAAATTGTCCAAGTTTATGTATCCATATATTATTTTCCGGAGAAGACAGAACGATACAAACCCCAGATATCATTACCATTCAAAAGATGGTCTTTCTGGTTAGATATGGGCACGACCAGCCTATAGACAACCCCATCCGCAAACTGCTTCTTGTTCCACCTCCTCACATTATCTTTCTGACTTAGTGATTCCAAATACTCAAACATTATCAACTCTCGGACAGCATTCTTATGTGAAGTAAGCGAACCGCCACCAACCCAAGCATGAAGAGAGCGGTAAGGGATAGTAAACTCGCCATGCTTGTTTGCATATGCCTTTGAGTAGCAAAGCATCGCAAGCGCGTCACACCTAACAAGTTTTGCATCGAACCTTTTTGTTATTTCTTCTACATCGCTCTTTCCAATCCACATCGGGGCGCTGCCACGCAACAGAACCTTGTCGTTCCCGGCCTTGTCAATAATTCTGTTGACGCTATGCTCTATAAAAATCCCGTGGTCATTAGCCCAATCAAAAATCCTTGATCTTACCTCAAGGGGGTCAAGCCCATCGCCAAGCAAGAGCTTTGCAATTAAGTAGCACATGCGATACACATTCTGCGTTGAAATGTTTTTCCCTGCCAGATATTCCTTCGCCTCTAAAACCTGGTCAATCAATCTCCTCAAACCCTCCAATTTCGTCCACACTGACCTCTGCCATCCTGTACCTGCGCCCCAAATACACCCTGTCGCCACCCGGGTCGCGCTTCGGCAGCGTCAGCCGCTCCACCTGCTTGATATTGGCAACAATGCCGTCTCCTGCCATATTCCACATAACACGCTTGTCACGCTTAGGGTACTTTTCGTAGCCCAAGCGCACCAAGATGCATCCTAACGCCTTTTCATCAGGGCACGCCTGCCTGAACTTGTGCCTGTATGTGTCATAATGGCTCTGCCAGTTCGCCCTATAATGCCGGGCCTCTGAGCGAGTAAACTGCTTCTTTACATCCGCATCCTTGTACTTGCGAATCCGGGACTGCTCAAGATACAACTTCCGGGTTTCACGCCCAAACTCCAAGTACAAGTCCTCAACCGCCTGTGCAACCTCATCTGAATACTCAGCATCCGGGTCAATCATGATGCTGTAGTCAAACTCAGGGAAAACACGCTTCCAGCGGATGCCCCTGTCCCAATGCTCCAAGTCCCAACAAAGGCGGTTCATGTTGCTGGGCGAGCGAGACAACTTCTGTCTTGCGTAGTACGGATCACGATACTTCATAAAGTGGGGGAGAGGGCGACCGTACTTGGCGATGTGACGGGGCATGTGGTAAATTACGCCGGTCTTGCTCACGTCAATGGCCTTGCCGTTCAGAACTGAAATGATGTCGATGTACTTTTCGTACTTCTTCTTTTGCTCAATGGTTCTCGGGGTTTTGTTGTGGTATGCGCTTGCATAGTTACTGTACTCCCCAATAAGCGACTTCAAGGTACGCATAACCAACCCAAATCTATGCTCAACCGTATCTTCTTCAACCATTGCAGAGATTTTATCGTCAATATCAATAACGATAGGCACATTCCTATCAACTGCGTTTAGCATGATGTCATTATCAACAACGAGAACGAGATCACCCGGACTACCGCCAGTTTCCTGGTACTTTAACGCTCATCTAAGAGCCGGGCTAGACTATCTCATCATCCCAAAGGGATGGTTGGCGCTTCGAGTGGCGCTAATCCCCACCCTACATCAATAGTCGTTACACCTTCAGCCACAAGGCCGCTTGGCACGGTATTGGGTTTTAGCAGATGCCAGTCACCGTTCCACCGTTAGCAGGGCAAAGCCCCACACCGCTTTTGCTTGCGTTCACCAACTTTTCACCAACGCATTGCTACGCTGGGCGACAATATTTATCGTAATCAGCTCCGTTCATTCGTTGCGCCGTAACGCTCTTGCAATTCGCCATGCAAACATTCTCAAGATGCCCACAATACTCAACCAATTCTTCAGGTGCCACAGCCTTCAAAATCACATGCTCTGACTTGCAGATATGCGGGTTGCGCTCAATCAAATATTCGCCTTCATAGAACCCATCCGCATCCCGCGTAAAAAACTCGTCAGCCTCAAGGCTGCCCGTCAAGGGCAAGCCACCAATGTGCTGTAGCATCATAATCAAGTCCGGCACCAAGAACTTGAAGCACGCACGTAGCCACAACTTCCCGCACTTCATCTCATCCAAATATTTGCGGGTCATGGCAATCATGTACGCCCTCACGGACTGCTCTTTCAGCATTGCAGGGTTCTTCAACACGGCCTTCGCATACGGGCTAACCGGCGTACACCTGTCAGCGGTCAGCCCCAGAAAACAGAGGGTATGTAAATCATCCCCCTCAATCACCTTGTCTGCCCACTCGATGCTATCAGTCGCAAGTTCCCTAAAGTCCTCATAAGGCATATCCAAGTCTTGCAAAATCTGGTAGTTCGCACGGGTGAACACAGGCTCTTCGTCAGCCGTGAAGTTCCACTTGGCGATGCCAATGCAGTGCTCATACTTGGCAAAAGCGTCCCAATACCTGTCCCAGTCTGCTGAGGTACCGTCCTTCTTGAAATACGAAAAGCCCTTGTACATGCTTTCCGTCATAATAATCATAATGTCCTGAGCGCTGTGCCACTTGCCCCAGATATCCTTGATAAAATCAACGCCATGCGCCTCGAAGTACCGGCAATAGTCAACCTCAACCATCAGCCCCTTGATGAACGGCGCACGCACAATCATGCTGCTCATTTTGGCGTCATTGCCAATCAGCCCCTCAATCTCACGCACAAGCGCAGGATGAATAAGCCCGCAGCCGTCAAAGGCGTTGATGTCAATGTCCATGACCTTCTCTGCGACATCCTTCTGCGTCCACTCACGCTCACGGCCTTCCTTGTCAACAAACGTGGTCGTGGCGTCATAGATGTACTTGATGTCCTGATCCTTAATGGTCAGTTCCAAGTCCGGCACCACGATAATCTTGGGCTTCCACCCCTCAAGGCAATGGCATGAACTGAACATCAGACCACGGTAGGCGTAATACTTGGACAGCACCGTTTCCTTAATGTCCAGACCCATCGACACACGCTCGCTAACCTCGCCAGCAATCTGCTCGTCAATCATGCTGATGACCCCTACCCGGGTCATGGACGCAGAGCGCTCGGACATCACATACCGCCTGCCATGTAAAAGCACCCCCTCATAGACAAGGTGCTTGATGGCCTCGGCAGCATCGCTCACGCCCCCGCAATCAATGAAAATCACGAATGGGTTGTACCGTGATTTCGTCTTTGTGACCAGTCGCACCAACCTGAACAGTTGGTTGTCCTGTTGCCGGATATGGTGGGCGACCTCCTCCTCCGGCGACAGCGACAGGTCAAAGTTCGCATCAATCAGTTCACGCAGCGTGAAACTGCGCACGATATACTGCTTAGGTGCAAAGATTAATCGTCACCCCCAAACTCAGCCATCACGCCACGGTACTCTTCCTGGCGCATGTCTTGGTCGTCCACAACCTCCGCTATACAAAAATCCATCCAACTGGGTGGATGGAAGTAGGGGCAGGGGTGGTCTTGGCAGCATTGGTGGCACCACTCACAGAGCCAACAAAAGTTACGCCAGTCATCATATGGTTCGTGCTTTATCATAGTTCGTCATCATCCTCCCAAGAGATGTTTCCTAATATTTTACGATTCATAATTCCTCCCATTATTCCTTTGCTAAGTCATCAAGCCAGTTAAGCAAAAGCGTCCGCATCCGCTTGCTCGGCACATAGATCCAGATCTCTTTGCCGTCACGGATAGCAGAACGCCAAATCCATTGCACCATCTCTGACAAGGAATACTTGTCGTCGTCTACCTCAGCACCCTGAGAGTCGAAATACTTCTTATAGAACGGGTTCATGAAGAAGTTGATACAGTAGGCCAGATACTTCTTATGCCTATGCTGGCTCGTGGCACGCAAGTTGCACGCAATGAAACCTTTTGTGTAGCCCTTGCCCTTAATCCAGTCCTTAGCCTTGTCATAGACAGTCCATAGTGCATACTTTGACGTTGACGGGACAATGTTCGTATAGTAATTGACCAGGTTATCCCTGAGTTCCTCTATCTTAGGGTCTGACGGCCTGCGCCTTGTGAACCACCTCGACGAAAGGCTGAAGTCAGGCTCACCAATCTTGTTCAAGCCCTCATGGTCAATCACATGCACAAGGTTCTTTAGGTTGCGCTGGTGCGCTGCTACATTCGGGTAGTCAACAACCTTGTACCTCCCATCAACAATGTCCGTGTAAACAAAGTCGTACTCAATGCCATGCACATCAAAGTAATGCTTTTGCATTTGCGCCTCGAACATATAGGTCAGAACGAACACCTCTGAAAATGCCCTGAAAACATCTGGTGGGAATTGCCAGAACATGAACACTTCGTCGTAAACAAACAACGAACCGCTTTCAGCAACATCCTTGACGTCCTGATACCGAGAATCAGTTATCTCTGGTTTCACCCACTTAGCGGCAGTCCCGTCAATCGAGATATTCCCGGATGACTTGAGCGTGGCAATATCTCCGGCACTTAGATCAAAGTCGCCAACAACGCTGAACGCCTCGTCAAGAACAAGCGTGTACCCACCAGCCTGAATGAGTTGTGTGGTTTCCTCTGTGTACTTCTTGAACATGGCGTGTGTGCTTGCGATATTTTGGCCTTCCTCCAAAAGCCTATGAATGTCGTCAAGCCTGCCACGATCACTGCGAGGGACTGGCCGCTGAAATGCCCTCTTTTTGCAAGCCACAACAATGCGGTCAACCTCGTCAAGATAAGGTGTGATATAAACGAACCGTTTGTCCGTGTGCTCGTTCATGTAGTTTATAAATGCACTGCTCTTACCCTTCCCCATAATTTCGTCACAGACATGTACTCTCGTCACCGAAACCTCCTTATTTATCAATGTGTTTTTTGAAAAACAGCCAGTTTAGCCTTATGCCATAAGGGTTATCACTTCCGAGGTAATAAATCCGAAAAAAAAGTCAATAGAATCAACGCCTACGGGACGTTGCCCTTAAAGAGTCATGCGAGAAAAAAAGATTTTTGGATTCTATATTCCGATGTATGTCGGAGTCATAAAAACATTAGGCAAGTATTGAGAAAAATCGTCAAAAGAGAAAAGCGGCTGTCGCCGCTCCACGGGTATCCACACCCATCTAAGATTTCAAAAAAATATTTTTGATACCTGTACTACAAGCAACTATATCCGTCTATGTTAATATAGTTAATTAGAAAATACTTATTAAACATAGAGAATAATAGTAACTAACTACTCAAGTAACACTTACTATACTAGTAACTGTATACGTCTATGTAAGTATAGTTACTAAGAAAATACTTATTAAATATTGAAATTAATAGTAACTAATACTACCAGTAACACCTATCCACATAGATACATAACCCGTCTATGTAGATTTAATTAATACTATTCTTAATACACGGGCATAACCATCCCAAACACCTCCCTTCAACTTTTGACCACCCGCAAACTACTAATTCGTAACTTGGCAAATTGTCAGAAATCAGCCTCGTCCCACACATACTCCATCCTCAAACTCTTCACCCTTGTCCTGCCCATCAAGAAACTGCTCACTCCCCTCCTTAAACTCAATAACCTGTCTTTCATCAAGGTCGTGTACCTCAGCGTAGTGGTCAACCTGCTGTGTCTGGCCAGCACCATCACGTCACTCAATACCAAGCCGCTACCACCGCTCAACCTGCTTGAACTACCAACTGCATTGGCAATATTCAAAAATGTTTTTCTCAAAGTGTGAGAGCCAGCATTAATGTCAACGCCAGCAGCAACAGTTGCCTTGTGAATAATCCTCCACCCAGCATTCTCCGTCAGGTGCCAATCGCCCTTCTTGCTTGCCCTGCCGCTCTTGAACAATGGCTCGTCTGGGTCGAGAATCCAACCACGCTCTCTGTCAAAGTAAACAGTCAAACCATGAACCACAGACTCTGTAATCAATACCGCGTCCACACCCGTCACAGTACGCTTCTTGGTCTTGTGTTCCTCAATGTCCAAGACCTCCTTGAATGAACTTGACGCTGGGTCGTACACATCACCAACCTTCAACCGCACAAGGTCGCTAATACGCAACCCAGTTGATAAACCAGTCATCATCAAAGCATAATCCCTGTAATAACCACGATCTAATAAACCGTCTAACACAGCCTTGATCTGCGACAAACTCTCATAAGGTTGAACCGTCTTCGTACCAACACCCTTCACCTGGCGACCCTCATATCCTGGCTTGGGTTGAGGGTCAGGCTCATTGGTCCTGCTCCCTGTGCCCAAGTCTGGCTCTGCATCAGCCGTAGGAATGTTCATCTTTAACCTGATAACCACCCCCTTGTCTTCACAACCCTCGTCAACCACCTGCCACACTGCCTCTGACATTGACCTCTCCTTTCACTCTTAACCTGGATAGAGAGGAGCGGAAATAATTTCCCATCCTCCGTTCTGCTTGTCCGTCAAATGTTGGGCGCCGAACACTTCCTTCAACCCCACTACCATTATACCCGATAATCGGCAAATAAACAAGTGAATCAACGACTTTCAGGGTTTTATTTTGACGAAAACACCCTGGGCCCAAGAACTCGGAATAATGCTTGCCTGTTCAATGAAAGCCCCGAATAGCCTGGGCAGATATTAAATAACATCCCCCGAAAAGCCAGTAGCCATAATATGCTTGTCGAACCTTGTTGATAGTTAAACTGGTTTGGTGGAAGGGTCGAGTGTATTTGGAGGAATGTGGGTGGGAGAGGGCTACTATTCACGTTTCAATTTTTTTATGGGGGCGTCTGGATGTAAAGGCAGCCCCACTATTACGGGCTTTATGCTGGCAATCTTTTTGACAGTGGCTTGCCAACACGGCAAAAACAGTAAAAGCCGCCCAGGTTCAGAAGGTGGCCTGATTCGGGGGTTTGCTCGCAAGGGCTGCGCTATAAGATTGCCAATTTTTCAAAAACTATATCGTCCTCCGATACAGTCAAAAACACAAGCGTTATCAAGGCTTCTTCGTGCTGTTCCGCGGTTGCTGGAGGTGCTGTCTTATGCGGTGACAAGCGGGGCCGCGGTTGCGGCTTGCAAGGTGGCCGCTTGAGACTGAAGGGTCGCGGCTGATTTGATGGGGCTGCGGTCTGGTGGTGATTGTGGTTTTCCGGGCGGGTTGATGGTCCAGGCGCTGCGGTGATTGAGGGCGGGCAGCTGTCGTTCCGGGGCTTGCGTGATTGAAGGCGGGCGGCTGTCCAGGTGCTCCAGGTGGCTTGTGCTGCGGGCGTGAAGGCGGGGCGGTTCCGGTGGTCTGCTGCGGGCTTGCGCTTGTCGCTTGTGTTCCGGGGCTGTCTGCTGTTATTGAAGGCGGGCGGGGGGCTGGAGATTTTCGCTTGATGGATGCTGTCGGATATTCCGGGGCGGTGGAGGTTCCCGGAGGTGGAGGTGCAGCGGCGGCGGTGAGGCGTGAAGGATCAAGCGGCGGGGTGGAGGTGCAAGCGGATACCCGGGGCTGTCCAGGCGGGATAATGTACGTATTGACAAGCCAGGTTATACAATGTTGTATCTGTCCAGATATTGTCCAGTATAAAATATAAACCGTGCATAAACGGCGGGGTAGGGATATGTCAAGGGTACGGCTCCAGGGGTATAGAATCGCTTGTTTGACGGCTTAAAACGCAAGCGGGCAGCTTGCTTGTGCGTTATGTGTAGGCGGGGCGTGATTTTGATAATTCTTTGACAGTCAAGCGGTTCGATTGTATTTATATTGTATTTACGCTATTTATCGCTTATATGATATTGACAACATCATAAGGACGGGGTACAATGTAGACAACTGATAAAGGTCACGGGGCGGGGCGGGGCCGCCGGGTACCTTGAAAATTGAAGGCGCGTATGCGCGGGCTGGTGCGAAGGCCGAGGGCTGTACGGGCGCAGGGGTGCTAGTGCGATTATCCCGGGTGATAGACGGGGGAGCGCGGGCGGCGAGTGACGAGCGAGGGCTGGGGGTGCTGGGCGCATGCTGGACGGGTTGCCGGGTGGCAAAAAAACGGGGGAGGTGGTAAAGCAAACTAGAATTTTGTTATGGAAAAAATCACGGGCGGCGGGGCCGCTCCTATGGTTTCCGGGGGCTGCAACGACGCTTCCGGGGGCAATGAAAAAAAATCAAATTGATGGAGGATGGAAAAAAATGAAAAACGAGTATCCTGTGTATGGGCGGCATAATGACAAGGCATGGGGCCGGGATTGTACGGGGAGGCCGTACGAGGATTTGATTTGCGTTGTCTACAAGCGCGAGGATATAGTGCCCGCTCTTGACAAGGCAAGGGCCGAGGGCTGGTATGATCTGCGCTTCAAGGCTCACGAGGGCTACAGCAAGCCGGATTTCATGGGCACTGTGATACGGTAGACAAGCGGGGACGGGCAAGCGCCCGGCTCCTACAATTACAAGCTTGAAGCAGGCGCGGGGTAAAATCCGCGCCTGTTTTCATAATAGAATGGAGGTTTCATGATGCATCAATTCAATGTTACTGCTGCTGAGGCGCGGCTTCAGGCGCTCCGGGATATCTTGACAGTGTACGGGGCGGCTATTGGTTACGGGGCTGCAATGGCTTGTAAAAATGAGATTGACAGGATTTGCGATGATATTGACCGGGCTTATATTCAAGCAACTGAGACGGCGCTATTCATTCAAGGGGAGGAGTTTGATCCCTTTGATTACTTGATGGGCGGGCCTGGCGTGTATCTGGAGTTTATGCCGGGCGTGATGGAGGTTTTATCATGACAAGCGAGTACAGGCAATTTCTCCGGCTCTGGCAGTATATCAATGATCTTAATCAATCTGATATCTACATGTACGGGCGGGCGGTATCGGACAGCTCCTATAATCATAAAATCGTGTTTGATGATGATGAACAAAAAAGCGAGTATCTGAAGGCTTTCCCGCGGCATGTTCTGGAGGTGTAACCATGACTAAAATCAACAAAGCACAAGCGAGAAAACTCTTCAATTCCGGGCGTGATGTCGTTGCTATTCCTTGCAAGATGAATCCTAACAACCAATATTTTGCAATGGGGGCGGTTTTGAATCAGGATATGGGGATCGATTTTGACAAGGCTTGTAATCAACTTGAATACTATAATTGCTCCAGTGAAACGGGGCGGTATCTAGCATTTTATCATGAATAACACGGGAACACGCCGGGCGGCTGATGCTTGCCCGGCATTTTACCAAATAATAATTTGATTGATGGAGGTTAAAAAAATGAGGCGTTATACGCAAAAAATGTTGCGGGATATGGTACGTGAAGGCGTGGCCGTGGATGTAACACGGGCTGGAGACTTGAAGGCTATTCCTGAGCCGTATACAAAGATCGGCTATGCTGCCGGGGTTTGTGGCTGCAACGGCTTATTACTGATGGGGGACAAGTCCGGCCGCTGGTATGCGGTTACTGCGAGGACACCGGCGGTATGGATTTTTGGGTAACAACAAAGATTTGAGCACCGAGCCCGGGCGGTTAATCCCGGGCATTTACCGCCCAATTGAGCGCATGAACTCAAGCGGGCGATACTGTATCTATAATAAAAAATAGGAGGAACAGGAAATGAAGATCACGAGTGAAGTTAATCTGCGGGACTTTGATGGCTGGAGCGGAGCGGTAGACACGCTGAACACCTTGACAGACGAACAGAAGGACGCGCTTGAGGCGAATCTTGAAGAACTTTACCCTGATGGAATGGATGAAACAAGCCTAAATGATTTGTTATGGTTTGAGAATGATGCAATTGCTGAATGGCTGGGATTTGAGGACTGGGAGGATTTGGAACGGGAAAACAGCGGGGAGGATGACGAGGAGGACGAGGACGAAACGGAAGAATAAGCGGAACAGAACCGAGCCGGGCGGTATATCCCGGCTTATATCTGGCTTGAGCGCATGAACACGAGCGAAAACGCAAAAAAATAACGGGAGGGCTTGAACATGAAAAAATTAAGCAGACAAAACATAATAGCAATGATGAAAAAATTTGCTGAAAATCGCGGCCCTGGTTGGGTTTACTTTGATTCGCTTGATTCTGAGGATCAAATGATTTTTGTTATGTTAAAAACTTTCCAGTATTTCAAGTTTTTACCACTGGGCAACAGGCTTGACAGAACGGCAGAGAACACTACAGCACAAGCAAAGAATGGCTTTATCGCTTTTAGTGGAGATAAGATATTACTGACAAAATAACAGGCAATAATAGATTGGAACACTAACCGAGCCGGGCGGTATATCCCGGCATTTTATCGTTTGCCTGGTGCATGAGCCGGGAGCGGCGGGCAAAAAAATAAAATTAGGAGGAACAGAACATGAAGGTTATTTTTGAAGATTTTACAATCACGGGGAACAGGACGGGCAGCAAGCCGTCAACTTGGGGTGCTGGACGGAATCAACATCATACCATCACGGTAAAACGCGGGGACAAGTTTACAAGGTTTGATTTTTGGACTTCAATGGCTGAGCCAGTAATGAAAACAGATTATGATCTGCTGAACGCCTTTTACATTTTTGTAACTGATGCGCTGGCTGGGATGGATGACTTTGGCGATTTTTGCGGAAACTTTGGATTTGAAGATCCTGGGCGGGCGCTGGAGGCGTGGAAGGCTTGCAAGCGGGCGGCTGCGAAACTTGCCCGGATTTATCCGGGGGATATCTGGGAACTGGCTGACCGCCTTCAGGAGGTGGCGGCCTGAGAACAGGACAGATTAAAGGAGGTGAGGCTGGAAAAAATAGAAAAAATAATTGGGAGGTGATGGCGCTTGAACACCCGAGCCCGGGCGGAACATCCCGGGCATTTATCATTCTGGCGGGTGCAATGATCCCGGCAGGGTGGAATAAAAATAATTGGAGGATGAACAGAATGTTTTACATTTACGGGAGGCCAAAAGGACAGGGGCGTTTCCGGGCAATTGACCTGGAGGAGGGGCGCTGGGCTGAAAAATTGATCTATGCTTCTATGGTTTATGTGGTGGATGAGAAAAACAAGCGGATTCTGGACAATATCGCTGAACTGAACAATTTTGACTGCCAGTTTCGGGAGCCTGGCGGGAAGGTGGTTTATCAGACTCCATGAACAGGGACAGGAACAGGAACAGGCAAGCGGGCAGATGGAAAATTTGCCCGCATTCTTTTTAAAAAAATAAACGGAGGGAAACAGAATGCTATTACACTTCAGAACAAAGAGAAACGCGAACGGGAACACTAAATACCTGGGAATCGACACGGAAAAGAGGCAGTATTCGCGGCAATCGAGCAAATGGATTAGCAAGGAATACCCGGAACTGAAAACATCAGACTATAGAAACATGATTGAGCAATTACGGCGGGAGAACTGGCAGGAAATTGACTATATCTGAACATTGAAAATACACTTTCAAAAATAAATAGGAGGAGAACAAAATGGAAAACAGGAAAGTCATAGCAAGGGAAGTTGCGCCGGAAAACACGGATTTTTCATGGTACTTCGATAATGATGGATTTTCTTCACGGGCTGGGGATCAATGCTATTCTGTTTTTGTGATGGAAGGGAACAGGACACGGGGATATAATGCAGATGAATACAAACGCATTCAAGGAGGCGCAGAATTAATTCTGGACGAGTACAACGAGGGAGAAAACACTATCACGCAAGCGGTGAACTATGCGCTTTATGGAAAAGATGCGGAAAAATTGGTAAAGAACACTCATAGGTTACACTTGCTGAAAGAATGGGCAAAGGATGCGGATATTGATAACGTGGAGTCAATGGCGGAATATCTGAGTATTTTAACCGGAAAAAATTGGGTAACACGGGCATTTTGCGGATATTGTCAAGGCGATTACTGCGAATTACTTTACTGTACAGACGTTTATAGTGAGGAGAGTATAACCGAGTTTGGAAATTTTTGGTTAGGTTGCGGATCAGAATTTGTCATTGATGATACTGGGGGATATTTTGTAATTGATACAGTGCGCTGGCATGAAGGGGATGAACTTGTAGAAAAATTGGCTGATATGTACGGCTGTAATCCAGAAGATATGGAAGTCTATTTGTATGACGGGGAGGAAAGAATAGTCAAGCACAAATTACTTGAAATTGCTTAACAGGAACAGGAACAGGCCGGGCAAGTTATGGAACACTTGCCCGGTTTTGCATGAACAGAATGGCTATTTGACGAGCAAAAAAGTGTACAAGCAAAAATAAGGAGGACATGAACATGGCAAGGGATCGGAAATGGTACAGAATTTTTCTGGACAATTCGCGGGAAGAAATTTTGCTTGCAACGGTAAACAGCAAGGGGCTGGCGAACTTGACACTGAATTATTACAAGACGGTATACCCGGAAGACCGGCTGTTTAAGCTGCGGATGGAATGATTGAAAATACACATTCAATAAGGATGAAGTTTGGAAATTGGATTGGGAAAAATTATAAAAAATAAACGGGGGTAAGACTATGGATAAAAATCTGATAATTACAATCTTGGAAAAGCAGGATCGTGAAAGACAGCAACGCGCCGCGCAAAGCGAATGGAATTTAAGCAGACATCGGCGGCTTGTGGATACCATTGAAAAAGATGGAGGACAAGTAAGCGATTATATGTACAAACAGCTTTACTTCAATATCAATGGGTTAAGGGTAAATGAAAACGGGAAAGTTTGCTATCTGTCTTTCTATCCTCCGTCGAAACGGGTTCTTTCAATTTTAGCGAGGCACAATGACGCGATTAAAGAAAATTTGCGTTACATTATGGGTTGGAACTGAAAGGAGGGGAACATGGGCGGTATTTTCTACATTACACGAAACAGTAACAAATTTGCCGGGTGCTGGAATGCCCTGGCGGAACAAGAGGCATAACGGGATGGAGTTTTTTCTGGCGGTGCTATATCTGATTTTCCGGTTGATCTATGAGAAGGGCCTGGAAAAAATGGCGGCTGAGGAGGCTGCCCGGATGGTGGACAATTAGGAGGAAAAATGATAGACAGAGCATATCAAACGGACAAATTTCATGTGTTTTTCAGCGTATATGACCATGATAACGGAGTAAAAGAAGTGCCTGGTGTGCCGTGGGTTGAAATAATCACGAGTGAGGATAAGCGCATCCCGAGGCAAGTTGTCAAAGCATTTGGTAAGAGTGAATACCGCAAGGCGGTGGAATATTTTGACCAGGAGGTAAGCAGACTAAGAAGTAAGTACGGAGAACAGCAATAAAAGATTAGTTTGGTATGGTATACTGATAAAAAATTAAAGGAGCGATAACATGGGAAACATTAAGTTAATCAAAGAGTGGGACGATGGGGAACTTTATACCAAAGATGGCACGAATAAGGCCGTGAAATTCGTGATGGGGTTCTCTACCGGGTCTGCATCCGGGTTACACAATTCGCTGAACACCTTCGCAATCGCAGAAGTTGGCACGATTGATGAGGACGGAGAATTTGAAGCGGATGTTTGGCAGGAGAGTGACTTTGGTAAGGGGATTTACAGCAAGCGCATGATTGGACTGCCGAAAGTTGCGCGGGGGTGGAATCCCGAACCGCCTGATGAAGAGGTTGATTGGGACGAATACGCAGCATGGGTGGAAGCGGTGTGCGAGGAACTTTTGGCCTGATAAAAGGCGCATTTGGTAACATGCCGGGTGATAGAACATCCCGGCTATTTAATTTGAAAGGGGTACAGCATGGTTGTCTATAAAATTACACGGGGGCTTGAAACACAGTTTGCGGAAACCTATCCAGAAGCAGATAAAATCTATCAACGGATGAGCAAGCGAAAATATCCATGTTGGGAATATACAAGGCTTTACTGTAACCTGGGAGATGGATGCTATGACTTAATGAAGGTGACAGGCAAACGGATTAGGGATGCGCTGATTCCGGAACATGGATAAGAGTGAGACTACTAAGTGGTATGCAGAGCCTACCGTAACAGAATTGAAAATACATATTCAATGAAATACAAGTTTTGTGAACATGGAACAGGCCGGGCAGGGAGCACTTGCCCGGCTGATTTATTAAAAAATGGAGGAATAAACATGTCATTGGCAAATTTGAAGCGAGATGCAAAAAGCGGGAAACTTTACGGGGAACTGGTTGAACGATTTGGAGAAACAGAAATTATTGACCGCCTGAAGGGGCGCAGGAAGGTTGTGGGGGCAAACACTGTTGGCATAACATTCCTGAACACTGACGGAAAAAAATCAGAATGCCGGATTGATCGGGCTGCACTTATGGAATACACGGGGGACATGTTGATCGTTTTCAATCCTGGCCTGAGAGAATTGAACAATGAAGAATCAAAGGTGATGCAGGGGTGGAAAGAAATTGAACAAACAGATGAGTATAAACACCGGGCAGAAATTGACGCGCTGTCCGATGGGTCATCAACCTATTGGCAGAGGGTCAAGTATTTTCGAGATGCAGGAAAGGAATATTTGATGGGGCATGATGAACAGGGCGGGTGCAAGTATGATTTTAACACCGGAAAAATCCGGGACAAGTCAATCAGGGGCGATGCTATCCTGAAGTATAAAATGACAATGGAAGCCTGATAGAACATTGATTTGATGAGGAGAAAATTATGAAAATTGGAACGCCTGATTTGTGTTCAAACTTTATGGCAAATAGCAAGCTTCTGAGGCTGGTTGTAACTGCGGGGAGCAATGAAGGATCGTATATCAAACTGCATGAAGGTGGACCCTGGATTATGATGTGGAGATATACAGAACACAGCCCGGACAGCCCGGAAATAAAAACAGAAGTCAAGCGGCTGGCAAAATGGCTTGGGCTGGGTGCTTCTGATTGCACCTGGCAGGAAGAATAAAAAGAGGGCCGGAATTTTTGTCGGGGGTGGAATATCCCCCGGCTATTTGATAGGAGGGAAACATGGGCGGGAAACATGGTTATTACATGCTTTATCGTGCGCCTGGGCCTGGTTGTCAACCTATGGGCGGACTTAATCAGGTTGTGGATTATGGCGGAAAAAAGCCTATGCCGGACTATAACAACAGGGGCGCATGGGGCGAGGTCTGGTACAACCGGGAATTGACGGCAGCTGAACAGCGGGACTATGAACTGATGACTATTAAGCAGGTAAACAGATAAGGAGGGGAACATGAAAATCACAAGGGAAATTAACGGGGAACACGTTGAAATCAGTTTGACATTTTCAGAATTGCAGGATGCCTTCAACCTTGTACGGCATAGGCGTGACGTTGAGGATATGGAAGAGTATTTGTGGCAGTACGAGGATGATAAGGACGGTTTTTTCAAACAGTATTCCTATGACTATGACGATGCAATGAACTGGCTGGATGACATGGCTGACATTTTGCGCCGGAACATTGAGGAACACGGCATGGGTTGGGAGGACGCAAGGGGCGAAGCATTGAGGGAATTTGTGAGCAACAATCGGCCAGAAAAGCATTGATAAAAACAGAATTTGATAACGGGAGGAACAGATGGTTAGGCGTTTCAAAGATTTTTACGGCTGTGAAAGCACGATTGAACAGGTCGAAAATGGTAAATGGCTCCTGAGAACTTTCACGGACTGGGGGCTGCTGCTGATAAAGAAGGCGTACAAGACCGAGAACGGTGCGAGGACGGCCCTGGGACGATTTTCTGAGGGAACAGCAAAGGAAATAATAGGGAGGTTTTGAGATGCTCACAAGTAACGATAAGCGCAGGAACGAAAAACTGAACGAGAAAAATAACTGGAGTTTTTCAAAGGGTGATTTGATTGCTTTAATCATGGATCATAAGGCCGCAACGGAATCTGGGAATGAGTATCAAACAAAACTAATAGAACACCGGCTTCTGGATTGTAATTTCTACACGATAGTTAGGGCGTTAGAGATGGGGCTTCATAACCTGGCCGTGTCTGTAGTCAATCTGAGATATCCGAACATGAACGATATTTTGAAGCCGATTCTCGAAAGAGTATAGATTAGGAATTTTGTTAGGAGGGAATCATGAAAAACAAGGGCAATGTTATCCCGTGGAAGTTTAGCAAAATTATTTTCAAGGGGTTGCTTGGGACAAATGCAAATGAGCCTGGCGATATTATGGAGGCTTATCGTGATGATTGTAACAGGCTGATTATCCTGAACACCAGAACAGGGAAAACTTATCAGGGGTTTTTGAGCCATCTCAGGATCAAGGAAATGGCTGAGATTTTGCAGATTGTAACACAGTGATAGATTCTACATTTGGTGGGCAGCCGGGGAATGATGGATTATTCCCCGGCAATCAATTTTAAGGAGGTGGACATGGTAAAATCTGTGAACAGAGATACCATCAATGAGGCATTTTTCCAGATGCGCGAGATGTGCAGGAGGATGGAACAGGATGGCATTATGTATGCTTTATGGGCTTACAACGCTATTGGCAGATACATTGATACAGGCCGGGCAGACCTGGACTATGTGCGGAAATTCGTGAACCTGGAGCCACCTGAGATGGAATACATGATTGGCAGGGCGGTGCAGGGAACAGACTTAAGCGATGACGGGATGCTTAAATCCATGAACAGATACTTGAACAGCCGGAAATAACTAATAGATTACTGATTTTACGAAAGGAGATTAGATATGTGGTACTGTGTTTTTAAGGGGGAATTCGGGAGACGGATGGATAAACAGCCCCATAAAAGCAGGGAAGATGCTGAACACTACATCATGTCGTTGATGGAAGTTGAAGAAATTTCAGATTACGAAATTGTATACTTGAAATAAAAGAAGGATTTGGTGGTGCGAGGAGCGGAAATAATTTCCTCTCCTCCTTTAATTCGGACAACAAAGATGTGGGACTATACAAAGATAATGCGGAATGCTTGACATCACCCTGATTATCAACTAAGATGTGGGTGGAAACACTATCTGTGTGATGGAAGGAGGTCGGGAATTGATTAAAGGAACATCTGTTGTGAAAAAGGTTGTTATCCCTCATGGTGGACACTATTACTTGGCGGGGGCCAGCATTGTGCATCATGATACTGGTGACAAGTTTTTTGTGAGTGTCGCTAAAGAAGGGCATACACCCCTAGTGTCGGACGAGTACGAAACGCTGGAAGAAATGCTTGCAGGGTTTGACAAGGCGGTGAATCAGTACAGGGAAATATCGAAGCAATAAGCAATGTAACAGTATAGCAGGTACATTGTAAGTAGAATTGTTAGATTAGGCCGGTAAGGTGATCGGAGCGCATGAGCGCTCCTTTTGTTTTGCAGAAAAGGAGGGAGTATGGAATTCACGTTGCTGTTGGTGCTTGCGCTGTCGCTGTCCCTTCTGGGGCTGCTCACAGCGCTTTCATGGGTCATGCGCAAGGTGCGCAGGGCAATCCATAGGGCGCGAGAGGTTCGCCCGCAAACACGGTATTACATGGCTTAAACGCCGGAAAGGGTGGGCATCATGCGTTTTCATTTCATTGATTACTTGGGGGTAACAGGCAACAAAAGAGACGGCTGGAAAATTCGATACAGCAGACTGGGCAAGACGAAATTTCGGTGCAGAAGCGCGAAGCCGAAGGATGTGATTGCAGCATTGTGGGGCTGGGGTGTGCTGAAAAATCCCGGAAAATATGTTGTGGTCGAGGAAAAGGGCCAGTACACGGTGTTTGAGTCCGTTTCCGAGCGTCCAATCTGTGCATTCTTCCAGCTGCCGGGGGATAACTGATGGCTAAGTACAATACGTTTGTTGTTTGTGAAAGCAAGTCCGGCAAGGTCGCGTTGGTAACATCCTCAGCCCGGAAAGCCCGAGGCGAGCTGCAATTGGGGCGTAGGGTTGAGGTTTGGAACGAGAACATCAAGACGGAAATCATCATATGGAAGCACAGGGGCAGGATTTCACCGTATATACAGGCAGAGAAGGATTGGATAGGCAGGAAGCAGTTGGCAGCAGAAATGAGGAACAGCGCCAGAAGGATTAGCAGGGCATAGGTGTGCAATTCGATACGGTTGCAGAACTAATGAGCAATCAAGATGGGTTGCTTATAGATTAAATATTTCATGAACAGAACGGATAAAGAGATGTTGCACGAAACAATAACGAAGAACAATGACGGATTTGTGACCGTAGTTGATTTACACAGATAAGGAGGATGTCTGATGGGAAAGAAATACTATCCAACAAAGATTCATGAAATGCTTGATGTTGGGCTTTGCGAAACATTTACCGTCATTACGCCAAACGGCATAGAGTTGGATTTTTGGCTAAATGTAGACTTTGGAGATAGGAAGATGCCTGTCCTTGCTTCTGACGGGCATAGCCGTTGTGACCCTCATTGGATTGTATATGCGCTTGCTCATCCCGATATGGTGATAAGAAAGAATAAGGAAGAATAAAACAAGTATTTCATGAACAGAACGGCACATAAAGTGCGCTATTTTTGTGCCAAAAAGGAGGAATTATAGACCGGGGATTTGATATGGTTTGAGGATAGGAAATAATTTCCTGTCCTCCTTTGTTTTGTGGGAGAGGAAATAATTTCCGCTCCTATTATCTCTAAGAAAGGAGATTAGCATTTGGGAACAGACTATGGCGAAGCCGCAAGGCTTTTAGAACGTGAGATGATAACAGGAAGAGCCAACGGAAACATTGGGCCTTCTGCAACAAGGGCGTTCAAGTTGGCAATCCAGTTGCTTCTGGCGACAGAACAGAAGCAAAAGGAAGATTTGGTGGTGGAAAACAAGTTTGGGGGTGCATATGAGTACAATCGGCTATAGGTATAATGGTCACAATAATGATTCCATGTTAAGATATAAGAAAACATGGAGGTCGGCATGAGTCCTTCTATTAATTTTGTAAAAGCTTGGGGGTAACAGGATTGAAGTTAAGCATTATCAGAAAGAACGGGGCTATCAGTGGCTATTCAATTGCTTTTAATAAATCAGAGGTCGAGGCTGCCGGACTTGTAGACGCCGATGGGAACTCGCTTGAATTAGATAAGTTTGTAGACCCGGAAAAGGGCACCATAACAGTAGCAAAGGCAAAGGGTGGTGTAGCAAGGAAAACAATAAGCAATGTGCTTGTGACTGAAAACATTGACTTGTTGCAGAAGGGTGGCAGAGTAAGGTCTGCTCGTGGCGTCCACTATACAATGAAGGACAACATTGTTTATAGGCAAGCACACCAGGATTACTTGCGAGAAAAAGAACCGGAGGCATACGCCGAACTACAATACGGGATACTATACGAAGTGATCTAACATAAGGGGTCGCGTTCCGAGAAATACTTGTTCATTAGGTGTTGACAAAAATAGAATCATGGCTTACAATGGAATGGAGAGATTGGTTCTCTTCATTTCTTTTGTGTAGAGGAGGTCACAAGTGCGGAAAAAAGTTAAAATCAGTAGCCTGGTGCCACACCCCGACAACGATTTTTACTTTGATCGGATGGAAGAAAGCAAGTGGGGAGACTTTGTTGCGTCCATTCGTGATAACGGGTTGTTTGAAGCCCCCATCGTCACCCCGGAGAACTTGATTGTTAGTGGGCATGAGCGCGTCCGTGCTTGTGTTGAGTTGGATATGGATGAAATCGAAGTTGAGGAACGCGAGTTTTTAAGTGATGACGATGTGCTTACCTGCTTAATCGAAACCAACATCCAACAGCGCGGCTCGATTGGTGGAAGCGTCATCAAGATGGCGCGCAGGATTCAGGCCCTTGAACGCTGCTATAACATCAAGCATGGGAACAACGGCGAGTTTGGAGGAGAGGAAATTATTTCCGCTCCTAAAACTCAAAGCCAGCTGGCAGCAGAAATGGGCATGAGCGCCCGGAACCTTAGAATGATTCGCAACCTTGCAGACCTCCCGGTTGCTTTTCAGGAAATGGTGGACGAGGGCAAAATCATGCCCACAACCGCAGCCAAATTGATTGTGGGTTTAACATCTAATGAAAAAGCAGAGTTGCTTGCGTACCTGTCCGAGAACGATGAAAGTGTGAAGCGGTTCACGGAATCGCAGATTGCAGAGTATGTCAACGCAATTCAGGCTTGCGAAGTCCGGCTGAAGGACTATCAGGAGTTGTCATCTGGCGACAACGAGGATTACTTGCGCATTGTTGAAGAAAAAGAGCGCATGAAGACGGAGGCGCTGAGGTCGCTTTCAGAATTAACCCACGCTAAAAGAGAGTTAAAGGACACAAAAAAGGAGTTGGCAAAGGCTCAAAAGCAAGCAAGCCTTGCTGATAAAGTGAAACAAGACTTAGAAATGACCAGGGAAGAACTTGCGACACTCAAGCGCAACGGAACAACGCCCGCACAGGTCGTAAGGTCGCTGACGGTGGCATTCAGCCTGATTGGTGGTATTGCCGAAGCGGAGTTGGCCGGGGATGCGAAACAAAAAGAGGCCGACAAGATTCTTTCGCTTGTCAGCCAAATACGGGATGGGCTTGAAACCATCAAGGGAATGTTTGTTGAGGACGGGGGAGATCAGTCGGCCTGATGCTCTGCAAGGTCTATCCTGATGCCGCTGTACATGTCATTCCGGCGCAAGTGCCTCATCTCGTGTTGATACGCTTTAACCTGTGCTTCGTGCGTGAGCCGAGCGTTAAGGTGGATGCAGGGGTTCCCGTCATGATCAATGGATAGTGCAGCATTGACGCTTGTTGGGAGGTCATGTAGGGTAACAATCACTTCGTCCTCATATTCAGGTGTCATCTGCATACCTCGTTTCTTTCAGCAGCTGGAGCAGCCTGGCGGCTTCTTGGACATCACCGGGAGGGGCGTTCTTGGAAAGAGAAAACAACAACTTCATTTCTGGGCTGTTTCGCATTGATTCTCTAATCTCCATTACTTCGTCAAAGTCCGTGTCCAATCCAAGTGTGCCCTCTCCGCTCATAAAGTCGAGAGAGACATCAAAGAATTGTGCAAATATCTTCAAGTGGTCGAGCGTTGGTTGCCTTGATCCGTTTTCGAGCCTGCTTATTGCTTCTCTTGGGATTCTAACGCCAAACAGCAACTCAATCTGTTCGGAAAGAGAATCTTGGCTGAGGTTGTCCTTTAACCTTAGTTCTCGGAGTCGTTGCCCAAACTTCACATAATCACCTCCACGACCAATATACCACGCAACACAAATTAAACGCAAGTTCTTCTATTGTGCTGACATAACGCACGAGATGTGACATAATGGGCACAAAAACATGACAAAATGTTCTACAATGTGTTGACAAGAACACAGCGCATGTGCTAATCTAACCGCAAGGAGGGAGTTATCATGGACAAAAAAGGTTATTCACCCCCGTTGCGCCCTGTGGAGATTGATGGATTCAGTCTTGCAATGAGTGATGAGCCATACTATCTTATCATTAGGAGGGGAGGAAAGGAATACAACTATCTTTATTTCTGGGCAAACAGGCCAAAGAGCCAAGAAAAATTTGAGCAGGAAGCCTCAATTGCCATCAACGACTTCCGCATGGCGGCGATGATTGGCAGCGGATCAAAGGAGGCATACGTGGAAGAACACGGTGAATGCGTCCCTCAAGAAGAGATTGATGAAGCGTGGAATGAATATAGGGGGGTCGCAACCGCCTTTGCGCACCTGGTTGGCGAGGCTGTTACGGGCGGCTGAAAAGAATTTTCGTCCAACTAACAAATAAGTTGAACACTCTTATCTTTTGTGGTATAATGACAGTGGGCATATGCCCTACAACAAAAGGTGAGGGAGGTGGCGACTTGGCAGAGTTTATCAGAGACCTTGTGAGAGAAGCGAAAACGCGTGCGAGCAAAGAGATTACCGAGTTTACCAGAGGCGGCTTTATTGAACATTATTTCTCCCAGTCGGGCATGTCCCGAGCGTCATTTGACTTGCGCAAAACGGGGATAAGGCAACACCTTGCTGATATAGACGCGCGACAAGCGCTTAAAACAGTTGGAACAATTTTCTTCCGTGACTTGACCCATGAAGATGTCCTTCTTTCGGAATACTTTGCGAACTTTGACGACTTTTTCAAGTCGCTCGAAGCCAGAATAAAGGCGCTTAACCCGACTGTTGACCCACACTTGTATGACCCTCAGATTGTTTCGCTTGTGTTTGCGTGGTTGGGCATTACATCAGATGATGCTGTGAACATTAAGAAATCTGATGTAAACGAGGTGCTCAACACGGTGAAGGCGGATGATAAAGTTTACAACATCCCGCCACAGGCAATGCCTTATGTGAGTAGATACAAGAAACAGGAAAGACTGTTAAAGTATAGTGGTTCCGGGCTGTGTGAGGTTTTCCTAAAGGCAAGCCCCTATCTGTTTAGAACATTTAAGTCTGTTAAAATGTCTAAGCAATCACTACTAATGGGAATAACTACTCAATTAAACGCCTTTGAAGGCAAAAGATTTATTTATAACAGCATCCGGCTATCAGGGTCGTTTTCGAGGGCGGTTGGGTATGAAAAGAAAAACGGGAGGATAACAAGCATCCCGGCAGGACTACCGGATGATCAGCGACAGGCTTATTTCGATTGCGCAACGGAGGTGTTTGGCGAAGTAATCAACAACGAAAACTTCTACAGGCAACGACTAACCCAGTATAAGGCATACAATGACGTGTACCATAGCGCAGAGTAGCACATAATCGACTTTCAGTTTCAGGCAGCCCATCCGGGCTGTTTTTTGTTGCGGAGGAAAGCATGTTCAAGACAAAGAGGGAGGAAGCGGAATTCTTGGCAAACTTCGAGCGAAATTCGCAGAGGGACTGGGAAAAACTTCAAGATGACATCCATGAGTGGCTTGGCGAAACCCGGAAAACGCTTGGGCAGTATGTGTATGGAGGGGGTGATGACGAAAATTGGGTTGATGACGACCCGTTTGTTGAAGATTGGGACGACTTGGACGAGGATGAAATCCATGGCAAACGATAAAAAGCCCAAAAGGATCACATACAAGTCTCAATATGGCGATTACGGCTTGGCCGGTGACTACGATAGGTTTACTATCCTAAATGCACTTGGTAAATATGAGGACATTGGGACGGTGGAAGAAATAAAAGAATGGCTTGAAAGGAGTAGTAATGCCAAAGCGTGAGTTTTATCAGGGACAGGATGGTGAGAGCAAACTGGGATACAAGTGTAACGAATGCCGAAGGATGCACGATTCGCACGAGGATGCGGTCGCTTGTGAGCATGGGCATGTGAAAATGCTTGTGTATGAGCAGGTTTATGACAGTCCGGGCGCTTCATATCCGGCAGAAATTGAGGTCGCTTTTGCGGATGGCAACATTATTAGATATGAGGCATTAGGGGGTTAAATGGCTGAAGAAAAACTGAACATTTATCAGAAGATTGCCAAGGTTAGGCAGATGGTCGAAGTCCTGTTGCGTGACAAGGCGGGGTACAACTACCGCTATACATCTGATGCGCAGATTTTAGCGAAGGTAACAGCTGGGATGAAAAAGTATGGGTTGCTACTCATTCCTTCAATTGTGCCCGGAACTTTGAGAGTTGTCCCACAGGAATATAGAAAGAACAAATTCACGAAGGATGGCGAGCAGTATACAGATATCACAAATGAAGTGATTGTGTATGCCGACACAATCCAGAAGTGGGTCAATATTGACAACCCAGAGGAAACTATTGAAGTCCCGTGGGCAATAGTTGGTTCGCAAAGCGACCCATCAATGAGCCTAGGCGGATCGCTGACTTTTTCCAGGCGGTATTATTTAATCCATTTCTTCTCTTCCAGTACGGTCGATGGAGATGTGGACGCTTGGCGTTCTGAGCAAAAGGCCGCAGAGCAAATGGAGGGGGCCGAAATCGCCAAAAGCATCACCGCTCAAATTGATGCCATCTATGCAAAAAATGCCGATGTCGTTTCTAAGAAGAAGGAATTTGAAGCAGAGTTGCGCAAAGTGATTCTGATTAACGGGAAGCCCAGTGCCAACTGGAAGTTGATTAAAGACCCGGCGATGGCCGCTCAAGCATTGGCCGTAACGAAAAAAGTATTTGAAGTAAAGGATGAGGAATAATTTATGGGATTAAACTCTAAGGGCTGCTACGCAAAAGTTTGGAAGGTTGACCGGAAGGAACGCTACACTCAGATTCAAGCAAGCATTAGCAAGAAAAACAAAGATACAGACCAGTATGAAACCGATTGGTCTGGCTTTATCAACTTGGTTGGCGCTGCCCACCATGCCGCCGCTACTTTGAAGGAAGGCGATAGGATCAGGATTGAAGAGTTTGATGTTACCACACGCTATAACAAAGAAAAGAATGTGACCTATACCAATTATGCGGTGTTTAGGTATAGCGACCCCAATGTTGGTAGTGGGCAGTCAACTCAGTCAGCCCCCACACCGGACGACCCCGTTCAGGGCGAGGAAGATTCGGGTCTTCCTTTCTGATCAAAGGTTCTAACTGAAAGGCGGTGATTGCCAAATACGATACGATGTGATTATCAATGACATGACATTCTCTTATTCCAGGCTGACCGCCTTTGACTCCTGCAAATACAAGTGGCTGATGAAGTACATACTTGGAATTGAAAAACTGGAAAACAGTTTTTTTTCTACTTATGGGTCTTTCATCCATGATTTGCTTGCGAAATACTACCGGGGCGAGGGCGATTCAGAAACCCTCGCCCTGGACTACCTTGAACAGTATTTCCATCGGGTGCTTGGCAAGCCAATGCACAACTCAACGGCCATTAACTACTTCAATCAAGGGTTGGACATGATTTCTTCATTGCAGCCCGTGAAAGAGCAGGTTCTTGGTGTTGAGCAGGAGGTCAAGTGGCAACTGGGTGGGCGTGATTACATTGGCTACATCGACCTGATTCTACAGGGCGACAATGGCATCATTGTCCGAGACCACAAGAGCCGGGACTTGAAACCACGCTCTAATAGGAAGAAGCCCACAAAGGGCGACGTGGAATTGGACGAATATCTAAGGCAGTTGCACATGTACAGCAAGCCTATTAAAGAAATCTATGGCGAGTTCCCGACATCGTTAGAGTTTAACTGCTATCGCACACAGCGGCTCATCAAAGAGCCATTTGATGAGCAAAAATACGCAGAAACTTGCGATTGGGCGATAAAAAAGGCTGATTCTATTGAAAAAAACGAGAATTGGGGGCCAAACATTGAGTTTTTTGGGTGCAAATATCTGTGCGATGTGAACAGGGAGTGCGAGTATTACAATGCAGGGCGGTGAGTGATTGACCCGTGATATTAACGAAGTAAAGGACATACAATCCGAGTCTGCGCTTGTTGCCACACTAATCAACAAGCCCGACCTTTCCTTCTTTTCTGAACAATTGAAACCCCACCACTTCACAGACCAAATGAACGCTTACCTGTATTACGCCTTGACCGAACTTGCAAAGCGGGGCGTGTCGAATGTGGACGTGGTAAACATACAAGGCGTATGGAACGCAACCGAGAGTTGGAAAAATAAAACCTCCCACATTTCGGTTGAGCAACTGAACGAACACTTGAACCTGAGCAAGATAGCAGCACGATCCACGAAGGAAGAGTACGACCTGCTTGCAAGTGTCGTTATGGACAAGGCTCTGCGCCGGAACCTGCATCAAAAGTTGGTGGAAGGCCAGCAATTATGCTTTGCGGACAGTGTAGAGAACATTGAGCAACAGGTTTACAAGTTGATGGATGAAGCGGTGCTTGAGTTTGCTCACACCAACTATATACCAACCTTTCGCGAGGTTGTGGATGACCTGTGGGGGCAAATCAAAAACAACCCGATTGACGGACATACTGGCACGCCTTTCTTCATTAAAGAGTTGAACGAGTACGCCACGATTGATGCTGGCGAGTTGTTCCTATTTGGGGGGCGTGAAAAGTCAGGCAAGAGCATGATGCTCCTGCAATGTGCCGTTGACCTGATTCGCCAGGGCAAAAAAGTGCTCTATATAGACAGTGAATTGAACTCCAGGCTATTTACCGCAAGGCTGATGGCGCATTTGACGAAAACCGAGTTCATGAAGATAAAAACTGGGCGATATGGAGAGGATGTGGTTGAGAAGGTTGACAAAGCGATTGAGTGGATGAAAAAGCGGGATTTTACACACATTTATGTCCCGATTCTTGATTCTCAGTCACTCTATACCACCGTAAAGAAGGTACATCACACCCAGGGCATTGATGTGCTGATAGTGGATTATTTTAAGTCCAGTGGCCGTGGTGACGCCTATGAAAACTACAATGAACTTGGCGTAATCACCGATATGGTGAAGAACACCATCTGTGGCAGCATGAACATCGCCGGGATTGGAGCTGTGCAATTGACAGCGACCGGGAAAATCGCAGACAGCGCAAAAATCGGCAGGAATGTGTCTACCGTTGCTTTCCTGTCTGCAAAAACGCCAGAGGAGATCGAAGCGGATGGACCAGAGTGCGGGAACACGAAATTGCGTGTCGGAATCAACCGAAACGGCAGCCAACACGCTGATGACGAGTATATCGACCTCCAGTTCACCGGAAACCTAATCAGATACGATCAAGCGAAGCAACACGTCGCAACTTCGCCCTACTAAGGGGGTGGTGGCGAGTGGATGCGGAACAGGTCAGCGAGTTGGTTGAACTGCAAGACTATATTGGACAATATTGTGATTTAGAAGAACGAAACGGCGAGTTTTGGTGTCTGTCGCCATTCACTAACGAAAAAACACCATCCTTTTCTATCAATCCAAGCGAAAATCTCTACTATGACTTTAGCTCCGGGCAGGGCGGGGGCTTAATCAAGTTTATCATGATGTACCATCGCCTTGACTACGACTCGGCCTTGCTTGAGGCCGCAAAGTTCGCCGGAATTGACCCGAATGATCCTAAATACCGGAAATTTGACTCAACTAAGGCGTTGAGGCGGCTGTCAAAGGCTGAAAAGCAGTTGCCAGAGCCGCTAAATGCGTTTCTTGCACCCGATGTGATGGAAAGGTACACTTTTGACCTTGAAAAGTTGAAACCCTGGCTTGAGGAAGGGATTTCAGAAGAATCTCTGCGCAAGTTTCAGGTCAGATACGATGCACATAGCAACAGTATTCTCTATCCTGTGCTGGATGAGGATGGCAAGATATTGGTCATCAGCGCCCGGACACTTGACCCGGATTGGCAGAGAAAACGGATACGGAAGTACACCTATCTGAGCAAGTGGGGTACGAACTCGGTGCTGTATGGCCTGTATGAAAATAAACAGGCCATTCTTGATAAGAAGGAAATTATCATCTTTGAGGGCGCAAAGAGTGTTATGAAATGCGACAGTTGGGGCATTGGAAATACAGTTGCAGCCTTGACATCAAGGCTAAATGAACATCAACTGCGCCTGCTCATTGGGCTTGGGTGTGATGTTGTCATTGGCTTTGACAAAGGGGTTGACCCAAAGGCCGACCCAAATGTAAGGAAGTTGAGGCACTTCACACGAGTTTCGGCTATTGTGGACACCAAAAACCTGTTACAAGAAAAAATGGCTCCGGTTGATGCCGGGGCTGATGTTTTTCATGAGCTGTATAGGGCAAAAACCAGCATTAACTGAGAAGGGAGGTGGTTTAGTTCATTCATTTACACCTGCATTCTTGCTATTCTTTGCGGGATAGCATCATCCGACCAGAAGATTTGATTGTCAGGCTGAAAAAAATCGGGCAGGATTCGGTAGCAATCACTGACCACGGTGGATGTCTAGGCAGTGTATTATTATACAAGGAGCTAAAATCCGCTGGAATCAAGTTTTTGCATGGTATGGAGGCGTACATTTGTGATGACGCTACCGTAAAAGACAAAGAAAACCGCTATTACCACCTCGTACTCCTCTGTAAAAACGAAACAGGACGGCTCAACCTGAACCGACTTATTAGCATTTCAGAGCGACCTGAAAACAAGTATTACAAACCGAGAATTGATTTTGACATCTTGAAAGCCCACAGCGAAGGGCTGCTCGTTCTAACCGCTTGCTTGGCCGGTGAAATTCCTCGCTTGCTACAGGCTGATGACTACGAAGGGGCAAAAGCCCTTGTCGCCAAGTACAAGTCTGTGTTTGGCGAGGACTACTACCTGGAGCTGCAAGCCCGGAATGACCCGGAGCAAATCGAGATTAACAAACTGATCCTGAAACTGGCTGCTGACACCAATACTGAAACAGTTGTGACCTGTGACGCCCACTATGTTGAGAGGGGCGACAAGGAATACCAAAACAAATACGCATTCTACGGCGCATACAGGGAAAGTGATGAGGGCGCATACACCGATTGCTATGTGCAGTCCGAGGCCGAGGTCAGGGCGAACCTAGCATACCTACCGCGAGAAACCGTTGACCTCCTGATTGCAAACACACACGCAATCGCAGACAAATGCAATGTAGAAATTCCCATCAGTGCGCCCATCATGCCGGAAGTGCCTGTGCCTGATGGCTATGCGTCCGGGAAGGACTACTTGATTGCCCTGTGTAATGAAGGCTTCAAGACCAAATTGAACCTGAGCGAAATGGATGACCTGAAAATTGTTGAGTACCACGACCGCTTCAAGTATGAGTTGGACAGCCTGGAACGCATGGGCTTCATCGACTATATCTTGCTCGTTCATTCCTACGCCAACATCACGACTCGGCGTGGCATTGCCCGTGGTTCTGGCGGCGGTAGCCTCATTTGCTACCTGACTGGCATCACGCAAATCGACCCGGTGGAACACGGACTGTACTTTGAGCGATTCATTGATGTGGGTCAGTTGCAAGCCTTGGAATCCGGCGAAATCAGCAGAAGCGAACTGAAAGTTCCAGACATTGACCTTGACTTCGCAACGGACACCTTGGGCGACATCCTGCACTTCCTGTATGAGAGATACGGCGAAGACAGGGTGGCATCTATCGGTAGGTTTGGCACAAACAAAACGAAGGGCACCATCCGGGACATGTGCAAGGTTCTGGAGATTGGACTGAAAGATGCCGACTACATAGCAAAAGCGTTTGACTCTTATGAGATTGAAGACATTGATGCCATGATTGCTGACGAGATTCCGACACCACCTGGGGCGAACATTGCCATTGGCTGCGTCATGCGCCACAGGGAATTGTTCACCTATGTGCGGAAACTGAACAACCTGCCCAAGTCGTTTGGGCTTCACCCGTGTGGCAAGATTATTGCAGTACAGGACTTGGATAATTACCTGCCATCCTGCTACGACAGCGATGGGGTGCGTTATCTGCAAGGCGATATGCACGACACGGACAGCCTGGGGCTTGTCAAGATTGATGTACTTGGGCTGAGGACGCTTAACCAGCAGTTTGACACCCACGAAATGTCCGGCGAGGACGACAGTTTTCTGAGCACAAAGCAGGACATGAGCGACCAGAAAGTTATGGAACTGTTCAGGAATACTGATACAACTGGCATCTTTCAGTTTGCGTCCAGGGGAATGCAGGAAACTCTACGGAAGATGCAGGTGCAGAGCCTTGACGATCTTGCTATTGCAAATGCGCTGTTCAGGCCAGGCCCCATGCAGTACATTGACGAGTTCTGTAGGCGCAGAACCGGGCACGCTGCCTTCTCTTACACCCACCCTGACCTTGAGTCAATCTTGTCCAGAACTTACGGCATTATGGTGTTCCAAGAGCAACTGATACAGATTGGCAGGCTTGCAGGGCTTCATAACCCAGATATGCTGCGCAAGGCAACTGGCAAGAAGGACATCAAACTAATGGGCCAGGTCAGGCCGGAACTTGAGGCTGGACTGAAGGCAAGAGGTTGGAACGATAGGCAGGTTGACCAGTTGTGGCGTGACATGATCGAGTTTAGTTCTTATGCGTTCAACAAGTCGCATTCCTACGCCTACTCTATGCTTGCATACCTGACCGCCAAACAAAAGGCTTACTACCCAGTAGAGTTTTATGTCGGGTTGCTTAATTCATACATTGGTGAAAGTTCGTTCGTCAAAAAGAATGCGGACGAAATTGTGTCTGACATCCATAAGCATAGTATTAACATTTTGCCATTTGACTACAGACAAGACCATAGGCGGTGCTCTGTAAGGGACGGCGCGATTCTGTATGGCATCCCGCTCATCAGGGATTGCAGCCAGGCTGTTGCAGACCAAGTATACTATGCGTCCGGGATGCAGTTGTCGCATTTTTGGCGACTACTGAAACACCTGTATGACAATGGCGTGAATACAGCACAAATGACTATCCTGATTCGTTTGGGCTTCTTTAGTTCGTTTGGCAGTGAACACGCTCTCGCCCGGATTGACGGGCTATACAGCAGATTCTATGGCAGGAAACAGATTGACAAGAAGCAGGTTGATGGCTCGCCAATAGGTCAGATTGTCAAGAAACATTCAAGCGACATTGGCAAGTCAGGCAACATCCTGAAACGGTGGAATCTGTTGGACGGTGACGCCATGATGGACGACATCGAGGCAGAGTGTTTAGCCAACACAGGCATGGAGTTTACATTCAAGGAAAAGGCTGATTACCAAAAAGAGGTGCTTGGCTTTGTTTCGCTGATGACTGGCAAGCAAAGCGATAGACCCATCCTGTATGTGAAGGGCGTGTACCCTGTCAAGCGCAAGAAAGATGGTGTGATGTTCGGACGCAACATCATAGCGCAGTCGATTGGCAGTGGGATTACAACAAGATATACGATTTTCAATCGTGTGTTTGAGAAAGAGCCGTTAGAGCCGGGAGATGTGATTCACTGCCTTGGTTACGAGAGGAACGGCAAATACTTCGATATGACCAAGTATTCACGTTTGGCTTAACATCTAAGAAGCGAGGACTAATAGAAGCGTGATTTTATTTTTGAATGATGTTTCCGACATTTATGTCGGAGAGATAAGAAGGGAGAATAGCATGAGCGATAATGTCCCGGACTCATGGCTTGACAGGTGCAGTAACAACGGATATGAGCGATACATAGACGAAAATGGGGATAGAAGGTATTGCGATAACAACGAATTGGTGAGCGATAACCCGTTCCGCCCATGCGCTAAATGTGGGGAGATGCCTAACGAGTATGGAGACGATCATTGCATACAAAGGCTCGGAAATGTTATGAATGCATGTTGCGGTCACGGAAACAGAATGGGCTATATCCAATTTGACAGCGGACATTTAATTGAGGGTTATTTTACTGTAAAAATAAAACAGTCCAATGGAGAATATTTATAAAACATGGATTTGGAGAGCGCTTATAAAAGCATCATTTGGTTAGCATTATTCATGTAATAAACGGTACTATAACATCCAAGAAACACATAAAAGGAGGTGCGGAAGATAGATAAAATCGGAGATAATGTTCTGTTATATTTTGGCGATTGTTTAGAAGAAATGAATAAGATACCGGACAAATCTGTTGATATGATACTGTGTGATTTGCCCTATGGAACAACATCCTGTGAGTGGGATGTTCCAATAAATCTCGATGATTTGTGGATTCAGTATAAGAGAATTATAAGACCTCTTGGCGCGGTTGTTCTATTTGGGAATCAGCCGTTCACAACAAGTCTTATTAACAGTAACAAGGAATGGTTTAAGTATTGTTGGGTTTGGGATAAGCATATTCCAAGAGGTTTCCAAGTAGCGAAGTACCGCCCAATGAGTAGACACGAAGATATTTTAGTTTTCGGTAATGGAAAGGTTAATTATTACCCAATCATGATTAAGAGAGATAAACCAGTTACTGTTAAAAACTATTCAAAAAACGGGTCTGTGTCTACAAGTTATGTAAAATACAATGAAGAAGGAAAGTCTTACACATACACGCACAGGAATCCGGACACTATTATCCAAGGGTATTGGGAGGCTAATTCCAAGAAGATGCACCCGTCCCAAAAACCATCATCACTGATGGAGTATCTTGTAAAAACATATACACTTGAAGGGTTTACAGTTCTTGATAATTGCATGGGGTCTGGTTCAACTGGTGTTGCTTGCGTTAATACAAATAGACGATTTATCGGCATTGAATTAGACGAAAATTACTACCATATATCGAAGAAACGAATCGAAGAAGCACTACATATAGTATGCGAATAAAACAAGTGTTTTATAACATAAAAGGAAAGGGGACAATGGATTATTGACGTTGAAATTAGGAAGTCTGTTTTCTGGGTCGGGCGGATTTGAACTTGCAGGTGCGCTACACGGCATTGAGCCTGTATGGGCATCAGAGATTGAAAAATATCCAGTCGCGGTGACAACCGCAAGATTCCCGAACATGAAACATCTTGGCAGTATCTTAGAGATTAACGGGGCGGAGATTGAGCCTGTCGATATTATCACTGGTGGTTCTCCGTGCCAAGATTTGAGTGTGGCAGGGGGACGAGACGGGCTTGTTGACGGTGGCAGGTCAAACCTCTTCTTTGAAATGATTAGAGTTATTAAGGAGATGCGCATTGCAACAAACGGACTTTATCCAAGAATTGTTTTGTGGGAAAACGTCCCAGGAGCCTTTAGTTCCAACAAAGGCAAAGATTTCCAAAGGGTCATCGAAGAGTTCTGCAACGTTGCAGACGATACCGTATCTATCCCTGAACCTCCGAAGGGGAAGTGGCTTAACGCAGGACAAGTCGTGGGAGACGGTTACTCCATTGCTTGGCGAACCTTCGACGCTCAATACTGGGGAGTCCCCCAGCGTCGCAAGAGAATCTACCTTATCGCAGATTTTGCAAGTGAATGTGCATCAGAAATATTTTCTGAGCAGGAGGGCGTGCGCTGGGATAGAGAGAAGGCTTACAAAAAAGGGCAGCAATTTATTGCAAACCCTTTCAACGCCCCTGCTATTGAAGAGCGGTACGCATCCGGTGATGCAACTTGGTGGAACGGAAGAGATGTAAGCCAGTGCCTTGACAGGGTTCTTTACAAAAAACAGGCTCTCCCAGAAAAAGATAGGTTCCCCGCCGTACTTGTCCCCGCCTGGGAGAAGTGTGCTATGTGCGATGATTTTATCTGTAATCTACATGGATGCCACGTATATGAGTGCGATTGCCCAGACACGGATGATTGGTGTGCGAACGATTTGTGGCCGTATGACCCCATGGTTTTAAGATACATAACGCCGCTTGAGTGCTGCCGGTTACAAGGCCTCCCCGATTGGTGGCTGGATGGGGTCGATGGAAGTGATTCAGCAAAATATAAGATGCTTGGAAACGGCATAGCAATGCCCAACACCATCTATGTGGTTGGATGCGCTGTTCGACTTTTACAGGAGGGGAAGCATGAAAACGAGGGATAACACAGGGAAGTTTACTTATTGCGGAGAGGTTGTCATGCGCCGTGGATACCCGATGCTGTATCTTCCCAACCATCACAGGGCAAAGGCCAATGGATATGTATTTGAGCATATCGTGGTTGCGGAAGAAAAAATCGGCAGACCGCTCACGCAAAACGAGGTTGTGCATCATATTGATGGGGATAAAACTAATAACCATCCCAACAATCTTAAAGTGTTCAGCAGCAACAATGACCATGTGAGGGAACATTGGAGAGATTGCGGAGTGCGGTACGAATGCAACGGCAAGATGCTGACGCTCCCCGAACTGGTTGAGATATCGGGTTTGCCGTATCATCGCATCTACCAACGCATCCACAAACTCGGTTGGAGCGCAGAAAGGGCGGTAGCTGAATGAACGGAATCGCACTTCCGAATGCGGCGTATGTGGTGCGGCAAGCAAAAAGACTTTTAACATCGTAAAAATGAGATAGTTATAAAACCTGCATTTGGTTAGCACTTTACATGTACTATACGGAAAGAAACGTAACAGATAATACATAAACGGCGTCATAAACTTACATTTGGTAATGAAATAATTGTTTTATAATGAGGAGCATGGAGAAAATATTAACCTCAAAAGATGGGGGTGGAAGGATGACACGGGAAGAACGCGAACAGGCGGCGCGGACGCTTCAAGAGTTTTATGACTTCAACAAAACGCTGACACCACAGGGCGATTCGTGGTTACAAGCCGATATCGCCATCAACAGATATACACAAGAGGAACTTGGGAAAGCGCTACCAACTGCCATCGCCGCCCTGCGCGAGAAGGCCGAGCGGGAGCGGGGGTGTGCCTACTGCGTGATTGGCAAGCGAAGCCCGGACGCGGAGTATTGCTCTAACTGCGGGCGCAAACTTACTCCCACGCTTCCCGAACTGGCAAA
>Ga0209510_1000164_pt1 | contig 99862 bp, 79 predicted proteins | sample BiotimSIPDNA_FD_185749 | JGI IMG/M metagenome (GOLD analysis project Ga0209510, IMG submission 185749) | Anaerobic biogas reactor microbial communites from Washington, USA - Biogas_R1 time_0 SIP DNA (SPAdes) (version 2) | ecosystem: Engineered > Bioreactor > Anaerobic > Unclassified | place...
TTGTGACAGATTTTACATCAAAAAAGCGGCATAGAAAGAATCTTTCCATGCCGTGCCTGTAAAAAAACAAATAAGAGGATGTGCCTATTTTGACACACCCTCTTCCTGTTTATGCTGACTGCCCTATCCTACTATCTTACTGGGATAATAGCAAAGGTGTAGGAGTAGTCCTTGTATTCCATCTGGTATTCCTTGCGTGGCCATGCACCCCAAGAGTTCACACAACCCACACCCATGGAACGATGAGAGATGTGGAGGTCGGTGAATGGACGCTCGATGAGGTCTCCACTGTGGAACTGTTGCTTCTGACGAGATGGCTGGAGATCCTCTACTGTGTAGTTGAGTGCCTGCATTTCAAGTGGCTCAGTCCCCTCAAAGCGGAGACCCTTGCCTGCTGAGTTGATCTGTTTCCAGAAGCGGACAGCTGTTTTAGTGCCTGACTCTTGAGGACGCACATAACCCCAGTACTGCTCTGCCACTGTCTGTTTCCAAAGACCCAGATGCTGGGAGTTGTTGCGGTCAATGTAGTTCTCGTGAGGGCCCTTGCCATAGTATTCTATCTGAGAGTACTCCTTGGGCATCTGCATCTGCATGCCAAAACGGAGTGGCTGTGGTTTTTCTTGAGCCTCTGGATTGACTGTGAGGTCCTGCTTGACTACGAGAAGTCCCTGATTGTTCATGATGTAGGTGAGTCTGACTGATGCGTCTGGCTGGCGAAGTTCATACTCGGCAGTCACCACATAGTTAGAGCCCTCTTGTTCTGTCTTGAACGATTTGAGGTTGAGACGTGGGTTCTGCCATGCAGAGAGGCGGTTTTGCATGCCTGCACCAAAGTCATTGTCGGTAGCAGCACGCCAGAAGTTTGGAGTCAGTTGGCTACCCTCGTGCATCATAGGTGTACCATCCACGTCTATATAAGAGATAAAGCCATTGTGCTTGTTGAAGGTAACCTTCACACCATTAGCAGAGAGCACTGCATAGGCTGAACGATCATCCAGTTTGACTGCGTTGTAGGACATGCCCTTGCCTTTCTTGCCGACGAGTTCGACAGCCTGAGCAGTGTAGGTGTCGGCTGTCGGGAAGTTGTATGGACGAAGTTCGAACTGCTGATGAGCAATGGTCTCCCCCTTCTTGAGAAGAGGCTCATCATGGGTCAATATCCAGTTGATATTGAGCATAAGTTCTTTGTTGTCCTGTTGTTTTTCTGCAAGATATCTTACCAAACCATTAAGCGTGAGCGTTGTCTTAGCATGAGGAGCGAGAGGGGAAGACAGATTCATCTTGCCACGATAAACGATTTCGCCGTTCTCCAAAATATCATAATTCAGTTCCACATAGTCGAGTGCACGGAAGAAGTTCTCATTAAACACTTCAATCTTGCCTGCTTGAGCATCAATGAGTTCAGTCCAAATGCTCTGATAGTAGTACTGAATCTCGTAGGCATGTGGATTGAGCTCACGATCTGGATTAATCACACCATTGCAGTTGAAGTTGTTATCAGAAGCAGGGAAACGACCGTAGTCACCACCATAGGTCCAGATGGGCTTGCCTGTCACCTTGCTCTTGCCACGAAGACCCTGATCAATGAAGTCCCAAATGTAGCCACCCTGATAGTTGGGAAGCCTGCGCACAAGATCCCAGTATTCCTTAAAGCCACCTGCAGAGTTACCCATTGTGTGGGCATACTCACACTGAATGAGTGGACGAGCATTATTTTCTCCGCAATAGCGTTCACAATGACCATAGTCTGCATACATCGGGCAATAGATGTCGGTTTTGCCCCAGTTGCCTGCCTGCTCATACTGACATGGGCGGGATGGGTCGTATGCCTTGACGAAATCGTAGGCATCCTCAAAGTTCTTGCCATAGCCTGCCTCATTGCCAAGAGACCAAACAATGATGGACGGATGATTCTTCAATACATATATATTATGACGCTGGCGCTCTATGTGCATATCATGGAAAAGAGGGTTCTTGGAGAGTGAACGATCACCATAGCCCATTCCGTGACTCTCTATATTAGATTCCGCTGTGACATAGATACCATATTCATCACAGAGTTCATACCAACGGGGATCGTCTGGATAGTGACAGGTACGAACTGCATTGACATTGAGTTGCTTCATCACCTGAATGTCTTGAATCATGCGCTCTACAGAAACCACGTATCCGCCATCAGGGTCAAGTTCATGACGATTCACACCCTTGATCAGTACTGGCTGACCATTGACAAGCAGTTGCTGATTCTTAATCTCCACCTTTCGGAAGCCCACTCGCTGTGGAATACTCTCAATGAGTTTGTCACCATCATATAGAGACACAAGCACCTTATAGAGGTTAGGTGTCTCAGCAGTCCACTTGAGCGGATTCTTTGCAGTAAGCGTCGCCTCTGCCTGATCACCCCTCAATGTTTCGGCATAGGAAGCTATCACATTGCCTGTCTGTCCCAAAAGTTCAACCTCAACCCGCTTGCCTTTGGCATTCTCTGTGGAGATCTTCACATTGAGAGAGCCATCTGTATAGTTGTTGGTGAGGTCTGGGGTGATAAACACATCGTCGATATGACTCTGAGGGCGTGCATAGAGATATGACTCACGCGCAATGCCACAGAAACGCCAGAAGTCCTGATCCTCATTCCAACTACCATCACACCAGCGCATAATCTGCATGGCGATGAGGTTTTCCTTGCCTGGCTTGATATACTTAGTGATGTCAAACTCTGCTGCCACCTTCGAATCTTCAGAATAGCCTACATACTTGCCATTCACATAGACGGTGATGTTGGAAGTGGCAGAACCAATGTGGATATAGACCTTATCGTTCTTCCATTCTGCAGGAATGGTGAAGGTGCGACGGTATGAACCCACATGGTTGCCCTTATCCTTCACCATTGGAGGATCAGCATGCCAGTCTGAACGCCAGGCATAGCCATTGTTCACATAGATGGCATCACCATATCCATTGAGTTCCCAAATACCCGGCACTGGCATTGTGCCCCACTTGGAATCATCGTAGTTCATGGTGAAGAAGCCCTCTGGACGCTCGTTGGCACTTTCCACCCAATGGAATTTCCACTGCCCCTCTATAGACATGTAGCGAGAGGATTTTTCCTTAGGATTGGCTGAAGGTGACTGAGAAAGATTGGCAAGTTCCTTGCTCTCAAAGGCAAAGTAGTTAGCCACATCAGTCTTTCTGTTAATTTCATTGACATTAGGGTCACACCATTCAGGCATTTTCTGTGCCTGGACACCCAAAGCACCTGTTGTCAAAATAGACAATAAGAAATGTCTTAAATTCATAGTTAATATATAGTTTTAATTGTTAATATGATTTCTTGTTTTGGAAAGGGAACTACTCGTGGTGATAAGGTTCTCCCCTCATGATGGACATGGCACGATAGAGTTGTTCCACAAAGATGAGACGTATCATCTGATGGGAGAAGGTCATCTTGGAGAGGGAAATCTTCTCGTTGGCCTTGGCATAGACCTCTGGAGAGAAACCATAAGGACCTCCGATGATGAAGACCAGACGCTTGCTGACGGTATGCATCTTCTGTTCCATATACTTAGAGAACTCCACACTGCGAAATTCCTTGCCACGTTCATCAAGAAGCACCACATGATCACCTGGTTGAACTTGACGGAGAATCAAGTCACCCTCTTGCTGTTTCTGCTGATCAGAAGTGAGGTTCTTGGTGTTTTTGAGTTCGGGAATGACAATGATGTCAAAGCCTATGTAGTGCTTCACGCGTGAGGCATAGTCGTCAATGAGTTCCACGAAATGCTTATTGACAGTCTTCCCGACAAGGATAAGTGATACTTTCATCTAAATACATTCTTTACGCCCTTAATGGCTGAGAGTTTCTTGACCAACTGATTGAGCTGATTCTGGTCGTCAATCATCACTGTGAGCGTACCCGAAAAGAGTCCATCTTCTGACGATTGGATACTGATGCCACGCAACATTGTATTCTTCTCCTTGTTGATGACAGAGGTGATATTATTGACAATGCCAATATCGTCATTGCCCACCACACGGAGAGTGACAGGATATTGCTTGTTGCCCTTGCCTGCCCAACGTGCACGAAGCACACGATAGCCCATGCGCTCTTGCAAGAGCTGTGCATTAGGACAATCCTTGCGATGCACCTTGATGCCACGATTGATAGTAACAAAACCAAACACGTCATCTCCATAGATAGGGTTGCAACATTTGGCAAGGCTATACTCCACTCCCTTGAGATCATTGTCAAGCACAAGCACATCGGCATTGCCTTGAGCATGATCATCCTGCACATTGACCACAAAGCCCTCGGCACTACGCTGCTCGGCTGGGAAAGCACCAGGATTAGACTCACGTTCCTGCATGACCTGATACTGCTCAATGACGGTATTGACATCTATTTCCTCTTGCGCAATGGCTCTATAGAACTCTGACACATGCTTATAGCCCATACGCTTAAGCAATCGCATCATGATAGATTCCTCTGGCTCAATCTTCTTGTTCTTGAACTTGCGCTCCAGCATTTCCTTGGCAAAGGTGGACACTTTCAGTTCCTGTTCAGTAAGCGACTGACGAATCTTTGTCCTCGCCTTAGGGGTGACCGCAATACTGAGCCAGTCACGTTTGGGCAACTGTTTGGAAGAAGTGAGAATCTCCACCTGGTCGCCACTCTGAAGGTGAGTGCCTATGGGCACATTCTTCTTGTTGATCTTGCCACCTGTACAGTGTGAACCCACAGTAGTGTGGATCATAAAGGCAAAGTCAAGTACCGTAGCACCTTTAGGTAGTTTGAAGAGGTCGCCTTTAGGTGTAAAGACAAATACCTCATCGCTATAGAGATCCACTTTGAAGCGGTCAATGAGATGCTCATCACTCTCCGTCTGATGTTCAAGTGCAGAACGGATGTCCTGTAGCCAGTCCTCCAACTTTGCGCCACTTTCCTTCACGCCCTTGTAGCGCCAATGGGCAGCCAAACCATGCTCGGCAATCTCATCCATGCGCCTGGTACGTATCTGTATCTCCACCCATTTGCCCTCAGGTCCCATCACTGTGATGTGAAGTGATTCATATCCATTGGACTTGGGCACACTAAGCCAGTCGCGCAAACGCTTAGGGTTGGGGCGATACATGTCAGTGACAATACTGAACACTTGCCAACAGTCCTGCTTCTCTTTGGCAGGCTCTGAATCGAGAATGACACGAATGGCAAAGAGATCATAGATTCCCTCAAAGTTACACTTCTGCTTCTGCATCTTTTGCCAAATGGAATGGATAGATTTGGTGCGTCCCTTGATGTGAAACTTCAGCCCAGCCTCTTTCAATTTTGTCTCCACAGGAGCAATGAAATTAGCAATGTAGAGGTCACGGGCAGCACGAGTGGCACTCAGCTTGTCCTTGATCATATAGTAAACATCAGGCTGAAGATATTTGAGAGAGAGGTCTTCCAGTTCTCTTTTGATGAGATAAAGACCTAACTTATGTGCAAGAGGAGCATAGAGACGAGATGCCTCGTTGGCAACACGAGTGCGGTCTTCAATCGTGCCACGATCCTTGATGTGGCGCATGAGATTAACACGGTCAGCAATAATGACAAAGATGACACGCATGTCTTCTGCAAAGGAAAGCAGAAGATCTCTAAAGTTTTCTGTCTCTATGGATGGGTTTTTGGCGTAGAGCTGGTTCACATGCAGAAGCCCACGGATGATGTTGGCAGCATCTTCGCCAAACTCACGTTTCACCTCATCCATACCAACCACACCAAGTGCCACACAGTCGTGAAGCAGAATGCTAAGGATAGAGGCACGATTGAGCCCTATCTCCTCTGCCGTGATGATGGCGGTCTGCAAATCGAACAGGATAGGATTGAAACCAAACTGATCGTGACGCAACTGGTCGTTGGTGGCAGCACGAAAGAGTATGTCCTTGACCTTGTGAAAATCATCAGGATTCAGCACCTCAACTACTAAATTCTGCAAACGTTTAACCGTTTCCAGCAATTCAGCTCTTTCATGTTCATTGTTTATGATTTTCTCCATGTCTATCGACTTTTGTATCTTATATCTTATAATTATAATGCAAAGATAGAAAATTCCGAATGAAAATCCGTATCTTTGCAACAAGAAATTCAAATTCAACATGAAAATAGGAATCATTCAACTCCAATGCGAAGCAGAACAGAAAAATAATCTACAGCGCATTGAATCGGGCATCAGAGAGGCGGCAAGAGAGGGGGCTGAACTAATCGTGCTGCAAGAACTGCACAACTCACTATACTTCTGCCAAATAGAGAGCACAGACAATTTTGATTTGGCAGAACCTATCCCCGGACCATCAACCGCACGCTATGGCAAACTGGCAAAGGAGTTGGGTGTGGTCATCGTGACTTCCCTCTTTGAGAAGCGCGCTCCTGGGCTTTATCACAACACAGCCGTGGTGATGGAGAAGGATGGCACAATTGCGGGCAAATACCGTAAGATGCACATTCCAGATGACCCTGCCTATTACGAGAAGTTCTATTTCACCCCAGGCGATATGGGCTTTCATCCTATCGACACAAGTGTGGGCAGACTGGGAGTGCAGGTATGTTGGGATCAGTGGTATCCTGAGGGGGCGAGGCTGATGGCACTACAGGGTGCTCAACTGCTCATCTACCCAACTGCCATCGGTTATGAATCGTCCGACTCTCCCGAAGAGCAAGAACGCCAGCGGGAGGCATGGATGACCGTACAAAGAGGGCATGCCGTAGCCAACGGACTGCCTGTGATTGCCGTGAATCGCACTGGGCACGAGGAAGACCCATCAGGACAGACAAATGGCATTGAGTTTTGGGGAAGCAGTTTTGTGGCTGGCCCTCAAGGTGAGATCCTTTATCATGCACCCAAACACGAGGCTGTGGTGAAGGTGGTGGACGTGGATCTTCAGCGAAGCGAGAACGTGCGCAGATGGTGGCCCTTCCTTCGTGACAGAAGAATAGAGGAGTTTGGTGGCTTGACCAAAAGATTCATCGACTAAGTTCATCGTTGGCTTAAAGTCCATGCTCATCACCATCATGCTTTATTGGGGCTGATTCATCACCCAAGGATCATACTTGACATGACCACTATATCCTGAGTGAGTTCCTCTTCTGATCCGTGTTGTTTGATTTTGGAACAAAGTTTTGCAAAAAAACGAAGTACACTTCGTCAGCAAAGCAAGTATGTTTCAATGGCTAACGAACAATGGTTCATCAGCCAATGAACAATGCTTCAAATGCCAACGAACAATGCTTCATTTTGTTCCAACAACAGGTCGATTCTTGATGCCATTATACAAGGCTAAAAGTTAGAAATATACATCAATCCTCATTCATCAAGCATTAGGATGATCTCTGGGAATAAATAGGGTTCTGCAAATTGATTGAACGCATGAATGGGAAAAAGTGTGACCATCTGATGGCTGTTGCTAAAGAGCAACAGAACTATAAAGAATGACGATGAAGAATCACGATACTTCCTCCTGAAAGTTTTTGGCCTACTTTCAGGGCACACCATCCTTGAGGGACGGTCTTTTATCAGCCTCTCAGCATGGAGAAAAAAGAAAAAGAGAAAAGGGTGAACGTTTCTGTTCACCCTTTCATATCATGTATGCTTCATTATAAAGTTTCTCAAACGATATAAGATAAGGGAAACCTCAATACTTGAACTTCACAGCCTTAGACTCATTGTGAAGACGGTCGAGGGCTGTCACCACAATGGTTGAGCCTCTTTTGACAGAAGAGGGAATGGTATAAGAAGTGGAACTGGTGATGACAAGGATGTGATCTGATCTTGTCAAATCCACCTTCTCGCCTTTGGCAAACCTATATACGACATACTGACGAGCACGGTCGAGTTCTTTCTTAGCCTTAGGTGCTTGCCATGAGAGGATTTTTCCCTCAAGAGCATATTTAGAAGTCTTGACATTCTTTGGTTTGCCCGGAGCCTTCTTGTCAATGAAGGGCATTAGAGGCTGAAGGGCTGGAGTGGAGTGATAGACCTTCTCCAAGACCGTGCGATAGTTGCCTGGATTATCGACACATGCGGCTGCATACCACTGACAAGAACCCTGCACATGAGGAAGAGAACGTTGGAGGTCGTATTTGATGAGCATCTGATGCTGGTTGGAATTGCGAGGATCAACTCCCTTGACAGTACGCTCAATGTCTTGTCCTATGAAGAGAGGACGACCGCCACAGTAGTCGTTCCACCATTTGATGAGCACTTCGTAGTCAGCCGCTTTTGTACCGAGATTCCAGTATATTTGTGGAATATTATAATCCACCCATCCTTTTTTTGTCCAATAGACTATATCTGCATAGAGATCATCGTAGTTTTGAGTGCCCGAAGTAGCACTACCCTCTTTGCTGTTCTGTCCTGCGGGGTTGTTGCGATAGATACCAAAAGGAGAAACACCAAATTTCACCCAAGGCTTGACCGAACGAACAAGATTGTGAAGATCATGGATGAGAAGATTTACATTGTCGCGTCGCCAATCTTCAATCGTGCTGAATCCACGTGGGTCAGCCTGATAATAAGATGCGTCAGGGAGTGGGAGTCCAGCGGTTGGATAGGGATAGAAATAGTCGTCCATATGAATGCCATCCACATCGTAATGATTTAGGATGTCCTCTACCACCATGCAGGTGTAGAGTCGATTGGCAGGAAGAGCGGGATTGAAAATGTAGAGTCCGTCATACTCAAACATACGTTCGGGATAGCGAATTGCCGCATGGTTGGAGGCAAGGGCGGTCGTACCTTTGGTCTTGGCACGATAAGGGTTGATCCAAGCATGGCATTCCATCTCACGTTGGTGACATTGCTGAACCATCCATTCAAGGGGGTCCCATCCATCAGCAGGAGCAACTCCTTGCGTTCCTGTCAGGTAACGAGACCATGGTTCATAACTTGACTTATAGAGTGCATCTCCCTCTGCACGTACTTGAAAAAGAATGGCATTTATGCCACACTTCTGAAGGGTGTCGAGCTGAAGGGTAAGCATTTGACGAATCTGTGCTGGAGACTTGCCAAGATACTGACCATTGACACACTGTATCCACGCTCCACGAAACTCGCGCTTAGGGTTGGAAGTGGCGAGAGCAGTGAACTGGAAACAGAAGAGGATGAGGAAGAGATAAACAATGCGCTTCATAAAGATGGGTGTATTCATTATAATAAAGAATTAGAGGAGAGAGAATCAGAGGCTTTTCTACAGGAAAGGTGTGAGCAGATTGCCAAACCATCCCTGAAACTTCTTACCAAAACTACGGGTGCGCCAATAGCCTTTCTCCATTGGAGTGGAAGACTTCAACTGCTCATGAAAAAGATCTGTGAGCTCTGCGGTTGTCTTCTTGCTGAAAATCACAGTATTCACCTCATAGTCACAACGCAAAGAACGTGCGTCCATATTGCTCGAACCTACAGTGCAGTAGAGGTCATCAACCATCATGATCTTCGTGTGGTGAAAGCCTCCATGAAAGAGATAAACCTTCGCACCTCGTTTGGAAAGATTATTACCCACATAGTGAGATGCCTCAGGGGTCAGTGGAATATCGCTTTTGGCAGAAAGAAGAATCTGCACAGATACTCCACGGTCAATGGCACGCTTAAGAGCCTTCCTGACACGATGAGTAGGCACAAAGTAGGGATTGACTATCAGCACTTGATGCTGGGCAGTGTTGAGCATCTCTGCAAAAAGGTCTCTAATTGCATCGGGGGTAATGCCTGCATGACGATCCACAATGGCTAATCGCTGATTCTCCATCTGATTCTGTCCCTTGGGGAAATATTTTTCATCGGAGAGGTCTTCGCCTGTAGCCTTGCGCCACATGCAGCGGAAAATCTCATGCAGTTCATTGACGGCAGGACCTTCTATATGTATGTGCATGTCGTGCCAATCACCTATTTCTGGAATACCATTTATATAGTAGTCTGCCACATTCATGCCACCTGTGTATGCCACTTCACCATCTATCACTACAATCTTGCGGTGGTCACGTGGGATGATGCGAGTGACCCACGGAAAGGTAAGCGGACTGAATTTGACCAGATGAATGCCCAAAGCATTGATTGAGTCATGCATGTGGCTATCAATAGGCTGATTGTTGGAAGCATTGCCAAAAGCATCATACAGTGCTCTAACTTCTACTCCTTCCGCCGCCTTCTGGGCTAAAAGATGAAACAACAGGCCCGCAATAGAGTCATTGCGAAAGTTGAAGTATTCAAGATGAATGAATGACTTTGCGTTACGCACAGCCTCAAACATATCTGCAAACTTCTCGTGGCCTGTCTTGAGAAGCCTGACGGAGTTTCCATCGGTAATGTTGATTCCTCTTGATCGCAGATGAGCAGCCATGATAGAATCAGAGGTCTGCGCATCAGCCACGCACACAAATTGCAACAATAAAAGGAATAAAATAAAACCTTTTCTCATCAATCAGCTTTAGTTCTTTTTTAACAATCTCTTTTTAGAGGGTTTCTATTGAGCGTTTCTAACTTTATTCGTGGTTATGTTTCTTGAAGTTTTTCTTCCTATCACAGTATTACCACTTCTCACAGTATTATTTCGCATTCTATTTCTTGTTAATTGTCTCACTCGTGGATTATTCCCCAGCACACGAGATTGAGCAGGTTGAGTTTGACGTGGTTGAACCTGCTTTGCCGCATCTGTCTGTGTCATCTTTTTCTGATGATGAGCATTACGGACAAACGCATCAACCTGGTCTGCAATGGCTGTCATGCCTGCAGCAGAAGGATGATTCATCTTCTTCTCAATGTCATGAAGTTCTATGACTGGAATATGATAATGTTCACAGATGGCCTTGACAGAAGTGTTGATGTCGGCAGACAGTTCACTATTGAGCAGGAAATAAATATCTGTGTTCAGATAACGCTTGGTCATGAAGTCAAGCATCTTACACAAAGATGGACGAAAGGCTTTGAGATCTTCCTTGGTCCAGCCTTCATACTTGTAGTCTCCTATAGGAGCAGGAACCCAAGAGTCATTGGTTGCACCAAAGATAAAGATAATGTCAGGATTGCCCATGTTGGACATACGAGTGACGAAAGAACGTGAAGTGTAGTCTGCACCATTGTAGCCTGAAGAAGAAATAGTAGATCCACTGAAAGAGTTGTTGATGTCAAGTTTCCACCCATTCTTCTTAATCAACTGATGCCACCACATCTGTTCAACCTTGACCACATCATTATCGCCTATCTGACGACCACTACGATAGAAGATCTCGTAGCCCTCAGGCATAAAACCTTCAAACGTTGAGTAACTGTCACCAATGACAGATACAGACTTGCGGTATCCTCCTTGAGCAAAGGAAACACCAAATGTGAAAATAGCCACAAAAATGGTTAGATGAATTCTTTTCATTACATTAAAATTTTTCAGGTTTGTATTTTACGATTGCTATATTGTTCACCATTCTATTGTCTTCACACCATTTTGACTCAAATACTGATTGCAGAGACTGAAGTGGTGATTACCAAAAAATCCACGATATGCAGACAGTGGGGATGGATGGGCAGAGCGAAGGATGCAATGCTTGGAAGCATCGATCAGCGAAGCCTTGCTCTGAGCATAACTGCCCCATAGAATAAACACAATGTGTTTCTTCTCATCGCTCACGGTCTTGATGACTGCATCTGTAAATTCTTCCCATCCATGTCGCTGATGACTTGCTGCTGCATGGGCACGAACAGTCAGAGTCGCATTAAGAAGCAAAACTCCTTGTTCTGCCCAATGAGACAGATTGCCAGACTGAGGTACAGGTTTGCCTATATCAGTATTAATCTCCTGAAAGATATTGCGGAGGGATGGAGGAAAGGGAACTCCATCATTGACAGAAAAGCAGAGTCCGTGTGCTTGTCCAGGCTCATGGTATGGGTCTTGACCTATCAGCACAACCTTCACCTGAGAAAAAGGGCACAGGTTGAAAGCATTGAAGATGAGTGAGCCAGGAGGATAGCAAGGACCTTGACTATACTCCATCTTGACAAACTGGATAAGTTCATCAAAATAAGGCTTATTAAATTCTGTTTGAAGCTTATCAAGCCAAGATGATTCTATCTGAACCTTTGCCATATCACTCCACTAAGCCTGATTCTTTCCAAGAAGAGACGAGCTGCTTCACATCATCAGCAGCTTGAGTTTGATCCACCTCATATTCATCAAGAAGAAAATGGACTAAACTATCTTCTGTGAAATCATTATCAATCACCTTCTCCCAAAGGAATGCCGCTGATTCGTTGAGTGTAATCACTTTTGTGAAATCAATGTTTTCCACTCCATGTGCAATGATGATGTTCTCGCCACACACTTTCTTTAATTCAAAACCTTTCTTTATCTTCATGCTCTATGTCTATTTTTTCGAATCATGTATTAACCTTATTATCTATTGCTCCATCTTTGAGGCAACTGATGATGCCAGAGAAGTCTGTATATTGCCAACAGATAGCGGCGCACAGGATAGAGTTTAGGCCAAATCAAAGAATAGCATTTCCATATCTTGGAAGTAGCTAAATCATAGGTTCTGTCTTTCCGTACTATCTTGACAACTTTTGCTCTAACGTTGGATGCTTCAAAGATCTCTGTGCCAGTCACATTCCCATCTCCTCGAGTTGTGATGAGTCCTTTCTCCATCTTCTCTACTCGGTGACACACAAAATGCCCTTCAGTCACTTCTGCAAGCACCACATCCCCCACACGTATCTCATCATATTGTCCAAATATCAGTTTATCTCTTCCGTCTTCTACAAAAGGACGCATGCTATTGCCCTTAGCAATGATGGTGGCAAGATGGCCTTCATTGACCAGCTGCACCAACTGTGGCAGAAAAACCTTATTATCAACCGAAAGTTTATTCATCTTATCCTATCAATCTACTATCTCACTTACATGCACTATTCGGTAACAGACATGGCATGATAACTCATCTGCACAGCCGCTTCATCAGGAAGATTCTCAAGAAAGAATACAGGCACTCGTTCCAATAGTTTTGTAACAGTGTCACAGGTTGCCACATAGTCTCTACTATCCCATTTCATCACAGAACAAGAAGGAAGCAAAGATGCAAAAGCATCTACCACCTTCATACGTTCTATCTTATTATAAGGGGCTTGTTTCAGTTGAAGAAAGCCACCAACAGGGGCTTCCACATTGCGATAACAAGGAGTCTTGCCACTCCAAGGAGAGCCAAATACTCTTGCTACCCCATCCTCACACACTCTCACCACTGGATTATCATCATTCATCAAGTCTGTTCCTGGAATATACTTCAGCCAGTTTTGAGTATGCGTGCTCTTGCCAGTGCCACTCACACCCAAACACAGATACCCCTTATCATCCTTGCGAATCACTGATGCGTGCATGAGCACCGTATCCTTGTCGGCAGCCGAAAAGGCATACATCATCATCACAGCATTGTTAAGACCAAAATGCCTCATCTCGTCTGTTCCATTCAAACAAACAATGGCAGAAGAGAAATCTGCGTTAGCCTGTAGCAGACAACACTGATGACCCGCCACATCACTCACCAATATCTGATAGGAGTTATCCTCTAATTGATACACTCCATGATTATTGCCTCCACAATCAAATTGTCCAATCTCTTTTCCCTTCTTAAGGGGACGCCACCCATCATCAACTGTCAAATGAAAAAGAAGTGGCACATCGTCTGTTGGAGTATCCATCAATCGGAAGGGTTCACTGGAAGGCAACAATGCAGAGGTGTTCGTGTCATCGCAGAAATCCACGAGATAAACATGACGACCTACCTGATAATATATTGCTTGTTTTACTTCCATGCACCTGAATGGCTACTTTTTCAATTTATACTTGAATATTCTTCCAACACATGTTACTCTTTCCACACAAACTTTCCCCATTCCATTTGGTAATAGGCATTATTATAGGAAGAAGAATACTTTTCTAAAGGAATATACATGCTTACTCCACTGCACTCAGAATCATCAACAGGTATCATCGAACTTGGATAGGCACTATACCAAGAAGGGGTATGCATACAAGGCACAGCCATTATTTTAGCCAATTGCTCTTTCCATGTGTTGAAATCAGATTCTGTCAAGATTCTTTTCATAACACCCTGAATGTCGAATGCATCAGGATAATATCCCCATTGATCATAATGGAAATAATTGAGAGTTGAATTGCTTGTGAATTGAGACAACGTTTCTTGATGAACCTTCAATATCGGTCGCATATAAGCGGCAAAAGACTCCAATTCACTTGTCTTGATAGCAGAAATGACACTTCCATACATGTTTCTCATTGGGAGAGTGCTGTAAGCATTATAATACGCAGAGACCATCTGCTGCACATAATCATTCTTACGGAACATAGCCTTGACCATAGATGCATACTCCGCACCAAAATATGGAATCTCCGCTGGAGAAGCCACTATATATTGGGTGGCATGACGAAGTTCGTAGGCAACCTCAACACTTTGCATGAGGCAAGCATCGAACAAGATGAAGTCCACACCACCCTGTTCCTGAATCACTTGGACCATCTCGTCAATATCCATCTCATACCCTCCCACGCCTTTGGATGAGGTATTCTTCTCATTATCTAAACCGAAGGAATACCGACGTCTGTATGAAGAAGAGGCATTAGAAACTGAGCCGTTTCCTATTTGAGCAACCTGCCGACGGTCTGAACTATCAGAAAAAGGAATCCAGCCTGAAGCATGCGACCAAAGCACCAAACCATAACTATCTGCTGGATAGTGAGATTTGGCGTAAGCAATGAAAGAGCCTAATTGCTGGGGAGAAGCTGAATTGACGTCCTCATCATAGGTCTTGACAGGAGTCAAATCAGACAGTTTCTGGGAGGATGTGCTTCTGTTCATCTCATAGATGCGAGGCTTGCCCACATCATCAAGGTAGATGACCAGGCGATCTGACTCATAAAGTGCATTGTCTCTCATGCCCTCCAGCATCTCATTGACATCTGCCGCCACATTTCCATTGAGAGAGTTTTCTGCCACCATATAGACCATCACCGTGCGCCTTTCCGCATAGTTTGGGTCATAAGGCGAGTCTTCATCTTTGGAGCACCCATATAAAAACACAACTGTGACAACAAGCAGACTCATTGTCACAACTGGCTGTATCACTCTATGCAAACCCATCATTCTCATTCTTCAACCCACTTGAATATTTATTCCGATGTTTCTTTGACGAAAGAGTCTAATGGATGACGGAAGTTGAAGCCGTCCAGAGGCACAATCTTCGTATAAGGATTGTCGAGGAAACGCTTTTTAATCTTATAGTATTTCTTCGACAACTTCTTTCTATTATCAGAATAGAAAACAGTGGCTGTTTGACGGTCTTTACCTAAAGTACCTTCCATGTACTGCTTCAACTGAATACTGAATGCTGAACGAAAAGGCAGAAACTTCGTTTTCTTCTGCAAATCAAGGCTATCCAACTCACTAATGAAAGTGATGTAAACAATAGAGTCCGTCAGTTGCTGGCTCACGCCAAAAAGAAAAACTTTACCCTTTCCTTTGTCAAACACAGTGGTTTTCTTCTTGGGTGCTGCCACAACCACAAGGGAAACCACCATGAGCATCAACATAAAACATATTTTTTTCATCTCATTCTGCAGTTTTCAATATTAACCCAAATAAGTCTTCAACAGACGGCTCTTAGACTGAGAACGCAAACGGCGAATAGCCTTCTCCTTAATCTGACGAACGCGCTCACGAGTCAGATTGAAGCGGTCACCAATCTCCTCAAGGGTTTTCTCTGGCTCGCCCAAGCCGAAGAACATCTTAATGATTTCCTTCTCACGAGTGGTGAGAGTGTCAAGCGCACGATCTATTTCCTTCTGCAAAGATTCTGTCACCAATGTGCGGTCTGCCGATGGCGAATCTGGATTGGAAAGGATGTCAAGCAAACTGTTGTCCTCTCCCTCAACAAATGGGGCATCCACACTCACATGACGACCGCTCACCTTCATTGTGTCAGCCACCTTATCCACGGGCAAATCAAGTTGTTTAGCCAACTCTTCTGGCGAAGGGCGACGCTCATTTTCCTGTTCAAACTTTGACAAAGCCTTGCTAATCTTGTTGAGAGAGCCGACCTGATTCAATGGCAGGCGCACGATACGGCTCTGCTCGGCCAAAGCCTGAAGGATGGACTGGCGAATCCACCAAACAGCATAACTAATGAACTTAAATCCACGAGTCTCATCAAACTTCTCTGCCGCCTTAATCAAGCCTAAGTTGCCCTCGTTGATGAGGTCTGGAAGACTCAAACCTTGATTCTGATACTGCTTTGCTACAGAAACGACAAAACGAAGGTTAGCCTTGGTCAACTTCTCCAAAGCACGTTTTCCCTCAAGGCCGCCCTTGCGAATTTTCGCAGCCAATTCAACTTCCTCTTCAACGGTGATTAACTCCTCACGACCTATCTCTTGAAGGTACTTATCCAACGAAGCACTTTCACGGTTCGTGATTGACTTGGTAATTTTTAATTGTCTCATACTTTATAGCGTAAAAAAGCGTGCAAATGTAGCATATTTTTCACTGAAAAGCAAATGTTTCACATAATTTATGAAGAAATTAGATAGAAACAAAAGAAAATCCGCCGAAAAAACCTCTATTGCCTCCTGCCATACCATTCTGCCATCAAAATCTTCTGCAACTCCTCTCGAAGGAATCTCGAAGGCATCTCGAAGAATGACCGAAGGCTTTTCAAAGAAATATGCACACTCTATCTCCTTCTCAAATCTCCGTCATGACTTCATTTCTTTCTTGACACAGACCGAATGGAATCACCACACCCCTTCCACCTCATTAGGGAGAGTAGATAAAAAGAGGTGAGACGAGAGAACAGAATGGCGGCTTTCCCCTTCCATTTAACATCTCAAATGATTGAATCATTCTTTATGGACCAACGAACAATGCTTCATCAGCCAACGAACAATGTTGCAATGGCCAATGAACAATGGTGTGATGCCCATCGCACCATGCGTACGTTTTATCCTTAAAAGCATTGAGTCTCCGCATATCCATAAATCATTGTATATGAATAAAATATAATGATTTACAGAAAGCAGGGTGACATCATCCTGTTTCTTGGAAGATTCGCTTATAGACAGCGCATGCCAGAATCGCCCCACTCCTCTTCCCGCACAAGTGAATTTTCAATAAAAGCACCAATAATTTTGACGAAAAATAAAAGGAAGAAGCATGATTGAAAAGAGAGGTAAACCATCAATATCAACTGCTCCACCTTCCAAATTCGTCAAATCCTCGTTCATTCAGAGTGGCGAAAGTCGTAGGAGCAACAACGCACATACAGAAAACACACGAATCACTTAAAAGAGAATGCCAACACCTCATTGAGAAACATTAGCTGTAGCCCTTCACCGCTCATGCCACAGTGCGTTTCTCCCTGAATGACATAGAGAAAAGCGAGGCAAGGGCTTCCGCTTTCAGCAAACACCCATTACTTGAGCAATTTGGTGAATGATGATGGTATTTCTGTTTCGAACTTCAGTTGCTCTCCCGTGATGGGATGACGGAACGCCAAACGGAAAGCATGGAGACAGATTCTGCCTGCCGCATCGTGGCGGTCGCCATAAGCCTCCTGAGTACTTCCATACTTGAAATCTCCGACTATGGGATGATGAAGATCTTGCATGTGAACGCGAATCTGATTCTTACGCCCCGTGTCCAGTTTCAACTCAACAAGAGAGAAACCATTTGTGCGCTTCAATGTGTGATAATGAGTGATAGACTCCTTGCCCCCATTATCATATGGAGTGGAGTAAGAGACAAACATCTTATTGTCACTCAACCATGAAGAAACGGTGCCAGCATCTTTCTCCATATCACCATGAACAACAGCTATATATCTTCTGTCTTTTACAACTCCTCTCCAATCAGATGTGAGCATCTGCTGAACATCTCTTCTCTTTGCAAAAAGAAGTAATCCAGAAGTTCCCTTATCCAAACGGTGAACGGTGTGGACAGAGAAAGTCTTATTCTGCCTTTTCACGTATTCATCCAAAATAGCCTTCACGTTTTCACGCCTGTCACCAGGAAGGGCATTTGTCAGAATACCCTCTTTTTTCTCCACCACCAACAAGAAAGCATCTTCATACACAAGGCGCACCCATCTGCTTTTCAGTTCGTGTTTGTGACGGTTCTTACACACCTGAACAAGCTGTCCAGGCTTGAGGGGATGGTTGTATTGAGTAACTATTTCCTGATCCACATACACCATGCGCTGGCTCAGAAGCTCTTTCGCCTTCGTGCGTGAAATGCCCGAAATGCGGTTCATGAGAAACTGCATCAACTCCGCAGGCTGTTCCACTGGGTAGTTGGTGTAGTGATTGGCTTTACGATAATCTGAATATTGTGTCATCTTCTTTCTAATAATACGACATTCTCCACATGCTGAGTGTGAGGGAACATATCGACGGGTTGAACTTTTTTCACTTGATAATCCACATCGAGCATCTGCAAGTCACGAGCCTGAGTGGCAGGATTGCAGCTGACATAGACAATGCGTTGAGGAGCGGCAAACAAAATGGTATCTACCACATCACTATGCATACCAGCACGAGGAGGGTCTGTAATGATCACATCTGGTCGTCCATGTTCCTCTATGAATTCCTTGTTGAGAATATCTTTCATGTCACCTGCATAAAACAAGGTGTTGGCAATTCCATTTATTTCTGAATTGACCTTTGCGTCCTCAATCGCCTCTGGAACATATTCAATACCTATCACCTGACGAGCCTGACGAGCCACAAAATTGGCAATAGTACCTGTGCCCGTATAAAGATCATACACAAGTTCCTCGCCTGTCAATCCTGCAAAATCTCGTGCCACCTTATAGAGTTCGTAAGCCTGCTCTGTGTTGGTCTGATAGAACGACTTTGCCCCCACCTTAAAACGCAAGTCCTCCATGGTCTCAAAGATATGATCCTCACCTTTTACCACATGGATTTCCTGATCGGAGAAAGTATCGTTAGCCTTGTGATTATCAACATATAAAAGAGATGTTATTTGAGGGAAGGTTTCACTTAAATGTTGCATCAAATCATCAGCCTGTTTCTGCTCTTCAGGAGAGTCTATCCTGAATTGAACCAAGAACATCAACTCGCCCGTGTTGCTGTTGCGAATCATCAGAGAGCGGAGCAAGCCACGATTCTGACGAAGATCATAAAACTCCAAACCATGCTCAAGCGCATACGCACGAATATCATTGCGAATCTGATTGTTGATGTCATCCATCAAATGACATTCATTGATGTCGAGAATCTTATCAAAAGCACCTGTGATGTGGAATCCCACAGCATCCATCACATCATACTTCACATCCTCCTTCACCTCTGCTTCTGTCAGCCAACGCTTGTTGGAAAAACCGAACTCCAATTTATTGCGATAGCCATAGATTTGCTTGCTTCCTAAAATTGGCATGAACTCTGGCAATTCAATCTTGCCTATTCGGGTGAGATTGTCATATACTTGCTGTTGTTTGGCAAGAAGTTGTTCTTCATACTTCAAGCATTGCCATTTACAACCTCCACACACACCAAAATGCTTACACTTAGGCTCTTCACGGAGAGCAGAACGTTGATGAAACTTGACAGCCACCGCCTCCATGTAGGAGTTTTTCTTTTTCTTCACCTGAAGATCAACTACATCGCCAGGAACAACAAAAGGCACAAACACCACACGATCATCCACGCGTGCCATAGCCTTGCCCTCAGCAGCACATGCCGTGATGGTTACATTTTCAAGCAGAGGAAGTGATTTCTTCTTATTATGACCCATAAAATCAATGTTATGTGTTAATTTTGTCTGCAAAGGTAGGAAAAAAACATGATTAAGAATTATATTTGGTATTTTATCTTTATCTTTGCAATTCAAATAGAGAACTTTCTTACGTGATTTCAAAGAATATGGAGTTTCAAACAACAGTGAAATGGGGATTCATCGGTTGCGGTGAGGTGACAGAGAAGAAGAGCAGTCCTGCCTTTGGATTGATCGAGGGAAGTGAAGTAGTGGCTGTAATGAGCCGTGACAAGGAAAAGGCGAAGTCATACGCTGAACGACACGGCATCAAAAAGTACTATTCAGATGCTCAGGCTTTGGTGAGCGACCCTGAGGTAACCGCTGTTTACATTGCGACTCCCCCATCCTCTCATGCCACCTTTGCTATCATGGCGATGAAAGCAGGCAAGCCAGCATACATTGAGAAGCCCCTCTCTGCTGATTATGAAGACTGTTTGCGCATCAACCGAATCAGTCAGCTGACAGGTATTCCCTGCTTTGTAGCGTTCTATCGTCGATACCTACCTTATTTTGAAAGGGTCAGGGAAATCGTGACGAGCAAGGATTTCGGCAAGGTCTTGACCGTACAGATACGTTTTGCAGTCCCACCCAGAGATCTTGACTACACCAGCGGAAAGGAACTTCCTTGGCGACTACAGCCCGAAGTGGCAGGTGGCGGAGGATACTTCTACGACTTGGCAGCCCACCAGATTGACTTGTTGCAATACTGGTTTGGTCCAATTATTGAGGCAGAGGGATATGCTCAAAACATGGCGGGACTCTACAAGGTGGAGGACACCTTCAATGCTTGTTTCCGTTTCAACAACGGTTTGACAGGTAGTGCTTCATGGTGTTTTGTTGCCCACAAGTCTGCCAGAAGAGATAGAATATCCATTGTGGGAACAAAAGGAAAGATTGTCTTCTCCGTGTTTGACTACGAGCCTATCGTTCTCGACACAGAAGAGGGGCATGAGGAAATTGTCATTCCTAATCCGCCACATGTGCAGATGGGATTGATTGAAAAAGTTGTCAAGCATCTTCAAGGTAAAGAAATATGTGATTGCGACTCACTGAGCGCCACCCCAACCAACTGGGTGATGGACAGAATTGTAGGAAAAATCTGAGGAATACAAAGAAACAATGCTAGATCAGCGAGTAAAAGCAACAATTGTGGCCCTATGGATGGTTCTATTCAGTGCTATATCATTTGCACAGAATGAACGGGCATCTATTGTGGATACAACCGAGCATGTAATAGTTCTGGACAGCATGGCTTTGACAACTTTCTCTCAGGACTCTATCAATCATCTAAAGGTTTCCAATGGCAAAAGACCTCCTCTCCTGAAAAGATTGATGAGTGGTGTGGAAAACTTTTTCATGGGGTGTGACACAACCTATGTGACTCCACAGAAGTACAATATCACAGCACAAATGGAATTGTCCTATTGGCACGACTATTACTTCATGAGGTCGTCACTAACAGGGAACAGCATGGTTATTAGTTCCGACCCGTCTGCCATTCTGGGAGGTTATGTGTATTATAGTATCTTCGGATATGGTGCTTCATGGAATCTAAACGACATAGGCATCAAAGCAGGCAAGACAAATGGAACATCGCTCAGACAGTCGTTCGTCATTCATACAGCAAAGATCTTTGCAGAATACTATACCTTCAATTCGGGGAAAGGAGCGGAGATCAGAAGCATCAGCGGAATGAACCTGAATGGAAGGGGGCGGGAGTTTAGAGGGCTCTCATCACGCTGCAATGGGTTCAGTGCCGTATATATGTTCAACAACAGGCACTTCTCTTGGCCTGCGGCCTTTGGAGCCAATGCCGTTCAAAGAAAAAGTTGCGGAAGCTGGAGCGTCGGTTTTCAATACAATCATCAGGACATCTCTTTCAACAAAGAAGAACTTCCTGACTATATCCATCAAGACATCGACTCTACACTTTTGTTCAAGAAGGTAAATTACCATGACTATAGTGTTAGTTTCGGTTACAACTATAATTGCGTGATTGGTCGCAACGTGTTATTTGCCATTTCTCTCATTCCTGGTGTGGGTTACAGACGATCCAACATTGCAGAGGAACAAAAAGAGAACAATTCCATATTGAACGATATTGCCACAGACCTCAATCTGCGCATGTCACTCTTTTGGAACAACACAAAGATCTTCAATGGACTTATCTTTGAGGCACACACCTATGACTACCGAAAAGACAAATTCGGTTTAACCAACACGTACGGAACACTAAAATACATGCTGGGATTCAACTTCTGGCGAAAATGACAATCAATATAAACAACAATTATATCGACTGACACAAACAAGATTTAGACCTAAATAAAAAGAAACCAAAATGAAGAATATGAATAAAATAAGCGCAATCATTCTACTACTCAGCGCATCGCTCTCAAGCTATGCTCAACAGTGGATTGATGTAACAGACCAACACATCATTAACCCACGCTATGACAACAATGATGTTGCTCGCGGATGGCAAGGCACGGCTTTGGGGGCAGTCAATGCGGTAGAGAATGCTGAACATTACAACAAAAACTATGATACTTGGCAAGAACTTTCAGGATTGAGGGCTGGAAAATATCGTGTGAGCCTCAATGCTTTCTATCGTTGTGGCAATGCAGGAAATGATTATAATGTTTTTACATCAAATAATTATCAAGATCAACAATTTGCAAGATTCTATGCCCATTCCGCCAAGGGATACTTTGACACACCCATACCTTTTGCCTCTTCTGAAAGAAAAGAACAATCTTTAGGAGGCAACGCCAGTCTTTTGAATGATTGGACCTATATTCCTAACAATATGGAAGCGGCACACTACTGGTTTGAGGCTGGTTGCTATCTCAACCAAGTAGAATGTGAAGTGGACAATGATGGACTATTAACCATTGGCTTCAAGAAGGAACAAACTGTTTACGAAGATTGGACCTGTATCGACAATTGGAAACTGGAATACTGGGGAGAGTTTGTCGAGGTCTCTAATATCACTTTATCAAGTTCTGCCATCGACCTTGTACAATCAGAGACAGCAGACCTTGTTGCCTCCGTCTATCCTTCCAGTGCAACCTTTCGCAATGTGACTTGGGAATCATCCAGACCATCTGTTGCCACAGTAGATAATACTGGACATATCACCGCATTAAGTGTTGGTATTACTTATATATATGCCAGGGCAAAAGATGACAGTGGCAAGTATGCTGTGTGCCGAGTAAACGTGAAGAGGGATGAACCAACCTCTGAGAATCTCGTCATCAACGAGATCATGGCGGCTAACATTGATGTGTATCTCGATCCTTCTTTCAACTATGGCTGTTGGGTAGAGGTTTACAATCCTACTGACCGTTCTGTTACACTTGGTGGCCTCTATGTTTCAGACGACCCCAATCATCTCACAAAGAATCAACTGATCGGCAACTATGGCACATTAGAACCTCATGGGTTTGCTATTCTCAACTTTGACCATCACGAGGTATGGAAGTTACCTTCCTATAAACAGATTGACGACAAACTCGATGCTGATGGAGGTGTCATCATTCTTTCTGATGGAAAGAATATCTTTGCTCAGCAAGAATATCCACCAGCCATATCACGTACATCCTATGCTCGCCTCACAGACGGAGGCTCTATTTGGGGTACTACCTATCTCCCATCTCCAGGCACTTCAAACCAGTTGAATGGAGGTTTTGCCGACAAGCAATTAGAAGCTCCTGTTGTTGACAAGAACGGACAGAGATTCCAAGGTATCATGCAAATATGCGTAAACATTCCTCAAGGGGCTACACTCCGCTACACAACTGATGGCACATGCCCTACCATGGAGAATGGACAGACATCTACCACAGGACTATTCAACGTGGATGAAACCGTATGTTATCGTTTCCGCCTCTTCCAAGACGGCTACTTACCTTCTACTGTTATTACTCGCTCATACATTCGAATGGATAATAATTATCCGTTTAACATCATCTCTGTAGTGACAGATGAAAAGAATCTCTATTCCACTGAATACGGCGTGTTCAAGCAAGGACCTAATGGTCGTCCAGGTAATGGCCAAAGTGTCAATTGCAACTGGAATATGGATTGGGACCGTCCTGTTTCTTTTGAATATATCACTACAGACAATGAGTATCTCGTATCTCAGGAGTGTGACCTTTCCATCTGTGGTGGTTGGACTCGTGCATCTAATCCAAAATCCTTCAAATTAAAAGCGACTAAGATATACGATTTCAAAAACTTCTTTGCCGCACAGTTATTTGAAGAAAAGCCTTACATCAAGAACAAAACTCTTCAAATTCGCAATGGTGGCAATGATGGAACATGCAGAATCAAAGATGCTTCTATCCAGCAAGTCATTGCAAAGAGTGGAATCAATGTGGATCACCAGGCTTGGGAACCAGTACATGTGTTCATCAATGGTTCTCACTATGCCGTACTCAACATGCGTGAGCCAAACAACAAGCACCACGCTTATGCCAACTATGGTATAGACACAGATGAAATGGATCAGTTCGAGATCTCTCCTGACTCTGGTTATGTGCAGATGGAAGGAACAAAAGAGAGCTTTGATCGCTTGGTCAAACTCAGCGAAAACGCTGCCGATGCAGAAACTTACAAACAGATCAACACTATGCTTGATGTTGATGAATACATCAATTATATGGCCATTCAACTGTATCTTGGAAACTGGGACTGGCCACAAAACAATGTGAAGGGTTTCCGTGATGTCAATGACGGCAAGTACCATTTCGTATTGTTCGACCTTGATGGTTCTTTCAATCTTAACGCCTATAGCAGTTTCTCCACATTCTTTAATAAAGAGAACTACACTTTCGATAGGCTCTATGGTTATGATTATTCACAAAACAAAAGTATAGATGGTGTTCGTCATCAGAAGAACAACGATTTTGTAACCCTTTTCCGCAATATGCTACAGAACGAGACATTCCGTAAGCACTTTATTGATTCCTTCTGTATCGTGGGCGGTTCTGTCTTTCAACCGAACAAAGTGGAAGAGATTGTAACTGCAGCAGCAACCCGTCTCTCTGCAGGAGGTTTTGTCAATCCTTGGAACACAGCCAACAATGTCATTTACAATCTCCAGAATCGCAATGATGCCGCAACTCAATCAATCTACTACGATAGTAGGCTGAATCCTTATTGGACAGATCGTCAGCAGGTGAAACTTTCCACTAATATTCCTGATGCCAAGATTTCCATCAATGACATAGAAGTTCCCTATAGTGAATTTGACGGTTACCTCTACTCTCCCATCACCCTGAAAGCACAAACACCAGCAGGCTACCAGTTCTTGGGTTGGAAGAGTTCCGACGCAACCACTATCAAAAAGACCATCTTCACCAATGGATCTTCATGGGAATACTATGATGCCGCTTCTCTTGACAATGTAAACTGGAAATCTTCATCTTACAATGCAAATACATGGAAAACAGGAGACACTCCTATTGGATATGGAAAGAATCAGAATACAGAGGTTGAGAACAAAAATCAACTCTGCTACTACTTCCGTAAATCCTTCGATATCAATGAAACACCATCTGCCGCCGACACTTATCTATTGGACTACACCATCGACGATGGCATGATCATCTATGTGAATGGTGTGGAAGCAGGTCGCTATAATATGCGAGATGGAGAGTCTGGCTATAATGTCACAGCATCTACCTATGCCGTCGATAATCCAGACCAAAGACAGATGAGTCTGAGTGGAAGCCTTTTCAAGAAAGGAAAGAATGTCATTGCCGTTGAGGTACATAACCATAGCACAGGTTCTACCGATATTCTATGGGATGCCGCACTCTCCTCTTACACTGTTCAGGAAAATGGCACTAATTTCATTTCTACAGAATCAGAGTTCATCATGCCTGACATGGGTTCTCAGAACTTGATTGCTGTATTTGAAAAGAAATCTGACTTTGACTTGGCAGAAGAAGGAATTACACCAATACGCATCAATGAAATCAGTGCTGCCAACTCCATATACATGAACGACTACTTCAAGAAGAATGACTGGATAGAGCTGTACAATACAACAGATGACGACATCGACATCAAGGGCATGTATATCTCTGACAATAAGACCAAGCCACAGAAATACCAAGTACCATCTGACGATGTAAATCTCAACACCATCATCCCTGCTCGTGGATATAAAGTCATCTGGTGCGACAAACTCGACAACATTGGTTCTGACATCCACACATCTTTCAAACTTGCTTCAGAAGGTGGGGATGTGGTCATCACCACCGATGAATATGCCGACACACTCTCCTACACCAATCACTTAGGCATTCAGACATTCGGACGTTATCCTGATGGAAATAACGACACCTATGTCATGAATATCCCAACGATTGGCAAGGCTAATCAAATAGGCTCATGCGACATACTGTATGTGAAGCCTGTCGAAGAACCTGAAGAGCCCAATGCCATCCGTTCCTACACGAAAGAAGGTGGAATCACCATTGCTTATGTAGATGGAGTCATTAATGTGAAGAGTGAAGATGCTGCTATCAGAAGCGTAAACATCTACAACGCATCAGGCGTCAAGATGGAAGCAACTCAATTCATCAACCCTGGTCAGCAGTTCACCTCTATCTATGTAGCCACACTGCCTAAGGGTATCTACATTGCAAAGGCTACCACCCAGACTGGTGATGAATGCCACATCAAGTTCTTCATTCGGTAGAAGACTCCCATAATGCTCATTGTATGTCTTTCATGTGAAATGATATACAATGAGCATTAAACCTTTTACTACGATGGTCTGTCATAAAAAGGAAGGTGAAGGCATGACCACCTAACATCTACGAAAATTACAAACCTAAATATATGTACAAATTATTTACTATCATGATCCTGGCAGTTACATCACTGACAGGTTTCGCTCAAGAATGGATAGACGCGACCGATCTTTATGTCACCAATCCTCGATTCGACAACAATGACATCCAAAAGGGTTGGTCAGGAACAACTTTCAGCGCAAACAATCCATTTGAAAATGCTGAGCATTTCAACAAGAACTACGACACTTACCAAAAACTAACAGGTCTTACCGCAGGTAAGTATCGTGTAAGCGTGAGCGCATTCTATCGAATGGGAACTGCGAAGAATGATTATACGCTCTATAGTGGCAACAACTACACAGGAAGCCAAAATGCTAAACTGTACGCCAAGTCTTCCACCGAGGAGAAAACCAAAAGCATCATGTCTGCATCATCTGCAGCCTTAGAGTATTCTCTTGGAGGAAGCGCAAGCGAAGTAAGTTCCAGCAACAATTGGGGTGGCTGGGGCGGATGGGGTGGCTGGAATCCCACCTACTACATTCCCAACAACATGGAAGCCGCACACTATTGGTTTGAAGAAGGATACTACTATAATGAATTGCAATGCACTGTAGGCAATGATGGCGCATTGACCATTGGCATTAACAAAGATACCAGAATAGACAATGACTGGACATGTCTTGACAACTGGAAGTTGGAGTTTTATGGGACTATAACTGGCATCCAATTATCTGAAACCGAGACAACACTAATGCCACACGAGATGAAGGACCTCACAGCCCAAAGCCTTCCTTATGAAACAGATTACAACCAAAGCGTTAATTGGACATCATCCAATCCCAAGATTGCTACCGTAGATGAAAATGGACGAGTAGTTGCACTCAGCAAAGGAACTGCATACATCACAGCAAAATCAAAAGCCACATCTTCTGTTTACACACAATGTAAAGTCATCGTCACAGACGTGTCTGAAATAGCCAATGCCATTGTCATCAACGAAATAATGGCTTCTAACATTGATGTCTATATGGATCCATCCTTTAACTATGGCAGTTGGGTGGAACTATACAATCCATCACAAACCAGTCTCTCGTTAGGTGGCTTCTATATCACAGACGACCCCAATCACCTGAAGAAACACAAGTTGATTGATGACTATGGCATACTACCAGCAGGTGGCTTTGCCCTTCTCAACTTTGACCATCACGAAGTTCACAAAGCGCCCTCCTATCGCCAGATAGATGATAAACTCAATGTAGAAGGTGGAACAATCATTATTTCTGATGGCGAAAAGATCATCGCACAGCAAGATTATCCACAAGCCATCTCACGTTCATCCTATTGCAGAACCAATGACGGAGGTTCCATCTGGAGTTATAATGGAAACCCAACTCCTGGTACATCCAACGCTGTAAACACTAAGTTTGGTAACACACAACTTGAAGCACCTATTGTAGATAAAGATGCACAGAAGTTTACAGGCATCCTTCAGATCAGTGTCAATATTCCAACAGGAGCAATGCTTAAATATACAACAGACGGCACCACTCCTACCCTTACCAACGGAACAGTGTCAGGCACAGGTCTATTTCAGGTTGATAAAACCACCTGCTACCGTTTTCGTCTCTTCAGGACAGGCTACCTACCTTCTCCTGTAGTCACGCGTACATATTTATATAATGACAAGACATATCCATTCCCCATCATCTCTGTTGTGACCAACAACGACAATCTCTACTCCAATGAATACGGTCTCTTTCAGCAGAGTTCCAATGGACGTTTAGGTAGAGGACAAGACCAAATAGAATGCAACTGGAACATGGACTGGGATCGTCCTGTGTCCGTTGAAATCATCAACCCCAACAATGAATGCATTGTGTCACAAGAATGCAACTTCTCCATGTGTGGTGGATGGAGCCGAGCATGGAATCCTCATTCATTCAAACTCAAGGCATCCAAAACCTACGACTTCAAGAACTTCTTTGATGCACAACTCTTTGAGAAAAAGCCATACATCAAAAGCAAGACACTACAGATTCGCAATGGAGGCAACGATAGCCAAACCTACAATCAATTGGGTGGTCGCATCCGTGATGCCATTCTTCAGCAGATTGTGGCACGAAGTGGCATCAATATCGACTATCAGGAATGGCAGCCTGTGCATGTACTTATCAATGGTAAATACTATGCCACTCTCAGCATGCGTGAGCCAAACAACAAGCACTACGCTTATGCCAACTACGGTATAGACACCGATGAGATGGATCAGTTTGAGATTGAAGCAGATTCAGGCTATGTGCAGATGGAAGGGACAAACGAGGCATGGCTGAAACTAATTGAATTGAGCCAAAACGCAGACAACGAAGATACCTATGCTGAAATCAGTCAGTTGCTTGATATAGATGAATACATCAACCTCATGGCTGTAGAATTATACTTGGGTGGCACTGACTGGCCTCACAATAATGTGAAGGGATTCCGAGACAGAAACAACGGGAAGTTCCGTTTCGTTCTCTTCGACCTCGACTTTGCAGGACAAACCTCTACCCCATTCCAGAATTTCTTTAGCAAAGAGAACTTCACCTCAGCGCATAGCCTTCTGGGCTACGATTACTCTCAGAATAAGAACCTCACAGGCACGCGCCTCGCAGGTACAAACACGTTTGTCACTCTCTTCCGCAACATGTTGAAAAACAATGATTTCAGAAAGAGATTCATCGATATGTATTGTATCATGGGTGGTTCTATCATGCAAAACAAATATGTGAAGGAAATCGCTAATGAGATGAGAGACTACATGAAAACGGGAATCTACAACGAAGACAGGTTTGACCCGTCCATCTCTTCCAACTACGTGATTGGCAAATTCACTGCCAGTTACAATAGCAGTTTGGTGGACCACATGCGCAATCGTTCCGAGTTAGGCATCAAAACCGTATCCAAACAGTCCGTCTCCCTTTCTGCCAACACCCAAGGAGCAAAAATCAATCTGAATGGTATCGAACTTCCATACACAGAATTTGAAGGTTACCTCTTTGCGCCTATTCAGCTCAAAGCCATTGCTCCTGCAGGCTATGAGTTCGTTGGATGGAAAGACGTCAGCAACAGCACTGAGAATATTATATCAGAAGAGGCAGACTACACACTTCCCGCAGGAACTCAAAAGTTGATAGCCATCTTTGAGAAGAAGTCAGACATCGACATTGCGGCCGAAGGCATCACACCTGTGCGCATCAACGAGATTAGTGCTGCCAATTCCATGTATATCAACGACTACTTCAAGAAGAACGACTGGGTGGAACTCTACAACACAACCGACCAAGCAATCGACATCAAGGGCATGTATATCTCTGACAACATGACCAAGCCACAGAAGTACCAAGTGCTATCCGATGATGTGAGTCTCAACACCATCATCCCTGCTCGTGGATATAAAGTCATCTGGTGTGACAAACTCGACAACATCGGTTCTTCCATCCACACATCTTTCAAACTTGCTTCAGAAGGTGGTGAGGTGGTCATCACAACCGATGAATATGCCGACACACTCTCCTACACCAATCACTTAGGCACACAGTCCTTCGGCCGTTATCCCGATGGCAGCAACGACACCTATGTCATGAACATGCCAACCATAGGCAAAGCCAATCAGACAGGATCAGCCGACATCCTCCACGTGAAACCTGTTGATGATCCAGAAACCAACGACATTCGCTCCTACACCAAAGAGGGCAGCATCACCATTGCCTACGTAGATGGTGTCATCAATGTGAAGAGTGAGGATGATCCTATCTCAAGCATCAACATCTACAGCATGTCAGGCATCAAGATGGAGGCATCTCAATTCTCCAAGAACGGAGAGAGTATGATTTCCGTCTATGTGGGTTCTCTGCCCAAAGGAATATATATTGCCACTGTCAATACAAAAAATAATGATGAATGTCGTATAAAATTCTTCAAAAAGTAATAAAAGTAGGTGCTTTTTAACCAAAAGAGCATATATTGTGAAAAAATGTCATAAATAGCGAGTGGAGAATGGAGATTTTGTTCTATATTTGTATCAAATTTGGAGAACAAAACTTCATTCTCCGCTATTTTATATAGCAAGATAACCATTTATTATCATCTTTTTTACACATTCATGAAAGAAACTATTTTAGTAACAGGTGGCACAGGGTTTATTGGCTCACACACAACAGTAGAACTTCAGCAGGCAGGATATGATGTAGTGATCATCGACAACCTATCCAACTCAAATGCTGCTGTGATTGACGGAATCGAAAAGATCACAGGCATATGTCCCGCTTTTGAACAAGTGGATCTCAACGATTTCGATGCTACAGAAAATGTATTCAAGAAATACCCCATCAAGGGCTGTATCCACTTTGCTGCATCAAAAGCCGTTGGCGAATCTGTAGAAAAACCACTTCTCTACTATCGCAACAACCTCAATTCACTCATGAACGTGTTGGAGTTGCTCACAAAATATGGTGGCAAGGGAATCATATTCTCCTCTTCATGCACCGTGTATGGTCAGCCCACTCCAGAGAATCTTCCCGTCACAGAGAAAGCACCTATCCAGAAAGCCCTTTCTCCATACGGCAACACCAAGCAGATTAACGAGGAAATCATCAACGATTACATCCACTCTGGTGCACAGATCAAATCTATCATCCTACGTTACTTCAACCCTATTGGCGCTCATCCATCGGCTTTGATTGGTGAACTTCCCAATGGTGTACCAATGAATCTCATTCCTTTTGTTACTCAAACGGCCATCGGTATCCGCAAGCAGTTGAAGATCTTTGGAAATGACTATAACACTCCTGACAAGACATGTATCCGCGATTACATCTATGTGGTCGATCTCGCCAAGGCTCACGTCAAGGCAATGCAACGTGTGCTCGAACAGGAGACTGAGCCTATCGAAGTATTCAACATTGGCACAGGTCACGGCTATTCAACATTGGAGATTGTCGAGGGCTTCGAGAAAGCTACAGGAGTGAAACTGCCTTGGGAATACGCTCCACGCCGTGAAGGCGACATCGAAGCAATCTGGGGCAATGTAGATAAAGCCAACAAGGAATTAGGTTGGAGTGCAGATACACCATTGGATGACATCTTGCGCTCTGCATGGAAATGGCAAGAAAAACTTCGCAAAGACGGAGTTCAATAATATATAGACCAACAACGTTTTCAGCTATATGCTGGAATCGTTTGTCGTGTTTTATTTTGTGTTTGTGTTGTGGCTATTCTTTTTCGTGAGAAACGGGGTAGCCCATTTTTTTGTTCTTTCTCGAAAGAGCCCCAAAACATATCGCTGAAAAGCATCTTTCCCACTATGAATTCCCCCATTGCTCAATACATTAAAATACGTTAAGACAAACAAGACCAAAGAACCCTATACACTTCACTTTTCAATGAACAATGGTGCGATGGGCGACGAACAATGCTTCAATGGGCAACGAAACACACATACATTTCATACCCACAACACCAGCCCCTTCATTCAACCACAAATTCTTGTTTATCAAACAGATAAACATCACTCAGACATAGAGGGAACAAAGTCGAGAAAAAGGCACAGAAACACTCACCGATAAAATCTTCTCGTTTTCATTTTTACATTAAAACAATCCATATTTCACAGCCATCGTGGCAAAAAACACCGTGATGAAGTAGCGTAAGAATAGCATGTGCACCCTGCAAGCATCATATAAGGACCTCCTGACATTATTGCTGTCAAACTCACCACACAAACACAAAAAAAACGGTCAAAAGACTTGAAAAAAAATTATTTATATGTAACTTTGCACCACAAAATATAAAGTACTATGTGTGGAATTGTAGGATACATGGGCAAACGCAATGCCTATCCCGTATTAATCAAGGGACTCAAGCGATTAGAATACAGAGGCTATGACAGTGCAGGAGTGGCTCTTCTCACTGAAAGTGGAGAGATGAAAATCTATAAGACAAAAGGCAAGGTGGCTGATCTCGAAGCATACGCTTCCGACAAAGACACCTCTGGCACTGTTGGTATAGCCCATACCCGTTGGGCTACCCACGGAGAGCCTAATTCCACCAATGCGCATCCCCACTTCTCCTACACAGGCAATCTTGCCATCATTCACAATGGCATCATTGAGAACTATGCTGTCTTGAAAAAGCAGTTGCAAGAGAACGGCATTGAATTCAAGAGCAATACCGACACAGAGGTGCTTGTTCAGTTGATTGAATATGTGCGCACCAAGAAAAATGTTGATTTGCTCACAGCCGTCCGCATCGCACTCCGTTCAGCCATTGGCGCCTATGCCATAGCCCTTCTCGACAAGAACGACCCCGACCAGATTATTGCTGCCCGCAAGAGTAGCCCGCTTGTGGTGGGCATCGGTGAAGAAGAGTTCTTTCTCGGCAGCGATGCAAGTCCTATCATTGAATACACCAACAAGGTCATCTATCTTGACGACAAAGACATTGCCGTGATTCGTCGCGGCAAGGAAGTGGAGATTGTGGATCTGAACAATGCCAAGATGGAGCACGAAATCACCCAAGTGGACCTCAACCTCGCACAGATTGAGAAGGGCGGGTTTCCACACTTCATGTTGAAGGAAATCTTTGAGCAACCCGACTGCCTCAGAGACTGCATGAGAGGCAGAGTGAATGTAGAAGCCAACAATGTTGTGCTCTCTGCCATTATCGACTACCGAAAGCACCTCATCAACCCTCGTCGCATCATCATCGTGGCATGTGGCACAAGCTGGCATGCGGGTCTCATTGGCAAACAACTCCTTGAAGATTTCTGCCATATCCCAGTAGAAGTGGAATATGCCAGCGAGTTCCGTTACAGCAAACCTGTCATCAACAATCAAGATGTTGTCATTGCCATCAGCCAGTCAGGCGAAACAGCAGACACTTTAGCAGCCATCGAACTTGCCAAGAGCAAAGGTGCTTTCATCTATGGAATATGCAATGCCATCGGCTCCAGCATACCACGTGCCACCGACACAGGCTCCTACATCCACGTGGGTCCAGAAATTGGTGTGGCATCTACCAAGGCTTTCACTGGCCAGGTGACCGTGTTGGCAATGCTTGCCCTCGCCCTTGGCAAAGAGCGAGGCACAATCAGCAACGACCGCTACACCAAGGTGATAGAGGAACTCAATGCCATCCCCGACAAGATGAAGATACTCCTCAACCAGAGTGAAAGCATCAAGGACATAAGCCGTATCTTCACTTATGCCCACAACTTCCTCTACCTCGGGCGTGGCTACAACTACCCTGTGGCACTTGAAGGAGCACTGAAACTCAAGGAAATCTCCTATATCCACGCTGAAGGCTATCCTGCAGCAGAGATGAAACACGGCCCTATCGCCCTCATCGACGACGAGATGCCTGTTGTGGTGGTAGCCACCAAAAATGTGCTCTACGAGAAGGTGGTCAGCAACATACAGGAAATCAAGGCACGCAAGGCACGCGTCATCGCCATCATCAGCGAAGGCGACGAGACCATCCGAAAGATGGCAGATGCCGTCATCGAACTGCCCCACACGGAGGAATGCCTCGAACCTCTCTTGGCCTCCATCCCACTGCAGATGCTTGCCTACTACATTGCTGTTGCCAAGGGTAAAGACGTGGATCAGCCACGCAACCTTGCCAAGTCCGTCACTGTAGAATGATGGCAGATTATTGATATATATACTATTGAGTTGATATATGCGAATAGACATCATTACGGTTCTCCCCGAACTGATAGAACCCTTCACGAAGGAATCCATACTTGGAAGAGCCCAAAAGAAAGGGTTGGCAGAGATACACATACACAATCTGCGCGACTACACCGCCGACAAGCATCGTCGTGTGGACGACTACCCCTTTGGTGGTGCGGCTGGCATGCTCATCCAATGCCAACCCCTCGATGCTTGCATCTCGGCTCTCAAGGCAGAACGCAACTACGATGAAATCATCTTCACTGCACCTGATGGAGAAAAGTTTGACCAACCTATGGCTAACGAACTCTCCCTCAAGGGTAACATCATCATCATTTGCGGTCACTACAAGGGCATCGACTATCGTATTCGTGAGCATTTGATCACACGTGAGATTTCCATTGGAGACTATGTGCTTACAGGTGGAGAACTCGCTGCCGCAGTCATGGCAGACGCAATCGTTCGTGTCATCCCTGGCGTGATTGGCGATGTGGAAAGTGCCCTATCTGACTCTTTCCAAGACAATCTTCTCGAACCTCCTGTATATACTCGACCTGCCTTATACCATCCTATCACAAATCCAGAAGAGACTTGGAGTGTGCCAGACGTGCTCCTCTCTGGGCATGAAGCCAAGATCAAGGAGTGGGAATACGAGCAAGCACTCGCACGCACCCAAAGCCTCAGACCTGACCTGTTACAGAAAAAATAATCCTCAAACAGACTTGCCCCGATAAAAGTTGAATCTTTTATCGGGGCAAGATGTATTTGAAAAGAAGAGGAGAATCTTTATTCCGTGATGCGCATGCCTATTCTTGCTTCCACCACATTCACCACATAGTCTCCAAGTTTCTCACATTCATTAATGATGTCCATATACATTGTACCTTCTGTATAGGTATAGGTATGGTTGTTTACATCATTGATATTCTGCGACTTCAACTGACTACGATACTTGTTGATCTCGTTTTCTATATTTTGTGAACGACTGATGTTGAACGCATCCTTCCTGCCTGCAATCAACACATTCATCTGAGAGAGTGCCGTGTCGGTCAATTCCATCATCTGATGAATATACTCATACTGCTGTTCAGTGAAGTGAGCATCACCACCGCTCACCTTGCGATGAATGGTGCGGGCAATGTTATAGTTGGAGTCACCAATACTCTCCAGTTCGGATATTTCACGTAGCATCGCATTGATCTTGCTCTTTGTATCATCAGAGAGATGTGCATCACCCACCTGATCCAAGTAGTTTGCTATCTCCAACTCCATGTTGTCGGAGATACTCTCATATTTCTCAATACGAGCATACAACTTCTCAAACTCCTTAGGGTCTTTCTCTGTGAGCAGCTGGTGCACCATTGCAAACATCTTCTGCATTCTGACTGCAAACTGTTCTATTTCCTTATGCGCCTCCAGTACAGAGAGTTCGGGAGTCTTCATGATACCGGAAGTGATGAAGTGCAGACGAAAATCCTCTTCCTCGTCCTTCCTCGGTTTGATCACCATGCTTACGAATTTCTCAATATACGGAACGAACCACACAAGCAACAACGTGTTACACACATTGAAAGAAGTATGGAATGTGGCAAGCACTAATGAAGCCTTCGCCATAAACCCAGGAGTGGTGGAAGGCATATTAGGGTCGAAGCCTATCAGGTTGCACACTGTACCATAGAAAGGTCGCAATGCAAGCAACATCCATGCCACACCTATCACATTGATACTCATGTGGGCAAAGGCGGCTCTTCTTGCAGAGGTGTTGGCACTCATGGCAACAATGTTTGCCGTGATGGTTGTACCGATATTCTCACCAAGCACCAACATAATACCTTGATCCACATGCAACACGCCTGTGGAACAGAGCATCATGGTAATGGCCATAATAGCAGCAGAAGACTGCACACATATTGTGAGAATCAGACCCATCAAGAGGAAGAACATCGAGTTGAGCAACGTGGACTGATTGTATTGCGCAAAGAAAGCACTGATGGCAGAACCTGTCTCTGGTTCACTCACCACACTTAAGCCTGTGTTTTTCAAAATGCTCAAACCCAAGAAGAGGAAAGATACACCAAAGAGCAACTCGCCCCACAATCCATGTTTCTTCAAGTATATTAAGATAATGCCAACAAAGAGTGCCAGATACACATAGTCAGTAATATCAAATGAGAAACCCAGCGACATGATCCATGCAGTGATGGTCGTACCAATATGTGCTCCCATGACAATGGGAATGGCCTGAATGAGATCCAGCAATCCAGCATTCACGAATGAGACGGTCATCAAGGTTGAAGCGGTGGAAGACTGAACGGCTGCAGTCACAAAAATACCCGTTAATATACATGTAAAGCGGTTGGTGGTCATTGCATCCAATACATGACGAAGTTGTGGACCTGCCATCTTTTGCAATGCTTCGCTCATTGCCTTCATACCAAACATGAGAAGGGCAAGCGAACCAAGAAGTTTGAATATTATCCAGATTGACATAATTGTCTATAAATAGAATATGTTGGTTTCCCAGTGACAAAGTTAAAACAATTTTTATTTGTTCGCAAGATTTATCCCAAAAAGTTTGTGGTATAGCAAATGATATTGTAACTTTGTCCACGGAAAATAAATTATAAACCTATTTATAGCAATGAGAAAAATCATTTTATTTCTTTCCCTCATGGTGGCAATGCTGATGTCCACCCCTGCTTTTGCGCAGAAAGCAAAGGGAACATTCGAGGCGGGCAAAGGAACTTTCCTCCTCAACGGCAAGCCTTTCGTGGTGAAAGCGGCAGAAATCCATTATCCACGCATCCCCAAACCATATTGGGAGCACCGTATCAAGATGTGTAAGGCACTCGGCATGAACACTGTCTGCATCTACATCTTCTGGAATATCCATGAGCAGAAGGAAGGTCTGTTTGACTTTACAGGTCAGAATGACATCGCTGAGTTCTGCCGTCTTGCCCAGAAGAATGGTCTGTATGTCATCGTGCGTCCTGGTCCTTACGTATGTGCTGAATGGGAAATGGGCGGACTGCCTTGGTGGCTGCTCAAGAAAAAAGACATCCGTCTGCGCGAGCGTGACCCCTACTTCATGGAGCGTGTGAAAATATTTGAGCAGAAGGTGGGCGAGCAACTTGCTCCACTTACAATACAGAAGGGAGGCCCCATCATCATGGTGCAGGTGGAGAACGAGTATGGTTCTTATGGCGAAGACAAGCCATACGTGAGTGAGATTCGTGATTGTCTCCGTGACATCTATGGCAAAGAACTTGCTCTCTTCCAGTGTGACTGGGCGTCCAATTTCGAGAAGAATGGTCTTGACGACCTCATCTGGACGATGAACTTCGGCACAGGCGCAAACATTGATGACCAGTTCCGTCGCCTTGGGCAACTTCGTCCTGACGCCCCTAAGATGTGCTCAGAGTTCTGGAGTGGATGGTTTGACAAGTGGGGTGCTCGACATGAGACACGCCCCGCCAAGGATATGGTGGCTGGTATGGATGAAATGCTCTCTAAAGGCATCTCTTTCTCTCTCTACATGACTCACGGAGGTACATCTTTTGGACATTGGGCTGGTGCTAACTCACCAGGCTTTGCACCCGATGTCACGTCTTATGACTACGACGCTCCTATCAATGAGTATGGTCATGCCACCCCTAAGTTCGACGAACTTCGTGCCATGATGCAGAAGTATTCAGAAAAGAAACTCCCTACTGCTCCAAAGCCCGTAGCATCCATCATCACAATACCTAAGTTCCAGCTCAACGAGTTCGCCCCACTCTCTGCTGGTATAGACAAGACTGAACAAGGTGCACTCAAGACCTTCGAGGAGATGGATATGGGTTGGGGAACGATGATGTACGCAACCATGTTGCCTGACATCCCTGTAGAAAGCGAACTCACCATCGATGCTCATGACTATGCACAAGTATTCGTTGGTAGCAAATATATCGGTAAGATTGACCGTGTGAAGAACGAGAGGAGCATCATGATTCCTGCTGTCAAGAAAGGCACTCCTCTGACAATTGTCGTAGAGGGAATGGGACGTATCAACTTCGGTCGTGCCATCAAGGACTTCAAGGGTATTGTGGGAGATGTCACATTAACAGCCTCCATCACTGCCGATCAATTTGCAAAGGAAGGTGACATAGAGATGACTTTGAAGCCTAAACTTTGGAATCTCGCCACCATTCCAGACGATTATGCCACTGCCTTGAAAGCTCTTGCCGCAGAAAAGACGACTCACACATGGGGCAATCGTGGCTACTATCGTGGCTACTTCAACCTCGCCAAGGTGGGTGATACCTTCCTCAACTTCGAGACATGGGGCAAGGGACAGGTATATGTGAATGGTCACGCCATGGGCCGATTCTGGTCCATCGGTCCTCAGCAGACACTCTATGTGCCTGGTTGCTGGCTAAAGAAAGGAAAGAACGAAATCATTGTGCTCGATGTTGTAGGCCCTAAAGAGAGCATTGTGTGGGGACAGGACTACCCAGAACTTGACAAGCTACAACTTGAGAAGAGCAACAAGCACAATGACATTGGCAACAAGCCTGACCTCAATAGTTCCACTCCTGTGGCTACAGGTGCTTTCAAGGCTGGAAACGGGTGGCAAACCATCAAGTTCCCATCAGCATCTAAGGGTCGCTACCTTGCCATCGAGTGCCTCTCCACTCAGCAAGAGGGTGATCGTGTAGCCATTGCTGAACTCTATCTCCAAGACACCTCGGGCAAGCGTATCTCTCGTGAATCATGGACAACCCACTATGCCAACTCTGAGGATGAGAATGGCAACCACACTGGCGACAAGGTCTTCGACCTTCAAGAGTCCACCTATTGGCAGACAGAGAGGGCTGCTTCCTTCCCTCACCTCATCGTCATTGATTTAGGTTCGGAGCAGACCATTACTGCAATAGAGTATCTTCCACGTGCCGAGCAAGGAGCTCCAGGCAGTATCAAAGACTACAAGATTCATATCTACTAAAGTAATTATATAAATATGTAAAAGAGCAGACATCACAGCGGTGTCTGCTCTTTTACGTACCAATCATAGATAAAACCACAATATTTACATGAACATGAGTTCAGCATAAGACATGACAACTCATCCCTGTTTGGGATAAGATTTCTCAAAATAGCATAAGTTGTCTGGTGGCCTCAACATCACACCCATCAAGTGCTTTCGGCTTGTTGTCGAAGAATCAATATGCAACCAGAACCTTCATCATGTTCATGATGAAGTTGCAGACCTATCTGTGCCTTGAACGCAAGAACTGTAAGGATGCGAGTTTGACGAATTGGGGGTGATTGCCGGACTTGGAAACAAAAAGCAGATATATATCCTTGACTGGTAACCGTATGGTAGAAAAGCAGAAACTATATGTTAGACGAGCAGAAACTATATGGTATTTACTTACAAACCATATAGTCTGAGAGAAGAATGATGCGCTTTTAGGAAAAAGGAATAATGCGTTATAAGCACAACAAGTATGTCTGTTCGGGATGATTTTTCAGAAGAGAACTTATCCCGAACTGGCATACAAATTCCTTTTTTCACAATTCTCCAAATTCACAAAATGAACATTTCTAAAGTGATGGAATTATCCCGAAGGCATCTCGAAGGCATCTCGAAGGCTCGTAAAAGTCAGGGGAGAGTAAGTTGAGAAGTGTAAACAAGGCGCAAGCGGTAGTTTTTCACAGTAGTACCTGCCGACTTGAGGCTGTTATAACTCGACCCTGGCTTGAAACTGTAGGTCTGGGTAGCATCCGTGCAGAGATAGCGGAGATTATTGCCACGGTCATTGGTGAGCACGATGGGATCTGCCTGTGCTGATGTGAGAAGGCTATCAACAGCATCGGTATGGGTAAGATAGATCTGACGCAAGAGGAGAGCTTCATCTGGTGTGGGAATACGCCAAGAGTCGGCAAGGTCATACTCACTGTATGAACTGGCAAGAGTGAGGGCTGTGGTGGGGTTGGCTGTGTTGAAGGCTGAAGTAAGATTAGGATAATCTGTCAGAGAAAGATAAAGGAGTGTGAATGGCTTGAGAGAGGGAGATTGAGAGGCATGAGATATGGAACTAATGGGGTTGCCTTCGGAGTCTATGACAGCCAAAAGGAGATGACCATCGTGGATGGAGAGAGGCTCTGGGATAGTGGCAGGCGAGGTGGGGCTGGAAGAGGGTGAAGAGGAATTGATGGTGGTGGGGTTGTCGGGATGGAAGGTGAAGGAGAGTTTGACTGCATCATTCCATGTGGATGGGGTAACAGAACCCGATAAATGAAGGTTGCCATCCTCACAAGTTCCCTGAAGGATGTAGGGTGTGCCTGCCTGTAGCGGAGAGAGATAATGGACGGAAGCAAAACGCTCTCCTTCCCTATCAGCATAGGAAATGGTGAAGGTGGTGGACTGGCTGGTTGGGAAAAGATAAGCTTGGGCTGTATGGTTGAGGATGCGTGTGGAATCAAGGAGTTCTCCCTGACTGGAAGAAAGAACAGCATATGTTGGGTTGAGAGGAATACGAGAAGTTTGCGAACCTGTGAAAGCGCCAGTGAAGGTAAGGGCTTGTGAGGGGCTTGAAACAGAAATATAGGCTTGTGTGCTTTCTTCTGGAAGATGAGAGAGAGTGACTTGGAGGGATGCCACTTGATAGTTGAGTTGGATGGTGGCAGTAGCATTTTCGGTGGTGGGGGTAATATCTACTGTACCCATCTGGAGAGGTCTTGTGGCGTAGCCTTGAGACATGCTATGAAGAAAAGCAGAAGAGCCCTCTAAAAGTTGAGGTGAACGCATAGTGATGAGAGAGGAGGAAGTGGGATACTGAGGAATATCGTAAATAGAAGTATCTGCAGAAATAGCAATGAGGCGATAAGAGGAAGAGCGTGGAAGAGAGAGGGTGAAATGGGTGTCTGTTTCGGATATTTGCTGGCTGGCAACAAGAGTGCCATCATGATGAAAGGCATAGATATGGAGGGGATAGACAAGGTCAGAAGGAGTATTGGAACGAGTGAGGACTCGAATAGTGGTGAGGTCAGAAGAGGATACAGAAGTAGATTCAGATGGAGTGAGAATATCTTGAGGAAGATCAAGATGCTCACAGGAGATGGTGGTGAAAAGGAGAAGAAGGAATAGGATGAAATTTTTCATCTTTTTTGATTGTTTAATTATTCGAGAACAGGGGTTTAGAAGAAGACTTTGAAACTACAGGAGAAGAGGTTAGGCTAAGGAGACGAACCTCAAAGACAAGAAGAGGCAGTAAAATCTTAGGTGTAATAGGTCAGATCTTAGACTTTCACTCGATAGCCACCTCTTCTATTTCCCAAGTTCCAAAAGAGAGGGATGTCGTAGTGACATGAGTGAAGAGATGGGCGCTCACTTGCAGAGTTGTTCCTTTCTTATACTCTTGTCCTGAAATGGTGCGCTGAAAAAGTATATCGCCTGTAGAGTTGAGGGCTTGGATAAGTGCATCTACTGTGCTGGGGTATTCGTTGAGGAAGGCATATACGCTAAAGCTTTGACCAGCCTTCCTGTTTGTCTTTATAGAATGTTCACGAGTGTAGGATGAAGCAGAAGAGATGCAACCAGTAGAGGGATTGAAGGTGAGAAGTTCATGAGCAGTGGCTTCACTATTGAAAGTGATCTTGATGGTAGCAACATCTTCTGGAATCTCATCAAGAAGAAGGAACTTTAATTTTGTCTGTTGGATAGGGACTTCTATATTGATATTTTGAGCAGAGAATACGTTAGTGACAACAGTGATTTCTTGAACTGTGGAATAGACATCACGAAGGGTATTATCATTAATAGTGGCAGAAGAGGGAGAAGAGATAGATGAAGCCTGCGACTCTGTATTGTCAGCATAATGGGCAACCACAACCACCTTATACTTACCAGGAAGGAGTGTTAAATCGTGAAGCGTTCCAAAATCTGCATCATCTTTCCGCTGCGCTAAGGTTTTGACAAGTTTTTCGCTTTCATCAAAGATAGCCACAGAGATGCGAGTGGCAGAAGAGCCTGCAGCAGTCGTGGCACGTGTTTTCCATGAGGTTTCAGTAGTGGTGAAGTCGAGATGGATATTTACTTTAGTGGGCTGTGGAGTAGATGGAGTCTCTGTTTCTGGATGGTATTCACTGCATGAAAAAAGAAGCAGAGCAATGAGTGCTGTAAGGAAAAAACGAATTTTCATCTTTTATCGTTATTTTTTATAATCTTAATATTCATCATCTGTCAGATAGACAAGAGATTTCTTTGGTATCTGGGTAACGACCAGGGCTGCAATACCCTTAAGGGCAACAACAACACTTAAGTTTTTGCGAACATGCTTGACTGTGCCCTTAATTCCTGCAAACGGACCATCAGAAATGAGGACTTTAGCCCCTGGCTTGCAAGCAAAATGAAGATTTTTGATGTATTCCACTCTTTCGTCTGCACACTTCAAGGAAACACGAATGAAATTGTCCATTTCCCGATTGGGAATAAACATGACTTCACGGTGAGTATAAGGCTTGTCATTAACATCTTTCTCTGTCACATTGTGCATGTAATAGCGCAAGGGATGAAAATCCTTGTTCTCACGTTTGAGTTTGCTGAGTGTTGTATAGTCAGTATGAATGAAGATGAGATTTTTGATGGCAGGAACATATTGTCGCTGATTGTCCACTATCTCATACTTCATTGGAATGAAATTTTCAATGCCAAGCTTGTCAAGACTTTCCTTCATCTTGATCTCGCGCGAATAGGTAACCCGCATGGGATACCATAAAACTTCGTCCTTATTGATCATAGGTATGAAAGTATTGAGGTTAATGTTGAGTGTTTACGAATGTCCTTTGGGGCAGAACAGTCTAAATGTCGTGCAAATATACAACAAATATGTGAATAAATGTCTATTAGAAAAGAAATATACATAAGAACAGGAGTTTTTTTTAGAAAATTCGTCAGAAGACATGTAGCAAAAATCATTTAATGATATATAAGTCAAGACAGCTGAGCGAAATAGCAGAATGGAAGGGGGTATAAAAAAAAGAGAAGTGGCAAACTCTTGATGAGATTACCACTTCTTTAGTAGCGCCTACGAGAATCGAACTCGTGTTCCATGCGTGAGAGGCATGTGTCCTAGCCGCTAGACGAAAGCGCCATGATTGATGCAAGATAGATGGTAGCGCCTACGAGAATCGAACTCGTGTTCCATGCGTGAGAGGCATGTGTCCTAGCCGCTAGACGAAAGCGCCATCTATTTGAGACTAATTGCTATGCTCTTCTTGGAGCAATTCTGTAAGAAGAGAAGCAGTGGCGGAAGGAGGGGGATTCGAACCCCCGGTACGGTAACCCGTACGTCAGTTTAGCAAACTGGTGGTTTCAGCCACTCACCCATCCTTCCGGAACTGTGCGTTCTGATCTTGCATGGAGAGGTGTGTTATTCCCTCGTTAGGGGCACTCCTTTTCCGTTAGCGAGTGCAAAGATAGTGTAATTTTTCATTTCCCACAAATATTTTCAAGGAAAAAAGCGTACCTTTGCAGAAAAAAGGAAATACATCATTAATAATTAACGATTATGCATACAAAAGAAGAGAAAATGAAGGCTTTCGGACGTCTGCTTGATGTGATGGATGACTTGAGAGAAAAGTGTCCTTGGGACAAAAAACAGACCAATGAATCACTGAGACCTAACACGATTGAGGAGACTTATGAATTGTGTGATGCGCTCATCAAAGAAGACAATGCAAACATTTGCAAGGAATTGGGAGATGTTTTACTACACATCGTCTTTTATTCAAAAATCGGGGAAGAGAAAGATGCTTTTGATGTAGCTGATGTGTGCAACCATCTTTGTGACAAATTAATCTTTAGACACCCACACGTGTATGGTGATGTGAAGGTGAACAATGCCAACGAGGTGCTTCAGACATGGGAACAAATCAAAACAAAAGAAAAAGACGGTAATGAGACCGTTCTTTCAGGAGTGCCAGACACTCTGCCCTCTCTCATCAAGGCCTATCGTATTCAAGACAAGGCACACAATGTTGGCTTTGATTGGGCTGAAAGAAGAGAAGTGTGGAAAAAAGTGAAGGAAGAGATTGCTGAGTTTGAAGATGAAATAGAGAAGTCTTATTCCGAAACCCAAACAGACGAAGAGAGAGAGAAAGCCAAGCAGCATGCCACTGAAGAGTTTGGGGATGTGATGTTTAGTTTAATCAATGCTGCAAGAAAGTATAAAATCAGTCCTGACAATGCTTTGGAGATGACCAACCAAAAGTTTATCAGAAGATTTAGTTATGTTGAGAAGAAAGCAAAGGAGAATGGAAAGGGATGGAAGGATCTGACCCTGGAGGAGATGGACAAATGGTGGGATGAAGCCAAGAGCATACAGAAGAAGGAGTCTTAAAAAAAAGACTCCTTCTTTGATGGTATATGAACAGAATGAAATCAGTCGAAAAGACGAGGCTTCCGAGAACGAGCCTCTTCAAGAGGAAGAACAGATGCAGATTCTTTTGAAGACTGGTTGGAACGAAGTTCGGAATACTTGTGAGTCAGTTCCTGGGTTAGTTGCTCGCGAGTGTCAGGATGAAGGAGTTTGGCACTTGCAATCACATTTTGAGAAGCATCTTTCATCCAAAGAACAGGACCATGATAGACAGGAGCAATCTTAAGAGCCGTATGAAGTTCACTGGTGGTCGCACCGCCAATCATGATAGGAATCTGAAGATTCTGTTGCTCAAGCGCACGAGCCACATTGACCATTTCTTCAAGAGAAGGAGTGATGAGACCCGAGAGACCTATAATATCAACTTTTTCTTGAAGAGCCACTTCCACAATCTTTTCGGTAGGCACCATCACCCCAAGGTCTATAATCTCATAGTTGTTGCATGCAAGAATCACGCTCACAATATTTTTACCGATGTCATGAACATCACCCTTTACCGTGGCAAGAAGAACCTTACCCGCTTTTTTAGAGCCCTCGGTGTGCTGTGCTTCTATGAGAGGCTGGAGAATGGCAACAGCCTTCTTCATGGTTCGAGCGGTACGAACCACTTGAGGGAGAAACATCTTGCCATTTCCAAAAAGTTCACCCACAATATTCATAGCGTCCATGAGAGGTCCTTCGATAATCTTTACTGGATTCTGATAGATTTGTATCGCCTCGTCGAGGTCTGCCTCAAGATAGTCAGACACACCCTTGACAAGGGCATGTTGAAGTCGTGATTCCACAGAAGCCTCCCTCCAATCATTCGCTGAGGGGCGATGTGTCTGAAGCCCATCTTTAAGAATCCCTTGTTCGGCATCCTTATCAGCCTTGATTTGAGCCGCCAATTCAATGAGCCGATCAGTAGCAGAAGAAGTTCGGCAAAGAAGCACATCATCTATTGCTTCAAGCACATCATCTGGAATATCCGTATAAAGAACTTGAGAAGCGGGATTGACGATTCCCATATCTTGGCCCTTGCCTATCGAATGATAGAGAAAGACAGCGTGCATCGCCTCGCGAATATAGTTGTTCCCACGAAAAGAGAAAGAGAGATTGCTGACTCCACCTGACACATGAGCACCAGGAAGATTCTGACGAATCCATTCGGTGGCACGAATGAAGTCGAGCGCATAAAGATTATGTTCCTCCATTCCTGTGGCAACAGCAAGAACATTAGGATCAAAGATGATGTCAAGAGGATTGAAGCCCACACGATCAACTAGGAGGAGGTAAGCACGTTGGCAAATCTCTATCTTACGCTCGAAGGTGGTTGCTTGTCCCTGTTCGTCGAAAGCCATCACAACGACTGCCGCACCAAGGCGTTGAATCTCACGAGCATGCTCAAGGAAAAGTTCTTCACCCTCCTTAAGAGAGATGCTATTGACAATACTCTTTCCCTGAACGCACTTGAGAGCTGCTGTGATAACATCCCAACTGCTGGAATCTATCATGACAGGAACACGAGAAATATCAGGGTCGCTCATAAGAAGATTGAGGAAATTGACCATCTCCTCTTTGGTGTCAAGAAGACCGTCATCCATATTAATATCTATCACAAGCGCACCATCTTCAACTTGTTTGCGAGCAATAGAAAGGGCTTCATCATAACTTTTCTCATTGATGAGACGAAGAAACTTACGAGAGCCCGCCACGTTACAACGTTCTCCCACATTGATGAACTGACGCTCAGGGGTGAGTTCGAGCAGTTCAAGACCGCTAAGCCACATATTGGTAGGTTTATCTACAGGGGTATGCGGTTGGGCATCTTTGACTATATCTTGGAACAACTCTATATATTTTTCGGTTGTGCCACAACAGCCGCCAATGATATTGACAAGTCCTTCAGAAACATATTCCTGAACCTGTTCTGCCATCATCTCTGGCGTTTGATCGTAAAAACCAAGAGAATTAGGGAGTCCCGCATTAGGGTGAGCCGAAATATAATATGGAGCACGCTCAGAGAGAGACCTGATGAAAGGTTTCAGTTGTCGAGCACCAAAAGAGCAATTCAGACCGATAGAAAAAATATCAGCATGCTGAATGCTGGCAAGGAATGCCTCAAGAGTCTGTCCAGAAAGTGTGCGACCAGCAGTATCACTGACAGTGACAGAGAGCATAAGAGGAACACGCCTGTTTTGCTTTTCCATCGCAGCCTCTGCCGCATAAATAGCCGCTTTAGCATTGAGAGAATCAAAGATTGTCTCAATAAGAAAAGCATCCACACCACCCTCAAGAAGTGCTTCCATCTGCTCAACATAGGCAGAGACCAGTTCATCAAACGTGAGGCCTCTGAGGGCAGGATTATTGACATCAGGAGAGATGCTGAGCGTTTTATTTGTAGGACCCACATCACCCAAGACAAAACGGGGTTTGGATGAATCCTTTCGATTATATTCATCAACCAAATCACGAGCAATCTTAGCAGCTGCAAGATTTATCTCCCTACAATAAGAATCAACGCCATAATCAGACATGGAGATGCGCTGAGAAGAGAAAGTGCAAGTGGTGATGAGATCAGCACCCGCATCAAGATACTTGCGATGAATATCAGCAATTACATCAGGGCGAGTGAGACATAAAATGTCATTATTGCCCTTCATGAGACCTGGAACATGAGCGAACTGAGAGCCCCTAAAATCTTGTTCCTGAAGAGAATACTGCTGAATCATCGTGCCCATAGCACCATCAAGAATGAGAATGCGTTGAGATATGATGTCGTGAAGTGTGGTCATGCAGATGTATATATGATTATATCAAGCCAAATGAAGGCATGTAGTGAAACAAAAAAATAGAACAGGAAGAAGGAATGATAAAACTAATGTTTCATGGCTCGGTCCATTTCCCGACGGTCTTCCTTCTCCTTGAGAGACTGACGCTTGTCGTATTCCTTTTTTCCCCGTGCGAGAGCTATGACAAGTTTGGCCATTCCTTTTTCATTAATAAAAAGACGAACTGGAACAATGGTAAAACCTGGTGCTTTCGTATCATCCCGCAAGTTGCGAATTTCCTTTTTATTGAGAAGGAGTTTGCGTTCTCGCCTTTCCACATGATTATTGTAAGAACCCTCAGAATAGAGAGCCACATACATGTTCTTCACCCAAATCTCACCATTGTTGATATAACAATAGGTATCGACAAGGCTTGCTTTTCCAGCACGAATACTTTTAATCTCCGTACCAGTAAGGACAATGCCTGCCGTGAAAGTATCCACAAACTCGTAATCGAAGGAGGCACGCTTGTTTTTTATGTTGATCTGTTGTTGAGGTTTCATTGTTTGGATTTATTATACATGGCATAATGGCACACACACCATGACTTGGGGAAGCCAGCATACACAAAGAATCAAGGTCATGATGAATATCCCCATGCTTGGCAAGAGATTGTGACTATATGGTTCTCAAAATGAGCTGAGCCACAATGGGAGTGAGCTTCTCCTGGTAGTCATCAAGGAAATCATCACCAAGTTCGTTGAGGTGTTCCAACTGTTCATAAAGAGCCATAAACTCCTCTTCAGACATGTCAGCCAGAAGTTCTTGCTGATGTTTATGGAATTCTTTCTTGACCTCATAAATGAGTTTGGAAAAATCCTTCAGGAGTTTTGCGTCAGTTCCAGATGCTGCCGTCCCCCACTCTCTCTTCACCACATAGGGGAAAGGTCCTTCGAGCACATAAGGCGCATAGCCATTTACTATCAGTTGGATAAACCCTCCCTCCATCACCTCGTCCATCACATAGCGATAACAAAGAAAAGCATGCTGCTCAGAGGAGAGTTCCTCCATATTCGACTCTGTGAGCGAGCCACCAATGGACTGAAGGTAGGCATCTGTCACCCAACGGATGAAGGATGCACCATCCAGTTCATTATATTTCTCCGTAACCTGCTGTGGATTGAGTTGTGTCATATGAAAGAATAAAATCTATGAATGATTGAGAGTGAGTGGATATGATAGAGTTGAAACTTCTGGAGGAATCAGCACTTAATGTTGAGTTCTTTTACGATGGCTGCAATCTTCTCCATAGTAGAGATGCGAGATGGGACAAGAGGAAGACGAAGTTCATTCTCAATCAATCCCATAGCATTGAGCATTGCCTTGACTCCTGCAGGATTTCCATCAACGAAGAGGAGTTTGAAGAGTTCGGTAAACTGATGGTGAATGGTAAGCGCATTGCTGTAATCACCATTAAGTGCGAGACGAACCATACGGCTGAATTCCTTAGGAAGCGCATTGCCAATAACAGAGATGACACCTACAGCTCCCAAAGTGATGAGCGGGAAGGTGATGCCATCATCACCTGAAATCACATCAAAGTGAGCGGGTTTGTTCTTAATGATTTCGTCAATCTGGGCAAAATTGCCAGAAGCCTCTTTTATTGCGACAATGTTTTCATTTTCGTTAGCAAGACGAAGGGTCGTTTCAGCGGTCATATTAACACCTACGCGACCAGGCACATTATACAGGACAACGGAGAGATTGCGTTTGCTCGCAGCCGCAGCAATAGCCCTAAAATGCTGGTAGAGCCCCTCCTGCGAAGGCTTATTGTAGTATGGACAAACCGAGAGAATACCATCTATACCCGTAAAATCATCATTAAGAATCTGATCAACGACAGCGGCAGTGTTGTTGCCACCACATCCCATGACAATCGGCACTTGACCATTCACCTTTTCAACCACTAATTCTTTCACCTGCCTACGCTCTTCAGCTGTCAGTGTAGGAGTTTCGGCAGTAGTGCCCAGAAGACAGAGAAAGTCAAGACCATTAGAGAGTTGATAATCAAGCAAATGGCGGAGTGCAGTGTAATCCACCATACCTTCTTTTGTAAAGGGAGTGATGAGCGCAACGCCCAAACCCTTAAATTTGTTTCGTACCATCTTTATGTTTAGTTCTTTTTATTTCTATAATATTATGGTTGTATTAGTGTTTCAGTTTCTTGAGAATGGATTTCATGTGCTTGGAAGCATAATCACTCCACTCACTGATAGGCAAATCCTCTGGAAAAATGCCATTATAAATCTTCTGAACAAGGTCAGGAGTATCTTCACACGCAATCTTAAAGTTGTCGATAAAGAGTCCTTTATCGCCAAGCTTGAGGTATGTAAGTGATTTAGCGGCTGGTATGTTTTTGACATATGGGCTATTGCTTTGGTCTGCAATCTCACTGATGGCATCTAATACTTCCAGCGCAAAATCGCTAAAATCATTGAGCACAAAAGTCAGAGCAATATCCACACCCATCATCACCTGGTCATTAGATTTCTTCAAGGCTGAAGCAAAGTCACGAGCAGCCTCCTCATATTTGTTGGCACTCAGATGATTGACACCCATCATGAAAAAGGCCTCCGCATCATCAGGAAAAGCCTCCACGAGACGGCGGTTCACCTCAAGACTATCCTTGATACAGTCATTATGGTGGAAGAGATCGCAGATGTCTGTCAAAGCATGCACATACATGATTCGGTAAACCTGGTATTTTTTTTGTTTTTCCCTTTTCTGAGCTTCATCAAGCTTGGTGGACATCATATCAAGATGAAACTGGTCTTCAACCGTTTCATTCTGTATTTCAAGATACTCATAGAGATCCTTGAGCACAGACACAGCCTCTTCCTTTCTGCCGTCAAGAAAGAGAGCTTCCGCATAAGGGATGGCTTGCACCCTTTCACCACCCAATTCGAGATATTTTTTTAACACAGGAATAGAGAGTGATTTATCACCAAGAGAAATCAGGGCATGGGCTTTTGTGAGCAAGGCATCCGTATCCTCAGGATTGATGGCAAGCGCAAAGTCACAAGATTCAAGCGACTGATCAAAATTCTTCTGCATGAGTTGAGCAAGTGCCAAATTGGTCCATCCCTTGGAGAGATAGGGCTGTTCCTCCAAAATCTGAGAAAGGATTTCACACATCAGATCGGCAAGCGGGTCTTGGCGACAAACATCTGCCAACTGAATATCTTCATCATATTTACCGAGAGGCTGGAATGTGGCAATATATTCACGAATCCATTTGCGAATGGTCTTCAACTCTTCTTTCGTATAGTTGAGGTCATCCTCACGCAACTCTGCCATAGACGAAATGATATGAATATAATTCTCTCGTCTATGCTGTTCAGAAGGGTCTGTTCCGTTTTCAATCTTCATCCATGTGCGCCACTGCTTCTCTGCCTGCGGAATACGACCATGGAAGGCATACTCCATCTGCGCCCACTGATATTTCACGTCAGGATTATCGCTGTCAAGGGTGTTGAGCACCTCCTCCGCTTTCTTCCACTGATGCTGATAGATATATGTAGCACTTTTCACCACTCTGAGCACTTCATCGTCAGGATGGATAGAAAGCGCCGTCTCTACTGTTTCCATCGAAAGGTCAGGACGATTGATGCTGAGATAGTAATCAGCAATATCAGCAAAGTCGTCAGCATCAAAATAGATGCTTTCGTTCTTTTTCCTCTGACTTTCGTAGGAAGAGAGCAGTAGTTTGAACTGGTGAGATTGGAAATAGTCTTTTGCCATGAATGGGTAGATACGTTACTTGTTGATTTTCTTCCATGCATCGGTGAGACCGACTGTGCGGTTGAACACCAGATGGCCAGGAGTGGAATCGAGGTCGAAGTGATAGTAGCCAATACGCTGGAATTGCAGGTAGTCGGAAGGCTTGCAAGAAGAGAGCCATTTCTCCACATAGACGTTCTTGACCTCAAGGCTATTAGGATTGAGGAACGGACGCATGGCTTCAATGCCACGCACATCGTCATGCTCTTTAGAATAGGCTGCCACCTCATCACGTGGATTCTCCACCATCCAAAGACGGTCATAATTGCGCACTTCTGCCTCCAGGCAGTGCTCACAGCTGACCCAATGTATGGTCTTACCCTTGATCTTCATGCCGCTCTGAGCCTGCCCAGTCTTCGTCTCTGGAATCAGTTCTGCATGAATCTCCACAATATTTCCTTTGGCATCCTTCACCACACAGTCCTCAATATCTTCAGGACACTGAATGATGTATGAGTTCTTCAGACGAACCTGTTTGCCTGGCCCCAGACGGAAGAATTTCTTAGGGGCATCCTCCATGAAATCATCACGTTCAATCCAAAGATTGCGACTAAAAGTGATTTCATGTGTGCCATCAGCCTCATTCTCTGGATTATTAACAGCAACATAGGTCTCAGTCTCTCCTTCCGGGAAATTGGTGATGACCAACTTGACAGGGTTGATGACCGCACTCACACGAAGCGCGCGCTTATTGAGGTCATCACGAACAGCAGATTCGAAAAGTGACATCTGATTGAGCGCATCAAACTTTGTATATCCAATCTTATTGATAAAAGACACGATACCCTCCGGGCTGTAGCCACGACGGCGGAAGCCACAGATGGTAGGCATTCGGGGGTCATCCCAACCATTCACCACTCCCTCCTTCACCAAAAGAAGCAGGTTGCGCTTGGAGAGGAGGATATGGGTGAGGTTTAGCTTATTGAACTCTGTCTGGCGAGGACGGTTGTCGTCCATGACATGATCCGTGCCATCAACTTGTTTTGCCCAATCCACAAAGAGGTCATAGAGAGGACGGTGACTGACAAACTCAAGCGTGCACCAAGAGTGGGTAACTCCCTCCCAATAGTCACACTGTCCATGAGTGAAGTCATACATGGGGTAGGCATTCCATTTGTCGCCCGTGCGCCAATGAGGAATATTCAAGACTCTATAGAGAATGGGGTCACGGAAGTGCATGTTGGAGTTGGCCATGTCAATCTTTGCACGGAGCACCATCTTGCCTGGCTCCATGTTGCCCGAATTCATTTCCTCAAAAAGACGGAGGCTCTCCTCCACAGGACGGTTGCGGAAAGGAGAATTGACGCCCGCCTGAGTGGGAGTGCCCTTCTGCTCGGCTATCTGCTCTGCCGTCTGTTCATCCACATAGGCCTTGCCCTGCTTGATGAGCGCAACGGCAAAATCCCAAAGTTTCTGAAAATAGTCGCTGGCATAATAGATGTTTCCCCATTTGAAGCCAAGCCACTCTATATCTCGCTTGATAGCCTCAACATATTCGGTGTCCTCCTTTTGGGGATTCGTGTCATCCATGCGAAGATTGCATACGCCCCCATATTTCTGTGCCAGACCGAAATCCAGGGCGATGGCCTTTGCATGACCAATATGGAGATAGCCATTAGGCTCAGGAGGGAAACGCGTCTGCAGTCTTCCACCATTCTTTCCCTCGCCCAAATCCTTCAATAATTGCTCTTCGATAAAGTTGAGAGATTCCTTTCTTCCCTCCTCCACCTTGAGGTCTTCAACATTTTCTACACTCATGTCAGCTTTTATTTATCTATTATGTGTTTAATTCCGTGAATTCAAAATTCATCTAATCGTATTAAGTCATGTACACACACGCACATATTGGCTGCAAAATTACAGTTTTTTTTCTTTGTTTCATACATGTTCAGGCATAAAAATGCCTAAAAAAGTTGATTTATGTTGAAAAACACATTTTAACATTCATGTATATTGCAAAATAGTCGCTAACTTTGCCACCGTTATCCTGAAAACAATCTTTTTACCTTAGAAAACTAATACCAACTAAAAGAAAGAATGGAGGCTTCTCATTGGGAAATGAGAGGCCTTCAATATTTTTGCAAAGAGCACTATCCCCTCCTCCATCCGCTTCTACAATGAGGGCAGCCATCACAGGAATAGACACACCTTTTGAAACAAAGTGATGTTTTTTTAGGCATTTCCCTGAAAAACAAAAGGAAAAACACACCTTTTCGACCGAATTATTGCAATTTTTCGTCCCAATACACTCAAGGAAACAATTGTATAGAATTGGTTTACAATACATTATTAAAAAACACTATTCTGTATTTTCCGATTTTTCATTATTGTCAAGATTATTGCAAGAAACTAGGGAGACATCCCCTTTTTGAAAAATTATCTTATTGATAATCAGACAAAATAATGACTTTCTTTTTCAAAAGTCACTTTTTTGCTTGGAAGAGGGGGAAATTGTCCGTAACTTTGCACTTAGAAAATCAGAGACACACACCTCACTACGTTCGACGTTCGCTATTTTCTTCGGCGAGATCGCTTTGCCAAGTTGTCATCGTCAATCAAGAAACACACTCACTGGCATGGCGATGAATTTTGGCACATCTCCTCACGGAGGCTATCGAAGGGCTATCAGACTCTTATCGAAGGGTGGCGGGAGGCGATGGAAATGGCGAGGAGGGGAAAATTAAGAAAAAAGGTGCGCCTTTCGCTTCTCCAATCAATTTCCAGCAAAGATGGAGATGGGCTAATGCCCTACCAACACGACCAACCTGATAAGTCATGGCAGAACAAGAGCACGGGAAGAATAAAACATGGAGTATTTCTTTGTGGTTTCCTCACTATTTTGTAACTTTGCAACATCTATTATTCATACACTTAATCCATCATTTACCCTATGAAACCTTTCATGGATGAAAACTTCCTGCTGCAGAGCGAAACCGCACAGAAGTTGTATCACGAACATGCAGCAAAGATGCCAATCATTGACTATCATTGCCATCTTTCACCTCAGCAGGTGGCTGAGAACAAAAGATTTGAATCCATCACTCAGATCTGGCTGGGAGGAGACCACTACAAATGGAGAGCCATGAGAAGCAACGGAGTGGCAGAACGCTTCTGCACCGGCAAGGATTCCTCCGACTGGGAGAAGTTTGAGAAATGGGCGGAAACAGTGCCCTACACGTTCAGAAACCCTCTTTACCACTGGACGCATCTGGAACTGAAGACTGCCTTTGGCATTGAGGAAACGCTCAATCCCCAGAATGCACGCAGCATCTTTGACGCATGCAACGAGCTAATCAAGAACGACCCCAAGTTCACCCCTAAAGGACTGATGAAGCACTACAACGTGAAGGTTGTATGCACGACAGACGACCCGATAGACACTCTGGAATATCACAAGCAGGTGGCAGAAGACACCACGATGGAAACGAAGATGCTGCCCACCTGGCGACCAGACAAAGCGATGGCGGTGGAAGTGCCTGCAAACTTTAAGGCATACGTGGAGAAACTCTCAGAGGTGAGCGGCAAGAGCATCAGCGGATTTAACGACTACATTGACGCCATCCAATCCCGGCATGACTTCTTCGCATCTATGGGATGCAAGTTGAGCGACCACGGCATAGAGGAATTTTACGCTGAAGACTATACCGACAATGAGATCAGAGCCATCTTCGACAAAGTATATGGCGGAAAGGAACTGACAAGGGAGGAAGTGCTGAAGTTCAAGTCTGCCATGATGGTCATCTTCGGAGTGCAGGATGCAGAAGCAGGATGGGCACAGCAGTTCCACTATGGGGCTATTCGCGACAACAACAGCAAAATGTTCAAGCAGATAGGAGCTGACACAGGCTTCGATTCCATCGGTGAATTCAACACAGCCAAGATGTGCTCTAAATTCCTTGACCGCCTGAACTCGAAAGACAGACTGGCCAAGACCATTCTCTACAATCTGAATCCATGTGCCAATGAGGTCATTGCTACCATGTTGGGCAATTTCCAGGACGGGTCATACCCAGGAAAGATTCAATGGGGCTCTGGCTGGTGGTTCTTAGACCAGAAAGATGGCATGACAAAGCAGATGAACACCTTGTCGCTCTTAGGACTGTTGAGCAGGTTTGTGGGAATGCTGACAGACTCTCGCTCCTTCCTTTCCTACCCAAGACACGAGTATTTCCGCAGAATCATGTGCAACCTGGTGGCAACTGACATTGAAAATGGAGAAATACCTTACGCAGGATATGAGGCAGAGAGAGTGAACCAGATGATTGAAGACATTTCCTACAACAACGCAAAGAACTACTTCAACTTCTGAACATGTCACAATCAGACTTCCGCTTCAAGCAATTCACCATCCGCCACAACCGTTCTGCCATGAAAGTCGGGACGGATGGTGTTCTGCTTGGAGCATGGAGCGCGCTGAATGCCCACCTCAATCCCACAAGAATACTCGACGTGGGCACAGGGAGCGGACTTATTGCCCTCATGATGGCACAACGATTTGAAGATGCGGAAATTGATGGGATAGACATCGACAGCCCATCTGTGGAACAAGCCAAAGACAATGTGGAAAACTCTCCTTTCAAGGAAAGAATAAAAATTCACAATCAGGACTTCTCAGACATCAATAATTACAATAGGAAATATCATCTAATTGTTTCTAACCCACCATTCTATCATGAGACCACTCTAAGTGGTAATAATGCCAGGGATGCCGCAAGGCACACCCATTCCCTACCCTTTGAGGAACTGATTGAGCAAGCAGCCCTTTTATTGGAAGAAGAAGGAATATTCTCTGTCATCATACCATCGCAATCCGCAAGTGATTTCATCAGCATTTGCGCACAGAACAATTTATACCTCTCACGAAGATTAGATGTGAAATCCACAGAAAAAAAATCTCACAAACGAGCATTGCTGGAATTTACAACTGCCATTCATGCAGCAGAAATGAAATCGCTCACGTTATATGATGAAAACCAACAACGCTCAGAAGGATATGCACAACTAACAAAAGATTTCTACTTATGAATTATCAAGCCATCATCGACAAGTATTACCCTGAAGACAATGAACTGAAACACATATTCATGGTGCATGGCAGGCAAGTGGCTAACAAAGCACTGGCCATTTTGGATCAGCACCCCGAATTGGACATGGATCGAGATTTTGTGGAAGAAGCAGCCATGCTGCATGACATTGGCATTTTCAAATGTGACGCCCCTGCCATTCAGTGTTATGGAACTGAACCATACCTGTGTCATGGAACGATAGGAGCAGAACTGATGATGAAGGAAGGGCTTCCCAAACATGCGAGAGTGTGTGAACGACACACTGGAGCAGGAATCACCAAACAGCAGATTTTGGACCAGAAACTACCGATTCCACCACGTGACTTAGTTCCCGAGACCATGGAAGAGAAATTAATCTGCTATGCAGACAAATTCTTCTCCAAAACGAAACTGAACCAGGAGAAGACATTGGAGGAAGCACAAAAAACATTGACCAAATTCGGGGAGGAAGGACTTGAAAGATTTGCAGAATGGGCGATTCTATTCAGAAATAAAAGTTAAAACCAATGTTTCACTTTGCATTTAGCCCACTAATTCTTACCTTTGTATTCGTTTTATGAGAAGACAAAGGCTCATCGTGTCATTGGCAGTACTCATTCTCGTCTTATCAATGGCAGCATTCAACAATCCGTTGGTCGGCAAATATCATTTTGCCGACCATCATGATATTGGCATCACAGGCTCTGACTCAACCTTTCCTATGGAAGCCAGAGATAGCGTGGGGAGAGACACCACTGAGAAAGACAACGATAGTCACCAACTATCAGCCAACGACTCTCTATTGGTAAGCCTTGATTCACTCAAGGCGCAATTTGACCGTGAGCGTGGGCTGGAGAACAGGCCGAGAGCGATACAATGGAATGACTCGATAGCAGCGGCTGAGGATTCCATCAACAAGCGTAAAAAGAAAAGCAGCCTGGAAGCTCCTGTGGTGTATGAGGCAAAAGACTCCATGACTTTCTTCATGGACAGCAAGAATGCATATCTTTATGGTGACGCTTCTGTGAAATACCAGAACATCAACCTCACATCGGAAAAAATGAGAATGAACATGGACAGTTCGACTGTACATGCCACATATGGCCTTGATTCACTCGGCAACAAGTTTGGAAAGCCTGTGTTCAAAGAGGGAAGCGACGAGTACAAGATTGAGAACATGTCGTATAACTTCGACACCAAGAAGGGTTACATCACCAATATCTACACCGCACAAGATGAGGGATTCCTCACTTCAGAAGAATCCAAGAAGGGAGCAGACGGCGTATATTACCTAAAAGGAGGAACATACACCACGTGTGACGAAGAGCACCCTCACTTCTACATCAGAATGTCGAGAGCCAAGGTGCGCCCAGGAAAGAGCGTCTTCTCTGGTCCTGCATGGCTGGTTGTGGAGGATGTACCCATACCTTTAGCCGTTCCTTTTGCCTACTTCCCCATCACCAGCACCTATTCAAGCGGATTTATCATGCCAACATATGGCGATGAATTCACTCGTGGCTTCTATCTTCGAGATGGAGGTTACTATTTTGCCATCAATGACCGAATGGACCTGAAATTGACCGGAGAAATTTTCACAAAAGGTTCGTGGGGCTTAGGTGCTCAGACCACCTATAGAAGGAGGTATAAATACAGCGGTAATTTCTATTTCAACTACCAAGTGACAAAAGAAGGAGAAAAGAACATGCCTGATTATTCGGAGACTAAAAACTTCAAGATTCAGTGGAGTCACCGAACAGACCCCAAGGCTTCACCTAACAGTTCGTTCTCTGCCAGCGTGAACTTTGCCACTCAATCTTATGAGAGAAACAACCTGTCTTCTCTTTACAATCCGACCTCCTACTCTCAAAGCACACGCACTTCTTCCGTAAGTTACTCACACAACTTCAGAAAGATAGGACTTTCCATGTCGAGTTCGTTCAACATATCACAGAACATGAGGGACTCCACCATCGCTTTGACCTTACCCTCTTTATCCCTTTCATTGTCACGATTCTATCCGTTCAAGCGGAAGCATCAGGTGGGAAAGGAAAGATGGTATGAGAAAATCAGCATGAACTACACAGGAACGCTTTCCAATAGCATTAGCACGAAGGAAGACAAACTGATGCACTCGTCGCTATTGAAGGAATGGAGGAATGGCATGAAACACACCATTCCCATCTCTGCCTCCTTCAATCTTCTGAAATTCATCAACGTAACACCCACTTTGAACTACACAGAAAGGTGGTACACCAACAAAGTGATGCAGAACTGGGATGAGCAAGGTCAAACTGTGGCAAAAGATACCATCTATGGGTTCAACCGAGTGTTTGACTACAACCTTTCACTTTCTGCCAACACCAAACTATACGGCATGTATAAGCCCAACCCCAAGGTGTTTGGAAAGAAACTGCAAATGGTGAGACACGTGTTCACGCCATCCATTAGTTTCAGTTATGCTCCTGACTTTGGGGATGAAAAATGGGGATATTGGAAGACCTATACGAGAACTGACGAGGATGGAAATGTTTCGCTCATTTCTTATTCACCTTATGCAAACTCATTATACGGAGCACCATCTACAGGAAAGACTGGAGCCATGAGTTTTGACATCTCAAATAATATTGAGGCTAAAATCAAGGACAGGAATGACTCCATCAAGAAAATCAGCATTATCGATGAGTTGGGTGCATCCCTTTCCTACAACATGGCTGCCGAACGACAACCGTGGTCTAACCTCTCCACACGTCTCAGACTGAAATGGGGCAAAACCACCTTCAATATGAATGCCGTTTTCCAGACATATGCCTACGAGTTTGACAAAAACGGTAATGTGGTTGTGGGCGACAGAACCGAGTGGTCGTATGGCAGATGGGGACGCTTCCAAGGCATGTCGAAAAACCTCTCATACACCTTCAACAATCAAAGTTACAGAAAGATCAAAGAGAAACTGATAAGGCTGTTCAGCCGTAAAGAAGAGTTGAGCAATGATGATCTCATAGAAGAAGAGGATGAGGAATATGAGGATGACTTGGAAACAAATGTTGATCGCACTCACCAGTCTAAGAGAGCAGGCAGCAACTCTGACGGACTGGACGAGGACGGCTATATGAAGTTTGAGATGCCTTGGGCTTTCTCCATTTCATACGGTGTCACCATGTATGAGGATAGAAGCAAGGACATCAACGTGAAAACCATGCGCTATCCCTACTCTTTCACTCAAAACCTCAACTTCTCCGGCAATCTGAGTTTGTCAAGCAAATGGAACTGCAGCTTTTCCTCTGGATGGGATTTCACCACAAAGAAGATTTCCATGACAACGGTAAACATTTCGCGTGACATGCACTGTTTCAACATCTCATGCGGACTGGTGTTTGGTCTATATACCAGTTATCATGTCTCATTAAGAGCCAATGCAAGCACACTGACCGACGCACTGAAATATGACAAGAAATCCAGTTATTCAAGTTCAATTCAATGGTATTGACATGTCAAGAATACTTGCTATAGATTATGGAAAGAAACGCACAGGCATTGCGGTGACTGACAATCTGCAAATGATTGCCAACGGACTTGCCACGGTGGAAACCAAGGAACTGGAAAAGTTCATCACGGACTATGTTGCGAAAGAAGATGTATCGGTCATTGTAATGGGAAAACCCACGCAAATGAATGGTGAAGACAGTGAGAACATGAGAAGGATAGAACCTTTCTTTAATCGGCTGAAGAAACTCTTCCCTGACAAGGAAATCACTTATTATGACGAGCGCTTCACCTCAGTATTGGCACATCAGGCAATGCTGCAAAGTGGCATTGGAAAGAAAGCCCGTCAGAATAAAGGCTTGGTGGATAAAATCAGTGCCACCATCATCCTGGAAGACTACATGAGAAGCGTGAGAGGATATTAAGAGGGCTTCTCCACCAACCTGATTGTCGAAACACCAATAACGATTGGGAACAAGATGAAAAGACCTCCTCCTTTCAAACAGGAGGCATCATAAAATAAAAACGAAAACTTAAAAACATCATCAAAAAAATATAAGCAATATGATTCTACCCATGTATATATTCGGTCAGCCAGTGCTTCGCAAAGCGGCCGAGGAAATAGATTACGAGACTTATCCCAACTTGAAAGAACTCATCAGCAACATGTTTGAAACGCTGAAACGTTCTGAAGGAGTAGGTTTGGCCGCACCACAAGTAGGTTTATCCATTCGTATGTTCATCATTGATTTGGATGTGATCTCTGAAGACGAGCCTCAATACAAAGGCTATCTCCACACATTCATCAATCCTGAAATCATTGAGGAAAGCGAAGAAACCGTTTCCATGTCGGAAGGTTGCCTCTCCATTCCTGGCATCAACGAGAATGTGAAGCGTCCGGCAAAGGTGCTGGTGAACTATATTGACGAAGATGGCAAAGAGCAAGAACGCTGGCTGGAGGGATTTGAAGCCCGCGTGTTCCAGCACGAGTACGACCATTTGGATGGCAAGATGTTTGTGGATCATCTCTCTCCTTTGCGCAAACAGATGATCAAGTCCAAACTTGTAGGAATGACAAAGGGCAAGTTCTCTGCTCACTACAAATGTAAGGCAAATCGCTAAATGCAGATATGAAAATACATCGTCACATCACATTTCTTGTTGCATTCATCCATGCCTTTCTGTGTTCGGCACAAATCAACACGGATCGTATGATGAATGTGGCAAGAAATGCGCTTGCTTATGACGACTATGTATTATCCATCAGTTACTTCAATCTCGTCATCAACTATAAGCCACACCTTTATGAGCCTTATTTCTTTAGAGGGGTGGCAAAATTCTATCTGGACGATTATTCTGGCACGATTGTTGATTGTACTGAAGCCATAGAAAGAAATCCCTATTTCCCTTCAAGCTATGAACTTCGTGGACTTGCCTATATCAATAGGGACATGTTTCATGAAGCCATTCAAGACTACAAGGTTGTGACAGACATGAATCCCGACAATCGTTCGCTTTGGCACAACCTGGCGCTTTGCTACATCGAGACAGACAGCCTGACTCAAGCAGACAGCATAGCAGATATTATCATCAGGAAATGGGCAAAACAGGCAGATGGCTATAGTTTGAAGGCAAGAGTTCTATTTGAAAAGAAAGACACTGCCCAGGCAGAAGCGGCACTTGACAAGGCTCTCGAAGTGGACAAGTACAATCTTCATGCACTTACAGCAAAAGCAAATCTTCTCTTGTCGCACGAGCAATATAAGGATGCCATAGAATTCTTCAACAAGGCTTTGAAACAAGAACCAAAGAATGCCAACAATCTTATCAATAGAGCATTGTGTCATTATCACCTCAACAAATATAGAGAGGCAATGGCAGACTATGACGAAGCACTCAATTATGAACCTAAGAACTTTGTTGGACACTATAACCGAGGACTTCTTAGAGCCAATGTGGGTGAGGACAACTTGGCCATAGAAGATTTCAACTTCATCTTGGAAATAGACCCTGATGACATGATGGCTACTTTCAATCGTGCCACACTTCTGGAGAATGTGGGCGACTATCAAGGTGCCATACGTGACTACACCACCGTGATTGAAGAATATCCAAAGTTTCTTTATGGATATGAGCGAAGAGCGATGGCAAGGAGGAAAATCGGGGACAATGCGGGTGCCAACCGTGATGAGGAGCATGTGCTAAAAGAGCAAATAGCCCATCGCTATGGCTATTCCACCCCAACTTCTCGCCAGAAAAACAAGACAAGGAAGAAATCTTCCATCAATCTTGAAGATTACCAGAAACTCATTGAAGAAGTGGAGGAAATCCAAGAGAAGAAATACGAGAGCGAATACAGAGGAAAGGTGCAGAATCAAGAGCACGAAGCCAAACTGATGCAACTCAGCAAAAGCACCTATGCTTTATACAAAGAAGCAGGAAAGAATGAAATGATTCTCCTGTTTGAAAAAGCCTTCCAAAATGCACAAGGCGGCAACCTTCATGAAGCCATAGATGAATTCACAAAGGTGATAGAGATGAATGACAAATTTGCAGAAGCATATTTCAACAGAGGACTACTCTACTTGCTGCTTGATGAAACCCCTAATGCCATTCCCGACTTGTCAAAGGCAGGAGAACTTGGAATTTATCAAGCCTACAACATTATCAAGAAGAATCAAAACATCAAAAGGTAATTTGCACTCAAATAAATAACCACACCAACCCCAACAAAACAGAATATGAACTATCATCAAGAAACAAACGATTTCAACCACTTGAAGCAGGTCATAAAACAAGGCTTCAGATATATACCTTTCATCAGCCTTGTCTCTATAATGCTGTCATGCACACTGATGAGTTCGTGCAGTGATGAAGAGGAATTCACATCCGATCGAAGTGCCGTTTTGAGTTTCAGTCAAGACACCATCCGATTTGACACCATCTTCACTGGAATCACCTCCGTGACAGAAAGGATTCTGATTCACAACCGTGGAAACAAAGGACTGAAAATCAAAAATGTGAGATTAGAATCCAATGGCACATCTGGATTTATGATTAATGTGGATGGCCAAAACGGTTCATCTGTTCAAGATGTTCAAGTATTGAAACACGACAGTGTATTTATGTTTGTGAAGGCCAACATCCCAGCAAACACATCGATGAAACCAACACAAATTACTGATGCAGTCATCTTCACGCTCGAAAGCGGTGTGGAACAGAAAGTAATTCTGCAAGCATCTGGGCAGAACTGTCAAATTCTAAAAGCAGAAATGCTCACGAGCGATAAAGTCATCAGTGAAGATGAACTGCCCTATGTTGTGTATGACAGCCTTGTTGTGGCAGAAAACACAACACTGAAACTTAAAGAAGGAACTACGCTCTACTTCCATAATGGGGCTTTTTTGATGGTAAGAGGCAAACTCGAAATTGAGGGAAGCAAAGAGAAGCCTGTCACCTTGAGAGGCAATAGATTGGACAAGATGTTTGACTATCTTCCATACGACAGATTGGAAAATCAGTGGGGAGGAATCATACTTGCCCCTTCATGCGGCGGATGTGAGATGAACTATGCAGATATACATAGCGGGAACTATGGAATCATCTGTGAAAACACAAAGGGAAACATTCACATCACGAACACGACCATTCACAATGTGGCAGGATATGGTCTGTATCTGAAAGAATGCAACGCACTGGTAGCAAACACACAAATCTCAAATACGAAGAATGATTGCGTAAGCATATACGGTGGATTCGCCAGTTTCTACCACTGCACCATCGCACAGTTTTATCCATGGAACAATCAAAGAGGACATGCGCTCTATATAAGCAATTACCTCGATGAAAACGAGCATTTGATCCAATCAGTTAATTTCTACAACTGTTTCATAACAGGATATGCAGATGATGAAGTGTATGGAAACATGGGAGATCTACCCTTCAACGTGAATTTCTACCATAGTGTATTATTGACAGATGTGAGTGACGAGAAATATTTCCACGATTGCATCGAGGAATCTAAGGATTCTGCCACCTATCAAAAAACAAATTTCAAGACATTCGATACACATGCCTACCTCTATGATTTCAGATTAGACTCTGCAAGTGTTGCGCGAGGCAAGGGTTCTGCTACATATTCCTCCATCTATCCTACTGATAAAGATGGAAATACGAGAGAAGAAGCACCCGACGCTGGATGTTATCAGTATCTGAAGAAAGAATCCAGAACTCGCCTATAGCAGATTCTCTCTGTAAGGAATTGATGCAAAGGCAAGATAAGCAATGGAATCTCGGCAAATGAGCCGAACCCTATCAACCAAGCAATTCCTTGCCCAATAGATTGTCCTCGCTCCAAGTTGCTCAAGATTGTTTTATTGTTTTGATACATAATCATTTATGCGCATCTTGACAATCGAGCCATTATTGGAGCGAAAATGAAGCATTGTTCATTGACCACAGAAGCATTGTTCATGAGCACTTGAACCATTGTTCATTGGTCATCGCACCATTGTTCGTTGGCACTTGAATCATTGTTCGTTAGCCTCATTGAATCATTGTGAACAAACAAAATGTGGATACTCCTGCCAGAACTGGTCTTGGAGTATCCACGCCTTCTAATTGATAAAGTGAGAAAAAATGCTCATTCAATCGAATACGTTGCTCACGCAACCATCCCGTTTGAATGTATGCCTCGGATTCTCACGAACTGAAGCATAATCATCTGAAAATTGTTTAATTCATTCAATCTTAAATCTTTAACATAAATACTAATCTACTTATATTACGTTCATATTCTCGTGCCATTTCATCTATATGTATATTTAAAACGTATAAATGTCAGAATGGGACTTCTCCTGGTATAGCAGAAACATCAAGTGCATCGAAAGATCCATTATCCATTCCATCGGTATTTAACCTTGAAGGCTTGATGGTTCCGTCATCATCTGGCAATGGAGGAGCATCCTCTTCATTCATGAATCGTGCGAATTCACCGCGGAATCTTAAGCGCACATCACCCACAGCACCGTTACGGTGTTTTGCAATGATGATTTCGGCAATACCCTTGGTGTCATTACCATACTGATCTTTATATATCTTGTAGTATTCTGGTCGATGGATGAAACAAACCATATCGGCATCCTGCTCAATAGCACCAGATTCACGAAGGTCGCTCAACTGGGGGCGTTTGCTATCGGGACTATCGGGATTGCTACTGGAACGTTGTTCCACAGAACGGTTCAACTGTGACAAAGCGATAATTGGTATATTCAATTCCTTTGCCAGTCCTTTCAGCGATCGTGAAATGGTGGAGACCTCTTCCTGACGGGAATTGTAGGACATTCCTGATGCATTCATCAACTGCAAATAGTCTATCACAATCATTCGGACTCCGAATTCACGAACTAATCGACGGGCTTTGGTGCGAAGCTCGAAGACCGACAACGATGGCGTATCATCAATATAAAGAGGTGCGCCCACAAGAGTCTGCATCTTGAAGTCTAACTGAGACCACTCGTATTTGGCCAACTGACCGCTTTTAATCTTCTCACCAGGTATCTCGCACACATTGACTAAAAGACGATTGACCAACTGCACGTTGGACATTTCAAGAGAGAACATCGCCAATGGAATCTTTTGATCAACAGCCATATTGCGAGCCATAGACAGCACAAAAGCGGTCTTACCCATGGCAGGACGAGCGGCTATAATGATCAGGTCGGAATTCTGCCAACCCGAAGTCATTGCATCCAGTTTGTCAAAACCAGAAGACAGACCCGAAAGACCATCTGTACGAGCGGCTGCCTTTTTCAAGAGTTCGTAAGCCTCATCAATCACTGGGTCTATCTGAGTGAAATCCTTTTTAAGGTTGGATTTGGAAAGTTCAAACAACTTTCCCTCTGCCCTCTGCATCAACTCCTCTATGTCTTGAGATTCATCAAATGCCTGCTTCTGTATCTCACTGGTATAGGAAATCAAATCACGTGCCAGTGCTTTCTGAGCCACCACTCTGGCATGAAAATCCAAGTGAGCGGAAGATAGAACAGAGTTTGATATTTCTGCAATATATGCCGGACCACCCGCATTCTCAAGATTTCCTGTCTTCTGCAACTGATTCACAACCGTCAGCATGTCGATTGGAGAATTGGCCGCAGCTAAAGATTGAATTGCCTGGAAGATGACCTGATGTTTGGAGTCATAGAAAGAATGAGGCTTCAAGAAGTCAGAAACAGTACCGAAAGCGTCTTGCTCTATGATACATGCACCAAGAACAACCTTCTCGATTCCAATGTCTTGAGGTTGCAGTCTTCCGCCCAATAAAGCAAGTTGGTCTTGCTCCATAGGTTTAGAACTTCTTTTACGCGTTGATGGTCTTTGTTCTGGCATTTTATTGGTTGGTTGATGAAGGTGCATGTTGGTCACCTCACTTTATCGGATTGCAAATTTAAGAAGAATAATTAAAAGAAACAAATCAAGAAGGGGAAAGTTATGAACAATATAAGGAGACAGGTGTTGATAACTATGTTGGTAACTCGATTCCAACGATGTACTTCCATTGAAAACCAGCGAATTAAAAATTGTTAAATTATTTAACGGCTACTATTATTACAAGAAAAGGATGCCATACATCAAAAGGATAAGAGCCACAGCATTGTTTTTCAGAGCATTGATGAGGACACATCCCAACTATCATATATCATGTGAGTAGGAAATAAAAAACGCCATCTGACTATAAAGGGTTGATTGAACATTCACATCCAATTGATGCGGAACAAAAAGGAAGGAAAGCCTTTGCGAATGAACATCCTCTCCCCATGCTTCTGCAAGCCTTCGATATGCCTTCGATAGACCTTCGATATGCGTTTTAGATAATTCCATCACCTATTTTTTAGTGAAGCGAAGGAATGTTTAGGGAGCAAAATGTTCATCATCGACTTTCATCAAGTCATTTTTGTACATTTTGAATAAATAACTCATATGAAATTTCTATAATAAAATTAAAAGTAGTAACTTTGTGCCGTTTTTAGAATCACCAGCATTTTTTGGTCGTTTTATTATCAAGTTAAGCATATTGATTAGCTCCACAAAAAGGAACAAATCTTTAAGGTTCAGAGAGAAAATAATCATAGTTAATAATAACAAATTATGGCGAATGTAATTAAAATTACAAAAGGCTTGAACATCAACCTCAAAGGAAAGGCTGCTGCTCAGGTTTCTGCTGCCCCTACATCAAAGGTCTATGGACTTGTGCCAGACTCTTTTTGGGGCATGAAACCAAAGGTGGTAGTAAAAGAAGGGGATGAAGTGAAAGCTGGTGATGCGTTGTTTGTAAACAAATTGCATCCAGAAGAAAAGTTCGTCTCTCCTGTTGCGGGAAAAGTAACGCTTATAGAGAGAGGTGACCGTCGTAAAGTTTTGAGCGTTCAGGTAGAAGCCGCCCCACAGCAAGCGTACGTCGATTTCGGAAAGAAGGACGTAAAGTCGCTCAGTGGTGAACAGGTGAAAGCCGCATTGCTTGAGAGTGGCCTTTTTGGCTTCTTCATTCAGCGTCCTTACGCTATCGTTGCCAATCCCGATGATACGCCTAAGGGCATTTTTGTATCTGCCATTGCAGATATGCCGCTCGCAGCAGACCTCGACGTAGTCTTGAAAGGCAATGAGCCTGAATTCCAAACAGGAATTTCCGCACTCTCTAAGATTGCCAAAGTCTATCTTGGCATGAAGCCAGACAGTGCTTTAGCATCTACAAAAGATGCAGAAGTGACCGTTTTCAGTGGTAAGTGTCCAACAGGAAATGTTGGTGTGCAAATCAACCACGTCTGCCCTATCAACAAGGGTGAAGTGGTTTGGACCATTGGTGCAGAGGAAGTCATATTCATTGGCCGCCTCTTCAACAAGGGAATCGTTGATCTCACACGCACCATTGCAGTTGCTGGTTCTGAAATAAAAGAGCCACAATACAAGCAGGTGCTTGTTGGTGCCAGAATCCGTGACATCATTGATGGCAACATGAATACCGACAAGAAGGTACGTTTGATTGACGGCAATCCTCTCACAGGCATGAAGACCACCGAGAAGGCGTTCCTGCTTGCCCACTCTACCGAAGTGACAGCCATCCCTGAAGGTGATGAGGCTGATGAATTGTTCGGTTGGATTGCACCACGTTTCAACAACTTCTCTGTTAGCCGCTCTTACTTCTCATGGCTTCAGCCAAAGAATAAGGAGTATGTTCTTGATGCGCGTGTGAAAGGTGGTCATCGCCACATGATCTTCAGTGGTGAATACGACTCTGTTTTCCCCATGGACATCTATCCCGAGCAACTGGTAAAAGCCATCATTGCTGGTGATATTGACCGAATGGAGGCTCTTGGCATCTATGAGGTTGCGCCAGAAGATTTTGCCGTGGCAGAGTTCGTGGACAGTTCTAAAGTTGAACTTCAGCGCATCGTTCGAGAAGGTCTTGACATGCTGCGCAAAGAAAACGAATAAGCATTTATGGGACTAAAGAAAATTCTTGATAATTTGAAGCCTACCTTCTCAGAAGGAGGTAAGTTTAGCGCTTTCGGTTCTCTCTTTGATGCAGCAGAGACTTTCTTCTTTGTGCCAAATGAGACAGCCAAGGCACGCGGCGCTCAGATCCATGACGCCATCGACTCAAAGCGTTCTATCTTTTTTGTAGTCATTGCTCTGATTCCTGCACTTCTCTTCGGAATGTACAACATCGGTCTTCAGCACGAACTTGCAACCACAGGTGCATGCGCTACTGATGCTTGTCCTTGCAGTGCCATCTGGAGCAACTTCCTCTATGGTCTTGCAGTGATGCTTCCAAAGATTGTGGTCAGTTATGCTGTAGGTCTGGGCATAGAGATTGTTGTGGCTCAGTGGAAGAAAGAAGAAGTTCACGAAGGTTTCTTCGTAACTGGTATTCTCATTCCCCTTGTTGTTCCTGTCAATTGCCCACTCTGGATTTTGGCTATTGCAACAGCATTCGCTGTTATCTTTGCAAAGGAAGTATTTGGCGGCACAGGTATGAACATCTTCAATCCTGCACTCGTCACTCGTGCATTCCTCTTCTTCGCCTACCCTTCTATGATGTCAGGCGACAAGGTTTGGGTGAACGGCAATTACATGGATAGTATCAATGGTGCTCCCGCTGTTGATGCAGTTTCAGCAGCCACACCTCTTGGTCAGTTGGCTGCAGGTGAAGCAGTCACAGCATCTCCATTGGAGACAATCATCGGAACTATTCCTGGTTCAATCGGTGAGACCTCAGTGATTGCCATCTTGATAGGTGCAGTCATTCTCATATGGGCAAACATTGCCAGCTGGAAGATTATTCTCTCCACATTTGCAGGTGGTGCTGTCATGGCATACTTCCTTCAGTATCCTGATGCACAAAACTTCGAATGGTGGGAACAGCTCACTGTTGGTGGTTTCTGCTTCGGTGCTGTATTTATGGCAACAGACCCCGTCACTGGACCTCGTACAGAAAGTGGCAAATGGATCTACGGCTTCCTCATCGGTGCTGTGGCTATCATCATTCGTGTGCTCAACCCTGGCTTCCCAGAAGGTATGATGCTCGCTATCTTATTGATGAACGTATTTGCTCCACTCATCGACTACCTCTTTGTACAGACAAACATTAACAAGCGCGCAAAGCGTGCCATTAAATAAGGAGGGCATAAGAAAATGGCAAAACTAAATACAAATAGTAATATATATACTATTATTTATGCTTCAGTAATGGTCATCCTTGTAGCAGGTCTTCTGGCTGTTGTCTCTTCTGTTTTGAAACCAACACAGGATGCCAACGTTGCTCTTGACCAAAAGACTCAGATTCTCGCTTCCCTAAACATCCGTGACCTCTCTAATGCAGAGGCTGAGGCAAAATACAACGAGGTCATCACAGAAGGCGAACTCAACAGCCCAACATTGAAAGCCAATGTTGATGGTGAAGAGAAACTGATTGTTGCCGTGAAAGGCGCAGGTCTCTGGGGTCCTCTTTGGGGATGGGTTTCTATCAACAAAGATGGCGAAACCATTTATGGAACATTCTTCAACCACGAATCAGAGACAGCAGGTCTTGGTGCTCGCATCAAAGAACAGTGGTTTCAGGACGAGTTCAAAAATAAGAAAATCTATCAGGATGGCAAAGTTGCCCTCGGTGTTTACAAGCAAGGAAAAGCGCCAAGCACTCTTTCTGCTGACTACTATGTAGATGCTGTGACAGGTGCCACCCTTACATCAAATGGTGTTAATGACATGATTCAAAAGTGCCTCACTGAAAACCAGAGCGCTATTGAAGCATTAAAAAACTAAGGAGGACAAAGAATATGAGTTTATTTTCAAAAGAGAATGGCGAAGTCTTCATGGGTCCGCTCAACTTGAACAACCCTATCGCAGTTCAGGTCCTCGGCATTTGCTCGGCTCTCGCTGTCACTTCACAGCTGAAGCCAGCTATCGTGATGGGACTTTCCGTGACTGTCATCACAGCATTCTCAAATGTGATTATTTCACTGATTCGCAAAACCATTCCTAACCGCATCCGCATCATCGTCCAGTTGGTTGTTGTTGCCGCACTCGTAACAGTGGTAAGCAATATCCTCAAGGCATACGTGTATGATGTGAGTGTTCAACTTTCAGTCTATGTGGGATTGATCATCACCAACTGTATCCTGATGGGACGTCTTGAGGCATTTGCCATGCAGAACGGTCCTTGGGAAAGCTTCCTTGATGGTATTGGCAATGGTCTCGGCTATGCCATTGTGCTTGTTGCCGTAGGTTTCGTCCGCGAGATTCTCGGTTTCGGCACATTGCTCGATTTCCAGATCATTCCAGATAGTGCTTTTGTGGAGAATGGCGGTCTTTACATGAACAATGGCATGATGACCATGCCTGCCATGGCATTGATTCTTGTGGCATGCTTCATTTGGGTTCACCGTTCCATCAATAAAAACATCGAACAGTAACATACCTATAAATATATAAGAAAAGAAATATGGAACATTTCATTAGTTTGTTCGTCCGCTCCATCTTTGTGGACAATATGATATTCGCTTTCTTCTTGGGTATGTGCTCTTATCTCGCAGTATCTAAGACAGTAAAGACTTCATTTGGCCTTGGTATCGCAGTGACATTCGTGTTGCTCACCACTGTGCCAGTGGACTATTTGCTACAGACAAAGGTTCTTGCTGACGGTGCACTTGTCGAGGGCGTTGATCTCACATTCCTTGCATTCATCCTTTTCATCGCAGTCATTGCAGGTATCGTGCAGTTGGTAGAGATGGTGGTAGAACGCTTCTCCCCTTCCCTTTATGCCGCTCTCGGTATATTCCTTCCATTGATTGCCGTGAACTGTGCTATCATGGGTGCATCACTCTTCATGCAGCAACGCATCATGCTCGACCCTGCCACATCCACTCAAGCCATCTCAGGCATAAGCGACTGCTTCGCCTATGCTCTTGGTTCGGGTATTGGTTGGACACTCGCAATCGTGTGTCTTGCAGCAATTCGTGAAAAGATGGCTTACTCTGATGTGCCAAAACCTCTTCAGGGACTTGGCATCACATTCATCATTGTAGGTCTCATGGCGATGGCATTCATGTGTTTTTCTGGTCTTAAGATCTAAAAAGAAAGGACATAGAAATTATGAATATGACATTTATATTATATAGTATAGGAGTATTCTTGGCGATTGTGCTTGTACTCGTCATCATCCTCCTCGTTGCTAAAAAGTACCTTTCTCCAAGCGGTAATGTAACCATTACCATCAATGGAAAGGAGAAACTTGAAGTTGAACAAGGCTCCAGCCTCCTATCCACATTGGCAGAGCAAGAAGTATATCTTCCTTCTGCCTGCGGTGGTAAAGGATCATGCGGGCAGTGCAAATGTCAAGTAGTGTCTGGTGGTGGTGAAATCCTCGATTCAGAGAAGGGACATTTCACTCGCAAGCAGATTAAGGAAGGATACCGTCTTGGTTGCCAGTGCAAGGTGAAGGGCGATCTCGACATCAAGGTAGAAGACTCAGTAATGGGTGTGAAGGAATGGGAGTGCGAAGTAGTGAGCAACACAAACGTTGCTTCCTTCATCAAGCACTTCGTGGTCAAGTTGCCAGAGGGAGAGCACATGGACTTCGAACCAGGCTCTTACGCACAGATCAAGATTCCAGCATATTACATCGACTACGATAAGGATATGGACAAGAGCCTCATTGGTGACCTCTACACTCCAACATGGGAGAAGTTCGGCATCTTCGGGCTCAAGCAGGAGAACACAACTCCAACCATCCGTGCATACTCTATGGCAAACTATCCAGACGAGGGCGACATCATCTCGCTCACCGTCCGTATTGCCACTCCACCTTTCAAACCCAAGGAGCAAGGTCCAGGCTTTATGGATGTGCCATGTGGTATCGCATCCACATACATCTTCTCGCTCAAGCCAGGCGACAAGGTAATCATGTCTGGTCCTTACGGAGAGTTCCGTCCACAGTACAACACAGGTCGTGAAATGATTTGGGTAGGTGGTGGCGCAGGTATGGCACCTCTTCGCGCACAAATCATGCACATGCTCAAGACCCTCCATGTACGCGACCGCGAGATGCACTACTTCTATGGTGCACGTGGCATCGACGAAGTGTTCTTCATGGAAGACTTCCTCGAACTGGAGAAAGAGTACCCTAACTTCCACTTCCATCTTGCCCTCGACCGTCCAGATCCAAAGGCAGATGCAATGGGTGTAAAGTACACAGCAGGTTTCATCGCTCCTGTGTTGGGCGACACCTATCTCAAGCAGCATGAGAATCCTGAAGATGTTGAGTACTACCTCTGTGGTCCTCCAATGATGGCAAAGACAGTGCTCGACCTGCTCCACTCTCTCGGAGTAGAAGACGATATGATACGTTTCGACGACTTCGGTGGATAAACCAACATAGAAACAAATGAGGAAAGGCTGACACATGTCAGCCTTTTCTTATTAACAAGCTTGCGAGAATAATCCTATCAACCCGCTTTTTATCAATAGAGATTGACTACTATAATAACGCAAGTTCGACAAATTCAACCTGCTCTTTCTCTATTATTACGAGGAAAAGAATGCACATATATCATATGATTTCAGGGCTTGTCATCAGTGATGACAAGCCCTGAAATTATGTTCTGTAACGATGATGCGTGCCTACAATCAAGGCTGATACATGATTACATCAATCGTCAAAAAGGTGGAGCAAATCAATAGATACTTTCACGCAACTGACGAATATCCTCGCTATGGATATACTCATCATACTGCATCAATTTATCAACATGTCCATTTGGAGCAAGTTCAATGATACGGTCTGCCACTGTTTGGATAAACTCATGGTCATGAGAAGCAAAGAGGACATTTCCCCTAAACTGCTTCAGATTATTGTTGAATGCCTGAATGGACTCAAGGTCAAGGTGGTTGGTAGGTGTGTCGAGAATAAGACAGTTTGCATTCTTCAACTGCATACGTGCAATCATACAACGCATCTTCTCTCCTCCAGAGAGCACATTCACCTTCTTCAACACCTCTTCACCACTGAAGAGCATGCGACCCAGATAGCCCTTGAAGAACACATCGTTGCCTTCTCCAAATTGGCTCAACCACTCAATCAAGTTCTTGTCGCTATTGAAGAACGCTGTGTTATCAACTGGAAGATATGCAGTAGTGATGGTCACACCCCACTTATACGTACCTGCCTGTGGCTCACGATTGCCATTGATGATTTCAAAGAGTGCAGTCATGGCACGAGGATTGTGGGAAAGGAACACCACCTTCTGACCCTTTTCAATCGTGAAGGAAAGGTCTTTGAAGAGAACTGTTCCATCTTCTTCTATGGCGGTCAGCCCCTCAACCTCAAGAATCTGGTTGCCTGCCTCACGTTCCATAGAGAAGATGATGCCAGGATACTTACGGGTGGATGGCTGAATCTCATCCACATTCAGTTTCTCCAACATCTTCTTACGAGAAGTGGTCTGCTTGCTCTTTGAAGCATTGGCAGAGAAACGACGGATGAATTCCTCCAATTCCTTACGCTTCTCATCGGCCTTCGCCTTTTGGTTTTGAGCCTGTCGGAGAGCCAACTGAGAAGATTCATACCAGAACGAATAGTTGCCGGCAAAGAGGTTTACCTTGTTGAAGTCTATATCCACAGTGTGTGTGCTGACTGCATCAAGGAAGTGACGGTCGTGACTGACAACAAGCACAGTGTGCTCGAAGTTTGCCAAGAAGTCCTCTAACCACTCCACGGTGTCAAGGTCAAGGTCATTGGTAGGCTCATCGAGGAGGAGGTTGTCTGGATTGCCATAAAGAGCCTGAGCCAACATGACACGCACCTTCTCCTTACCTGTCAATTCTGACATCATCTTATAGTGGAGACCTTCTTTAATGCCAAGGCCTGAAAGAAGTTGGGCAGCATCGCTCTCCGCATTCCATCCATCAAGTTCTGCAAACTTCTCCTCCAATTCTGCCGCACGAATACCATCCTCGTCAGAGAACTCTTCTTTAGCATATAAGGCATCTTTCTCCTGCATGATGTCCCAGAGGACAGAGTGTCCCATGAGAACAGTATTGAGTACTGTGCAATTATCAAATTTATTGTGATCCTGAGAGAGGACTGATAGGCGTTCGCCAGGACCAAGCGTGATAGTGCCTTTTGTTGCTTCAAGTTCACCACTGATGGCTTTGAGCAAAGTTGATTTACCTGCGCCATTAGCTCCGATAACACCATAGATGTTACCATTTGTGAACTTCATGTTTACGTCTTTGTAGAGAACACGCTTGCCAAATTGTATGGCGAGGTCTGATACTGTTATCATCTAAAACAATTGTGATTTTAATAATGTAAAAAGGACTATTTAACGGTCTGGTTAAATAGTCAATTCGAATTTCGACTACAAAGATAGTGAAAAACAAGCACAATACAAAACAAAACCACGAATGTTTTCAATTAAGCACCCGAAGCCTTCGTTTCTCAGACAAAATGGTGCTGTATGGCAAGATGAAAGAACAGCGGAGAAGAAAAAACACTCCTATCATCATTCATCTAAAATTAGTCCATCCAAAACTGTTTTTCTTGCAAAAATTCATGCTCTATCCATCTGAAATACACATGCTGTGGAAGCAGGGCTAATAGATTCTGGCATACCTTGTAGCCGGGCAACCCAACCAAGATAATGAACCATGCCATCTTCACCTCACAGAATCCTTATATCTTATTAATATGTAATGATTTATAAAGCATTGGCAAATCAATGCTCACACAGAGAAAACGCACGCATGGTTCATGGGGCATCGAACAATTGTTCAAATGCCCATGCACCATTGTTCGTTGGCCATTGAAGCATTGTTCGTTAGAACATGAAGAATGCTTCCATCATCAGATGTGGCAGATGGCATGGAATTTCCACCATTTCATCCTCCCAAAACATCCGTTTATATCCACTCTCCCTAACAATAAGATTGGAAGAGATGACAATGGGGCATGAAAAAGGGCATCCTCAAAGAGAATGCCCTCAATATTATCTAATGAACTAAGAATTAGCCATTGATCTTCTTCATGTGTGCGATGAGGTCGAGAACCTTGTTAGAGTAACCGATCTCATTGTCATACCAGCTAACAACCTTCACGAATGTGTCAGTGAGGTAAACACCTGCGTTAGCGTCGAAGATAGAAGTGAGTGTGCAGCCGAGGAAGTCAGATGAAACAACATTATCTTCAGTGTAGCCAAGTACACCCTTGAGTTCGTTCTCAGAAGCCTCCTTCATTGCAGCGCAGATAGCCTCCTTAGTAGCAGGCTTAGCGAGGTTTACAGTGAGGTCCACAACAGAAACATCAAGAGTAGGAACACGCATAGAGATACCTGTGAGCTTACCGTTGAGTTCTGGAATAACCTTACCTACAGCCTTAGCAGCACCAGTTGAAGATGGGATGATGTTGCCAGCAGCAGCACGGCCACCACGCCAGTCCTTCAATGATGGGCCATCGACAGTCTTCTGAGTTGCAGTTGTAGAGTGAACAGTTGTCATCAAACCATTAACGATACCGAACTTGTCGTTGAGCACCTTAGCGATAGGAGCAAGACAGTTAGTAGTGCAAGAAGCGTTAGAAACGAACTGAGTGCCCTTCTCATACTTATCGAAGTTTACACCACATACGAACATTGGAGTAGCGTCCTTTGAAGGAGCAGACATCACAACATACTTAGCACCTGCCTCGATGTGAGCCTGAGCCTTGTCCTGAGAAAGGAAGAGACCAGTAGACTCAACTACGTACTCAGCACCAATAGCATCCCACTTAAGGTCAGCAGGGTTGCGCTCAGCAGTTACGCGAATCTTCTTGCCATTAACAATGAGAAGAGAGTTCTCAACATCAGCCTCGATAGTGCCATTGAAGATGCCATGCATGGTGTCATACTTAAGCATGTATGCAAGATAATCTACTGGACAGAGGTCATTGATACCTACTACCTCGATGTCATCGCGGTTCTGAGAAGCGCGGAAAACGAAACGGCCAATACGACCGAAACCGTTAATACCAACTTTTGTTGCCATTTTCTTTTCTTAAATTAAATGTTGAAAAAAATATGTTTATAAAAATCTCGAAAATGTCTAATAATAAAAACAATCTCTTTTAATAATCTTCATGCAGTCAATATCTCTTTTGCTTTCTACTAATAATGAACATTCATCATGCACTATCCACAATTACAATGCTTAGCTGTCGAACATGCTACCGCCAAAAGGAGCATACCGACCATCATGATATATGATATCAAGCGATATTTCATGCTTTTTCCAATTTCAAGTACAAAGTTACAAATAAAATTTCTAACTTTGCAAAGAAATAAAAGAAATTTGATATTTGCAAGTAATAATCACATTTAATCCATCCAAGAAACATGGCTAAATTCATTGAAGAATTCAAAGAATTCGCATTTAAAGGCAACGTGGTCGATATGGCTGTCGGTGTCATTATCGGAGCTGCCTTTGGCAAGATTGTATCATCTGTAGTGGCAGACCTCATCATGCCGCTTTTCGCAGCAATGGGAGGCTTAAAAACAAACGATTTGAATATTGTGCTCAAGCCTGGTGTGCCAGAGGTAGTGGATGAGGCAGGAAACGTTGTGAAAGAAGCCATTGAGGCTATCACATGGAATTACGGGGCTTTCATTCAGAACGTGCTCGACTTCTTCATCGTTGTAATCTTCCTCTTCCTTATGATTAAGGGCATTGCCAAATTGTCATCACTCCGCAAGAAGAAAGAAGCAGAAGAAGTTGCAGCCGCTGCTCCAGAACCAACCAAAGAGGAAATGCTCCTCACGGAGATACGCGACCTCCTGAAGGAGAAAAAGTAATCCCTTGGTGTGAAAAAAGAAAGGCATAGAGTCATTCTAAGTCCTTTCTTGTAAAAACAAGAAAATGCCAACTCGACTTTGCAGTCCTGTTGGCATTTTCTATTTTACTATGGGAAACAAAGATTAGTCTATCTCCCCACTACCGAAACACAGATGATGATTGGCATCATAGACCACACAAAACTGTCCAGGAGCTACACCATGAATCTTTTCATCTGCTTTCAGAAGCCATCTTCCATCCTCTTTCTTTGAAAGAACACCTGTCAAATATTCTGGAGTATGGCGAATCTTGAAGGTCACACGCATGGATGATTCCGCACCATGCTCCCTGTATTCGTCAAAGAGGCTCATCCCAAAAGGATTGCCTGTGATGAAATGGAAGTCGTTCATGGTGACATGATCTTTATACACCTTTTCTGGTTCATAGCCATGAGACACAAACAAGATGTTTCTCTTCATATTCTTTTTCACCACAAACCAAGGACCGCCACCAAAGCCAAGCCCTTTGCGCTGACCGATTGTATAGAACCACAATCCCTTGTGTTCACCTATCTTTCGTCCTGTCTCTATCTCTCGCACATCGCCGGGGTTTTCTCCAAGATGGGCTTTGATATAGTCGCGGAAATCAATATTGCCCAAGAAGCAGATACCTTGACTGTCTTTCCGTTCGGCATTGAGCAGATGGGCTTTCTCGGCCACCTCACGAACCTCATGTTTCCACATGTGACCTATTGGGAACATGAGTTTGCTGACTTGAAGAGCATCAATCTGACACAAGAAGTCTGTCTGATCCTTCACGGGGTCTGGTGACGTGGAGAGCCACACTTGATGATCTATTATAGAAGTGGTGGCATAGTGCCCTGTGGCGGTAAAGTCAAAGTCCTTGCCCACCACTTGTTCAAAGCAACCAAACTTGATCAGTTTGTTGCACATCACATCGGGATTGGGTGTCAAACCTTGACGAGCCTTCTCCATGGTGTAGCCTACCACTCTATCCCAATATTCCTTGTGGAGATCTATCACATCAAACTTTAGTCCATACTTACGAGCCAGCCACTGACAGATCTCCACATCCTCTTCAGAGGTGCAGTTCCACTCAGTATCTCGATCGGGACCAATCTTGATGTAAAACAGATGAGGGTCTATACCCTGCTCTTTCAGCATGTGTACCGAAACAGCAGAATCAACGCCACCTGAAACTAATGCAGCTACAGACTTACTCATTTGCTTACCATTGCAGACTTCAAGTTCTTACTAATCTCCAGCATCTTATCTATAGGTCTGACTGCTTTCTCTGCAATTTCGGCATCGACTTCTATGGTAGGCCACTCGTATTTGAGCGTGTTGTAGAGTTTCTTGAGTGTGTTTAGTTTCATGAATGAACACTCATTGCATGAGCAACCGATGGTTTCACTTGTCTCGGGAGGGGCTGGAATAAAGACCTTATCAGGACAGGCTTTAGACATCTCATGCAGAATGCCACTCTCTGTGGCAACAATAAACTCTGTTGCCTCATCATTGATGGCATATTGCAGCAAACCTGCCGTTGAGCCAATCACATCTGCTAACTTCTGGATTGGAGCAGGACACTCTGGGTGCACAAGGAGTTTGGCTTTAGGGTGCTCAACCTTGAGGGAAAGGATTTTCTCCAAAGAGAACTGCTCATGCACATGGCAACCGCCATTCCAAAGAAGCATGTCTCGACCTGTCACAGAATTGATGTAATTGCCTAAGTTCTTGTCTGGACCGAAAATCAGTTTTGCGTCCTCGGGGAAAGAGTCTATCACCAATTTAGCATTGCTGGAAGTAACCACCACATCTGTCAAAGCCTTTACTGCCGCTGTGGTATTCACATAACTGACAACTTGATAGCCTGGATGTTCATCCACAAAATTTTTCAGGTCGTTGGCATTGCAACTATCTGCCAAAGAACAGCCTGCATTCAGGTCAAGTACCAAAACCTTCTTGTTTGGGCAAAGAATCTTGTTTGCTTCGCCCATGAAGTGAACGCCACACATCACAATGATGTCTGCATCAGTCTTAGCAGACCACTGAGCCAAGGCTAAAGAATCACCCACAAAATCTGCAATGTCCTGCACCGCACCATCTGTGTAGTAGTGAGCAAGAATCACCGCATTCTTCTCCTTACACATCCTACGAATCTCAGCACTCAGATCCACACCTTCTGGAATAGGTTCATCCACATATCCCTTCTCAATCCATGTGTCTTTTACGTTCATCTTATTGCTATTAAATGAAATAAATATAGGAAGTGACTTCTCTCACTTCTTTGCAAAGTTACGACTAACTGAGCACAATACAAAAGGAATAAACATTTTTTTAGAAAAAACACTTTACACATAAACAAGACCTCTCTTGAATGATGCAAGGGAGGTCTTGTTATGAACAGGAGTTCAATAAATATTCTGAACTTATTGAGTCCTTATACCTTTTCCGTAAAGCATGCCACGAAACTAACGCATGCGATTGTGACGACGAATATCCATTAGTTTTTCCATATTGAAGTAGGAATCACCAGGAAGTTGGTAATAAGCATTGCCGTATGGGTCTGAAGTGAAGAGCATAAGAGATTCCTCTCCCTTTTCCACAAACTTCACCTTACCTCTGGGAGAGAAACTGTAGTGACTATCACCCATTACTGCATTCACAAGACAATTGGTGTCCCACATACGCTGACCCGTGTCACATGTGTAATTGCTATAAACTGCTTTGATTGGATTCAGTTCTTGATCCCTGAGGTCTGCAAGCACGTCTTCTGGAAGATAGTTCATCGCATCACCAATGTTACTTGGCGACATGATGAGATCTACATTCTCGGGGAAGTTTTCGTAGAAATATTCTGACTGCTTAGATGCAGCACGCATATTGTAGCCACACATGCTATCAGTCTCTTCAAAACGACCAGACTGAATATAAACGGACTTCACTTTCTGGCTAAAGAGATCAAGACCATTTAGTTTAGAGTACTCATCTGCCTTAGACTGCATAAGTTCTGACAGTGAAGTGGCAAAACCTATAGCCACAATCACGATAGACTTATCCTCTGCCTTACTAAGAATCTTACGGTAGAGCTTGTAGCCATCCATGCACTTGCTTTCATCAAAAGAGCGTTTGAAGAGGGGATTTCCTTGAGCATCCTTCAAGTCACATATACCATTGTAGGGAATAAAGCAACGAGGATTCTTCACACCATTGCGCTCAAGACCTATAGGAATATTAGGGTGTCCATAATAGGTGTTGAAAATATCCACAACACCTGCATTCTTCTCGCCCTCACGATCCACCACAATACCTTGAAGATCTACAAGACCTTCGTCAATGTAGTGATGGAGCATCATAAGGGCAAAGAGGTCGTCGGTAGAACTGCCGAAGTCTGAATCAAGAATCATCTTGACGGGAGCATTTCTCTTTCCATTGATAAGACCATTGCCATTGCAGTAACAACACTGGGCATTCACATTGAGCGTGATGAGGCTGAACAACATCACAAAGACAGAGAGATTCTTTTTCATAACAAAACATTTTGATTAGATGATAATAGTAATATGCTCTTCTACAATATATATAATATAATATGTGGAGGAGTGTATATCTCAAGAGCATCAAACCTTCAACACTTTGAGACATACACTTCTCCACATTTCTTAAGAAACTGCAGGAATAGAGTTTGCAATGAGAATCAGCACGAGGAGACCAAGGATTGCATAGAGCTCAGGGAACACTGCAAGCACCATTGTTGTACCAAAGGCATTGTGACCTCCACCAATAGCAGAGATACCATTAGCACATACCTTTGCCTGACGGATGGCAGAAAAGAGAGACACTGAACCAAGAGCAAGACCTGCACCAAGAACAGCGCATGCTGCAAACATGCTGATATTTTCGGTTACAAGTGGATTGAGGATGAAGAAACCCACGAATCCGTACAAACCCTGAGAAGAAGGAAGTGCCGCAAGACCAATGTATGAGCCACTGGCTGATGGGTTCTTCTTAAAAGCGCCGATGGCGGCATTGCCACAGATGGTTACACCATAGGCAGAACCAATACCGGAGAGACCCACTGCGAGTGCTACACCGATGTAAGCTAATAATACTGGAGACATAAATTAAATAATTGTTTGAATAATCACACCTCTATGTCACCCATGAGAAGGGCTTTACTCGACTTTGAGGGGACTGAAGTTAAAAAATTAATGAATGTTGATAATATACTTTTATTCTACAATATCTGATATTGAATCATTCAAGACTACTGAGTCTTGGCCTCTTTTACCTCAAAAGGAACGTATTCCTTTCCGTTTCCTTCGAAATTAGCATTCTTGAAATACTCCACAAAGGTAAGACGCATTGGATGCACGAAACTTGAAATCATACAGAGACCAAAGTTGATGCCATGACCCAAAAGGAGGATAATAAGCATCACCACTTCATGAACACCAGGAATATCAGGACTCATCTCTGTAGCAAGGCTGTTGAATACTGAGCCAAGCACACCACCTGTAAGACCAAGAGCAAACAGTCGGATGTAAGACAAGAGGTCGCCCAAAAGACCCGTAGCCATACCATAAGCAGCCCAAATACCTCCACCCATGTTTACACCCACACCATGAGCCTTCTTCAATGTAGAAGGTTGTCTGTATGCGGCAGGATTGTTGAGGAAGAATATTCCTAAAGCAGACAAGGCAATCAGTGCATATAGCACATAGCATACAGGCTGAGAGAGTGTAACACCAAAAAGTGGAAGTCCAAACAGAATGGTGGCACCAAGAAGTGCTATCACCCATGAGAACTTACCCACGCCATAGATAAAACCATAGTTCTTCACAGCCTTGCAACCAGCCAAAGTCATACCTAACAACACCTGAATGAGACCTATGATGACAGAAATAATCATCATAGGAGAATAGCCAAAGAAGCTATCCTTCATGGAGTCATTAATAAAGTATGGCTGGATAGGCAGAATGAACGCCCAATCAACCTTGGCAAGATCAATGCCAAAGAATGTACCTGTGACGAAACCACAGATTGTCGTCATTCCACCTAACATGACTCCCAGTTTTCCAAACTGAGCAATGGAAGGTTTGGTAAATACAATAAAGAGACTGACTGCTAAAATGAGTAAACCATACCCCATATCTCCCATACAGAGACCAAAGAAAAGCATGAAGAATGGAGCAAAGAATGGTAGAGGATCAATGTCGTGATAGTTGGGCAACGAGTACATGCGCAGAATAGGTTCAAAGAGAGAAGAAAACTTATCGTTCTTTATCTTGACAGGCACATTGTCCTCAAAAGAAGGATCTGTCATCTCATAGAAGATGTGTTCTCTTTCGAGATAGTCCACCACCCTTTCTGCATTCTCCTTTAGTGTCCAACCCACCATCAGTTTGACCACTCCATCCATCAGATTCTCATTACTGAGATGAACCTTGGAAAGCTGAATGTCATTTTCATTGGCAATCTTTCCTGCCTCCAAAGAAGCACGGTCTACCGCATTCACTTGTAGCATCTGTTCGTGAATACTTGCCAACTGTTCCTTGAGTGTCTTACACTTCTCCTGATATACAGAGAGAGACTCCTCTGGCAAGAATAGGCGTTCTGCCGTGATCTCAGGCTCTTGTCCATCAAGTGAGAAAGCAATAAAATAAGTCTTCTTGCCCACCTCACCAATTGGAGTAGCATAATACTTCTCATTCCACTCTGCCTTATACATCTTGTTGTTAGCCACATAGAAATAAGGTACATAGCCCAACTGTTCCAGTTCACGGATATTATCCCAACTGAATTCGCCAAAAGGTTCTAACTGCTGGATAGCATCGTTGGTTGCATCCAGATGGTGCTTCACGCTATTTTCCTCCTTCTGCAAACGCTCTATTGTATCAATCAGGACCACGCCTTTAGAAGCATCAGCGGGTTGAGGCATATAAGTAGCCGAAGACTCATAGTTCTCTGCTGCAAAGTCAAGAGCCTTGAGAGCCTCGTCATATCGGGAAGAAAGATCGAGAGCATTCTGAAGTTCAACACTTGTAGCACCCTCTTGAAGTTCCTCCACATGGATGATCCCCAACTGACGAATATCATTGATGAACTTGTCATATTCCCCATGCACAATGAGGAATGTGAGTTTCTTCATGTCTTGTATCATACTGTCACCTCTTCTTCTTTCCGACTTCTTGCCTCCTGAAGAGACTTCAAAATCTTTTGTGAAGATTTGGAGAGGTTCTCCTCATCTTCCATGAATCGCTTAATCTTGCGGATGGCTTCCTGATAGCCAGGAATCTGCACCTTCTCAAAAAGATTCACCTTTTGGGTGGTCTTTCTGCGTGCATGATCGATGAGCGCAAGTTTAGCAAGCACAAACTCACGCTCCACTGCTGTCTTAGCAAGTCCTTGCACAAGGTTGATACCATCGAAATACCACTTTGGTGCAGAGAAAAGTCCAAACGGCTTCACCTCCAACTCTATATTGAGGAGCACTGGCACTCTCACTCCTGCCACCTTCTTCACGTCAAGCTTCACATCCTTCAAACTGACGAGCGAAGTGTCAAATTCTCCCCAAAGAGCATACATCGACTCATAGCCACTAATCTGACTTTGCAGTTTCTCTTCCAAAGCCTCGGCTTCTGCTTTGCTACGCTTGACCTCCAGACGCAATGCAGTCTCCTTGTTCTTAATGATAGGCAAGGTACGCTGACGCATCTTCAGTCCCTTCTCAATCTGCTGAAGCGATGTCTTGTTATATTGAAACTTAATCATATAATATTTTCCACACTACACTTTACCAATAAAGATCGGTAAATTCCTTCTTGATATTGATCTCTTCAATCTTAAAGTATTTTTTGAAGAGAGACCATGTAACGTTGAGCATCTCAGTGGTGTCCAGATTGACATCGATAGCCAAAAGCTTGCTTGCATAATCCTTAGCAAAGTCAAGACAGCGGTTGTCATAGTCTGTCAGGTCAAAGCCGTTCTCCATCTTTGTCTTCGCATTAGCAGCATCAGAATAGAGACGGATTGCCGCATTCATCACCTGAGAGTGATCCTTACGAGTCTTCTTACCGCTCACAAGCTGCTTGAGTCGAGAAAGCGAGCGGAATGGATCGACAATCACCTTGCCCACATCTGAATCACGACGCAGATAGAGCTGTCCCTCTGTGATGTAACCAGTGTTATCAGGCACAGCATGAGTGATGTCACCACCCGAAAGTGTAGTCACGGCAATAATTGTGATAGAGCCACCGCCCACACTCTCTGGGAACTGCACCGCCTTCTCATATATCTTTGCCAAGTCTGAATAGAGAGAACCTGGCATAGAGTCCTTAGAAGGAATCTGATCCATACGGTTGCTCACAATAGAGAGAGAGTCCGCATAAGAAGTCATGTCTGTCAAGAGCACCAACACTGTCTCGTGCTTCTCCACAGCAAAATACTCAGCAGCGGTCAAAGCCATGTCAGGCACAAGCAAACGCTCCACTGCAGGGTCCTCTGTAGTGTTCATGAAAGCAATGATACGGTCAAGAGCACCTGCATTAGAGAATGTGTTCCTGAAGAAATAGTAGTCATCATTGGTCATACCCATACCACCGAGGATGATCTTGTCCACCTTCGCACGAAGAGCCACAAGAGCCATCACCTCATTGAAAGGTTGGTCGGGGTCTGCAAAGAATGGAATCTTCTGACCAGACACCAATGTGTTGTTCAAGTCAATACCTGCAATACCTGTAGCGATAAGTTCAGATGGTTGCTTGCGACGAACAGGATTAACAGAAGGGCCACCAATCTCCACTTCCTTACCCTCAATAGATGGACCACCATCGATAGGATTACCATAAGCATCGAAGAAGCGTCCTGCCAACTGGTCACTCACCTTCAGAGAAGGAGTGCGTCCCAAGAATGCCACCTCAGCATTGGTAGGAATGCCACCTGTACCTTCAAACACCTGAAGCGTCACATTGTCACCTACAATTTTCACTACTTGGGCCAACTTGCCATTGATAGTGGCAAGTTCGTCATATCCCACTCCTTTAGCCTTGAGAGATACGGTAGCCTTCGTAATCTGACTTATCTTTGTATATATTTTTTGAAAAGCTGTTGCCATAATTATTCTTTAATAATGCATCATTAATGAACGCAAAACACAATTGCCCCAAGGCATCATGCATTCTCTACCATTTCTCTGATTTGTGAAACAAAACCATTATACTGCTCACTCTTATAAACAGAATAGTTCATCTGCTTACAGATATTGATGAGTTTGCGGAAGAAGTCCACACAAGTTGTGAAGTCATCAAACTGGAAGTCATGCTCACAAATATCAGACACGAGATTGAGAATAGCCTCCTGTCGCTCAAGCGAGGTCACAGCATCCACCTCATCAAAGGCATCTTGCTGCAAGAGCACAAAGTCAATCACCTCAGATTTCCAAAATACCTCATGGTAGTCCACAGGCACACCATCATCACCCAAGATGTTGATCTGCTCTGCAATCTCCTTACCACGCTGCATGCGAGTCTTGAGTTCCAACACCTTAGGAATCCACGTGTCGTTAATCTTATTAGAGATGTATTCCTGAAACTCAGGATATTCGAGATACTTAGAATAAGAGTCGATTGGATTCACAGCAGGATAACGCTTCTTGTCTGCGCGGTCTTGCTCCAGTCCGTAGAAGCAACGAGCCACCTTCTTGGTATTCTCTGTCACAGGCTCCTTCAGGTTACCACCAGCAGGAGACACTGTTCCTATGAAAGTGATAGAACCCACCTCACCATTGTTCAAATACACATAACCAGCACGACCGTAGAAGTTACTGATCAAAGCACCAAGGTCCATAGGGAACGCATCTGGGCCAGGCAACTCTTCCATACGGTTAGACATCTCACGAAGAGCCTGAGCCCAACGAGAAGTAGAGTCTGCCATGAGGAGCACACGCAATCCCATCGCACGGTAATACTCCGCCATGGTCATGGCTGTATAGACAGATGCCTCACGGGCAGCCACAGGCATGTTGGAAGTGTTTGCAATGATAATCGTACGCTCCATCAACTTGCGACCCGTGTGTGGATCGACCAGTTCTGGGAACTCAGTAAATATTTCCACCACCTCGTTTGCACGTTCGCCACAGGCTGCAATAATCACGATGTCGGCCTCTGCCTGTTTAGAGATTGCATGCTGAAGCACAGTCTTGCCCGTACCAAATGGGCCAGGGATAAAACCAGTACCGCCTTCCACAATTGGATTGAATGTATCAATGGTACGCACACCCGTCTCAAGCAGTTTGAATGGACGTGGTTTCTCCTTATAGTTGGTCATGGCAAACTTCACAGGCCAACGCTGTACCATATCCACCTTCACTTCTGAACCATCTTCCTTCTCAAGCACAGCAATCACATCATGTATCTTATATTTGCCAGAAGAGGCTATCGTCTTCACCTTTGCCTTTCCTTCCATCTGGAAAGGAACCATCATCTTCAACTTCTGAGAGTTCTCCTCCACCTCTCCAAGCCAAGCAGAAGCCTCCACTTCATCACCCACCTTCACGAGCGGATTGAAGTCCCATTCGCGGTCATTGTCAAGTGGTTCAGTATATTGTCCTCTCTTCAGGAAAACGCCATCCATCTTGTCAAGGTCATTCTGAAGACCATCATAATTCTTTGACAACATGCCAGGACCCAATTGCACCTCAAGCATGTGTCCAGTAAATTCGGCAATCGAGCCTACCTTCAGCCCACGTGTGGATTCAAACACTTGGACATACACGTCATTGCCCACCACCTTGATGACCTCACTCATCAGTTTGTCGCCACCTGTCTCAATATAGCAGATTTCACCCTGCTTCACAGGTCCATCAACCGCAAGAGTCACCATGTTGGCAATCACGCCACTAACAGTTCCTTTAGTCATATCTTTTTTTGTTTTTATTCTATCTTATTTTGCAGTCAAATTAATGGTGTGAGCAGCCTTTGCCTGAAACTCCGCAGGAACTCGTGCCTCACCTCTCAGATTCTCAATAATCTGCTGGAAGGTCTCCTTACCCTTCTCCACATCGAGCTTTTCCCATCGGGACAACATGTCAATCTTACATATATATGCAAAGACAGCCTCAACAGAGAAGATGTCAAAGAAAGTCTGTTCATCCAGCCAAAGCCACTTGAAAGCATCTATCCTCTTCTCCTTCTCCACAGGATCCTCACAGTCCACGATTTTCATCAGGGCTGTCATGTAGTCATACTCATTGGTCAGACTGAAGTCCTTGGTGTTGTTGGTGAGAATGATCTCATTCACCTCATTGTCGCCCTGAATGTAGTCTGCCACACTCCATCCGTTCTTTCTTGCCAAGAAGGCAGTGAGAATATTGGTGATGTCAAGATTGAGCTTATACCACTGACGAATCATCTTGTTGGGACATGTCTCAATGGCATACATATAATACTGATAGAGAATGTCATCCTCAGGGAAGTATCCCTCCTTATCCTTGTTGTATGGATAGTTGCGGGCAAACTCACTCATGAAAGTAGGGAAACGGTGAACATTGAAGTTCATTTCCTTTGCCGAAGTCATCAAATCGACATACTGTTCGGCGGTGAGATTGCCTTCATCGTCCAACACCGAGGCAAAATCCTGCTTCCCCTGCCAGAGGCTTGGGTTCTTCAGCAGTTTGACAAGGTTGGTGCAGTCGTGCTTGAGAAAGAAATAAGAGATTATCTTCTTGTCCTTATCCGACAAGACCTCCTCCATCTGCTCTCTCATATCAGCCATATTGACTTTGCACTTGCTGTCTTCAAGCGAGAGGTCGGGCAATCCTGCCATTAAACAATAGTAATTTCCCATTATTCTTTATTATTTCTCAGAAAATAAAATCTCCACCAATTGTGGACGGAGGAAAGCCTTGAAATATTCTTCAAACTCTGTTTCGCCAAAGTTCACCTTGTAAGAGCCATCAGCAGGCTGAACTGTAAACAAAGTCTTCTGTCCGTTCACCTCCTCTATCTTCACGCTCTTATCCAGCAAGTCCTTGGCCTTCTTGGCAAAGACAGCCTTCAGGCTCTCAGCATCAGCAGTAGAAATCACAAGGTCCTCGTTAGAGCCCCACTTCTCTGCCAGCTTGAGCACAAACTCATTCATGAAGTCCTTGTTGCCAACCAGTTCGGAGGTTGCTTCACTCACCACCTTGTTGCCCACCACATTGGCAATCTCACTCTTCAAGGCATTGAGACTTTGAGCGGCATACATCTTGATTTCGCTCTTCATATTTTCTTCCATGCCTTGCACGTTCTTCTTGGCTTTGGCCTCTATTTCCTCGGCCTGAGCCTTGGCATCAGCAATGATTTGAGCAGCCTTCTCGGTGGCAGCAGAAATAATTCTCTCTGCCTCAGCATTGCCCTTCTCCACTCCGTCTTTCAGGAGTTTCTCAGTCAATTCTTGAATCTTATTTTCCATATTTAGTTTTGATAATATTCATATTCAGTTACAAATTAACGAAAAAAAAACTACATAACCCATATAGAGGTGATATTATTTCGTTTATTTTAATTAAATTTGCCGTCTATAAACAATATTTGTAACAATGAGAAGAACACTTATATCCATCATAGCACTCTTTTTCGGTGTCATCCTACACGCAGAAGACCTCAACAACCTTCGTCAATGGATTCCCGCATCCACCGTAAGCGATGATGCCGTCCGCACCTACACCCTCGATTCTTGCTTCAAGGCATACCCCATCAGCGACATTATCTTCCAGCGAATGCAGGGTAAATCCTACAAGAAGGACTGCACCATTCCTCGCTCCACCCTACGCTATCTCCACGTGCTCCATCGCAATGTGGACGGGCAGACACAACTGGGCGAGATTGTCTGCAACCAAGCCATCGCTCAAGACCTTCTCGACATTTTCCGAAAACTCTATCTGAACAACTATAAGATTGAGCGCATCACTCTTGTGGACGACTATGATGCTGATGATGAGAGAAGCATGGCTGCCAACAACACCTCCTGCTTCAACTTCCGCACGGTGTCAGGCACTCAAACACTCTCCAAACATGCTCAGGGACGAGCCATAGACATCAATCCTCTCTACAATCCCTATGTTCGGCGCAACGGGAAAGTAGAGCCTGCCAATGGTAGGCCCTATGTCACCAATCGGGTGAACTCTCGCAAAATCCCTGTGCCATTCATCAACACACAAGACCTGTGCTACAGGCTCTTCATTCAGCACGGTTTCCGCTGGGGAGGCGCATGGCGAACTTCTAAAGATTATCAGCACTTCGATAAGTGACAAAGAGGAATACAGACAGGAATCTGGCTGACCACACAGAACACATGACTATTCCTGCCTGACTTCTGATTAGCCCTTCATTGAGGAGAGCAGAGAAAAGGTGCGCAAGCAAGCTTGAAAGAAGTAAGGATGTCACTGCATTTTGGCACATCGCATCATCGCATCATTGTTTGTTCGCAAACGAACAATGCTTCAAGTGTCAACGAACAATGCTTCGATGGCCAACGAACAATGGTGCGATGACCCATGAACAATGCTTCGATGGGCAATGAAGCACGCATGCGTTTTCCACCCATCATTATTCCCTTTCCAAAGAACCCTCAACACACAATAAACCAATAAGATACAGTTCCGTCCCAAACCAAAAAGGGACTTCTCTTTCATATCATTTCCTGCACTTTTATTTTCGCCTACGCAAAGCGAAGCACCCACGACCTCTTTCATGCAAACACAGCACCGTATATTTCCTCATATATTTCTTTGGATTTCTTAGGAAATATGTGGAAAAACAGGCAACAGCAACATAGCAGAAAGACTACTTTTCTTTCTGCACTTTGGAAAATGAAATTAGGAGGAAAAAAGAATTATTACATCAAGTTCAACAAAAGAATTAAACTCATGTTATTTACTCTTCAAAATATAGAGAAGTAACCTTCTCCAATTTTGCTCTCAGCTTCGGCATAGAATCCTTCCTGATTCTTAATGTCATCGAGCAATGATTGTCAAACACCTGCGACACAATCTGGGGCGATTCATCCTTTACTATGTGCATCACATCATTCATGAAAGGATATTCAAAGAAGAACGTGACATCCAGATCCACCGTCTTCTCCACAATCTCGGCTGCTGCAATCGCCTCGGCTGCTGCCATGCGATAAGCGACAATCAAGCCTGATGTGCCCAACTTCACACCACCAAAGTAGCGCACCACAATGATGAGAATATCCGTGAGGTCATTGGAATTGATCTGCCCCAAAATAGGCTTGCCTGCTGTGCCCGAAGGCTCACCATTGTCGTTGGCACGGAACTCCAAACGCTCAGCACCAAGCATGTAGGCATAACAAACGTGGCGAGCATCATAGTATTTCTTCTGATACTCAGCCACGATTTGCTTCACCTCGTCCACAGAACGCACTGGCAGAGCAAAAGCGAGAAACTTGCTTCGTTTCTCGCTATAATTGCCTTCTGCTATTTCTTTAATTGTTCTGTAGGAATCCATTCATTCTCAGTAAATAAGAATTGACTTGTTAATCCATTTCCCTCATATAGGGAAAAATGCTTAGGAGAGTTTGTGAATCACCAAACCACTGCGCAACTTAGGTTCAAACCAAGTAGCCTTAGGAGGCATGATCTTTCCTGAGTCGGCAATGTCCATTATCTGATTCATCGTGACTGGATAAAGTGCCAATGCCATCTTCATCTCACCACTATCCACTCTGCGCTTCAATTCACCCAGACCACGCAATCCTCCTACAAAGTCTATACGATTGTCGCGACGGAGATCCTTGATGCCAAGAATCTCATCGAGGATGAGGTTGGAGGAGATGCTCACATCGAGCACACCTATTGGGTCATTGGCATCATAAGTGCCAGAATTAGCCTTGAGCGAATACCACTCACCCTCTAAATAGAGAGAGAACTCATGAAGTTCTTGCGGACGATACTCGGCCGTGCCTTTCTTCTCCACCGTGAAATTCTTCTCCAAAGCCTTTAGGAACTCGGCAGGAGTGAGACCATTGAGATCCTTGACCACACGATTGTAGTCGAGAATGGTCAATTGACTTGCAGGAAAACAAACTGCCATGAAATAGTTATATTCCTCATCGCCCTGATGATTTGGGTTCTGCTTTGCCTTTTCAGCACCCACAAGGGCTGCCGCTGCACTGCGGTGATGTCCATCAGCAATGTAGAGGCTTGGCATCTGGGCAAAACGCTCGGTGATGGTTTTAATATCTTCGTTATCACTCACCACCCAGAGTTTGTGACCAAAGCCGTCAATAGGAGCAACGAAATCATACTCAGGAGTTGTCTTGGCATACTTGTCAATCAACGACAAGAGCACATCATCATCAGGATAAGCGAAAAAGACAGGCTCTATATTGGCATCATTCACACGCACATGCTTCATGCGGTCTTCTTCCTTGTCAGCGCGGGTCAGTTCATGTTTCTTAATCACTCCTGTCTGATAGTCACCGCTGTAAGCACCCACTACAATACCGTATTGGGTCTTTTCCTTGTTGCCGTTGGCTGGGAGACAAGAAGTCTGGGCATAGATATAATACTGTTCCTTTTCATCCTGCACAAGCCAGCCCTGCTTCTGAAACTCTGCAAACTTTTCTGCAGCAGAAGCATACACACGAGGATCATACTCGGAAGTGCCTGGCTCAAAGTTGATTTCAGGTTTGATGATATGATAGAGCGACTTCTCATTGTCACCTGCCTCTGCACGTGCCTCATCTGAATCAAGCACATCATAAGGACGACTTTCCACTTCCTCTACATACTTTTTGGGAGGACGAATGCCTTTGAAAGGTTTTACAATAGCCATAAGTATATTAGATTGAAATTTAAAAAAGCTCTGAAATGATAGGAATACCAAACCATTTCGGAGCTTTTGTAGGGTTATCAATTATTTGTTCACCTGGAACTTTGTGATGCCATCCTTGATGAAACCAACAATCTGATTGGCAGCGGCAATACCTGCATTAGTATTCGCCTCAGCAGTCTGCGCACCCATCTTCTTAGGCGTAGAGAAGTAACGGCCCTCGAATTGAGCAAACTCAGCATCAGCATCTGGCTTGATGTCTGTAATATATTTAAGGTCTGTGCGCTCAGCCATGAGAGCAATGAGTTCAGGCTCATTGATCACTTCCTTACGAGCTGTGTTGATGAGGATAGCACCTTTCTTCATGGTGTTCACCAACGCCTTATTGATGCTCTGCTTGGTCTCAGGAGTTGCTGGAATGTGGAGAGACACAATATCGTTCTCTGCAAAAAGTTCTGCCTGAGAAGCTGCGGCGTGTACACCTGCTGCCTCAATAGACTCTGCTGAACAGTAAGCGTCAAATGCAGACACTTCCATGCCAAAGCCTTGAGCGATGCGAGCCACATTGCGACCGACATTACCAAACGCCAGGATGCCAAGTTTCTTGCCCTTGAGCTCAGAACCTGCCTTGCCATTGTAGAAGTTACGCACAGCGAAGACAAGCATGCCCAACACCAATTCAGCCACAGCATTTGCGTTCTGGCCTGGAGTGTTCATCACTACTACATTGTGGGCCGTAGCAGCCTCGAGGTCCACATTGTCATAGCCTGCACCTGCACGAACCACAATCTTGAGATTCTTGGCAGCATCCATCACCTCTGCATCAATTTTGTCTGAACGGATGATGATGGCATCTACATCAGCCACAGCGGCAAGAAGTTGAGCCTTTTCAGTATATTTTTCGAGAAGGAGCATTCCAAAACCAGCACCTTCAATAATCTCTTTGATACCAGCAACTGCGGGAGCGGCAAAAGGCTTCTCAGTTGCAACTAAAACTTTAACCATGATTTTGATTCATTTATATTAATAGGAAAATGCCATCCTAAAGAGAATGGCATATTTCCACATGTTTCGGTTGATTAATGCTTTTCTTCAAATTCCTGCATGCACTTCACAAGAGCCTGAACACCCTCGATGCTCATAGCATTGTAGCAAGATGCACGGAAACCACCTACATCGCGATGACCCTTCACGCCTACCATGCCCTGGCTTGTGGCGTAAGCGAGGAACTCATCCTGGAGATCTTGATACTCTGGCTTCAGTACAAATGTGATGTTCATGAGTGAACGGCTGTCCTTCTCCGCAGTACCAACAAACAACTTGTTGCGGTCAATCTCTGCATAGAGGATTGCTGCACGCTCCTCAGCTAACTTCTGCATGGCCTCAACACCACCGTGAGCCTTGATGTAACGAAGGTTCATGAGTGCTGAATAGATTGGCACAACAGGAGGAGTATTGAACATAGAGCCCTTCTTCACGTGAGTGCGGTAGTCGAGCATTGTTGGAATATAGCGTGATACTTTACCAAGAGCATCGTCCTTCACAATCACGAAAGTCAGACCAGCCATAGACAAATTCTTCTGAGCACCACCATAAATCAGGGTGTACTTGCTCACATCTATAGGACGGCTGAATATATCTGAACTCATATCACAGATAACTGGAATTGGAGAGTCTATATCCTCACGGAGCTCAGTACCGTAGATTGTATTGTTAGATGTGATGTGAAGGTAGTCCGCATCAGCAGGAATCTCGAAGTTGCGAGGAATATATGTGAAGTTCTTGTCTGCAGAAGAAGCCACCTCTACAACCTCACCAAATGCCTTTGCTTCCTTCTCTGCCTTGGTTGCCCACACACCTGTGTTGAGGTAGGCAGCCTTCTTCTCAAGAAAGTTGAAAGGAATCATACAGAACTCAAGACTTGCACCACCGCCAAGGAAGAGCACCGAGTAACCTTCAGGAATGTTGAGAAGTTCCTTGAAGAGGGCTACAGCCTCATCAACTACTGGCTGGAAATCTTTTGCGCGGTGGCTAATCTCCATCAGAGAAAGTCCTGACCCATTGAAATCAAGACAAGCCTGTGCAGTCTGTTCTATCACCTCGCGAGGAAGGATGGAAGGTCCTGCATTGAAATTGTACTTTTTCATCTTGTATATTTGTTATATAATATAAGTTGTCTCTTTAGATTGTGCGACATAGGAGAGAACTATATCCCTCTGCATCTTTTTACTTAAAAAATTATGCGAATTTACAGAAAAAAACCAAAACCAATAGCAATTTGTTGCTAATTTATGCCTAACAGCATGAAAAAGTGCTACAATATACAAAAAAAGGTATGCCTATGTTGCATTATCGTCTCAAACAGCACCACCACCCTGTTGCAGTATGACGTCTGTTAAAGCCATCTCTTTTTCCTGAACCACAAGAGCGACAAAGCCGTACAAACCACACAGGCAATGAGGGCAACAGGAAAGCCCCACTTCCATTGTTCCATACCGTTGATTAGGTTCATACCGAACATAGAAGTGATGAAGGTAGGGAAGAGAATGATCATGTTGAGTGATGTGAGCAGTCTCATCACTGTATTCATATTATTATTAATAATGTTCGCGTAAGTGTCCATTGTTGAGTCAAGGATGTTGATGTATATGGCTGTAGTCTCACGTGCCTGATTCATCTCGATGTTCACATCCTCAATCAGTTCTGCATCCAATTCGTCCACAGGCAAGCGGAACTTCAGTTTGCTCAACAATGATTCATTGCCACGGATAGAAGTGCCAAAATAGGTGAGCGAGTCTTGCAGCCTTGAGAGATTCACCAAATCCTTATTATCTATTTGATGATCCAAATCCCTCTTGGCCTTCTCAATAATGCCATTCACCTGCTTCAAATACTTCAGATACCACACGGAAGCGCTCAAAAAGAGGCGGAACACCAAGTCGGCAGCATCGGTAAAGCCGTCACCTCTTCTCATCTGGTGATTCACAAAATCAAGCATCATGCGAGTCTCTTGATTGCAGATTGTTATAACCTTATCGCCCTTAATCACGATACCAAGTGGAATGGTCGTGTAAGGACTACGTGAACTCACACTCTTCAGGTGAGGAATACGCAAGATGATCATGAGCCAGCCATCATCCAAATCATAACGGGCACGCTCATCCGCATCCGATACGTCCTCCATGAAGTAATCGGGCATACCGAGTTCTTGCTCAAGAAATTCTCTATCATCATCCACTGGGCAAGTCACTTGTACCCAGCAGTTTGGCTCCCAAGCATCAATATGCTTGATGCCACCACTAAAATTCCAGAATGTTCGCATTGTTTCTGAATCCTTGCTTTTTGTTGTATGAACAGTAAAAAATATGGGGCAAAGACTCATTCAACTCCGCATGAGAGGTGCGTCTTATCCCAGGCTATTTGTACTATTCGCCGGATAATCGTCCATAGTGATTGTAATTTTTAATTGGTTTTAATTAAAAGACTTACGAAATGTCATCTTTATACTCTTTTCAAGAGCACTTTGAGAGCACTTGTTCGAATTTGATTGCAAAGTTAAGCATTTTTATTGGAAATAAAACATCCTCAACATAAAAAAATGCAGACAACATTGCTTTTTAAGTGAAAAGTGAAAAGTGAAAGAACTATTTCGCCCTCGTTAATGAACCAACTAAATCATTAAATCTGTATTGTCCACTAAAAGCCTAAGCCCTTAGTTCTTTCACTTTTTATTATTCAACAGAAATACACCTACAGAATATTTTTGACAGCATCCAGCATTCCCTTTTCTGCAATCAAGTCCAAATCTTTCTTTACCAGTTCTGTCAATCCAGGCACAGTCTTATTCAGATCTTCATGCCAAATGTTTTCAGCAGCAAGCACACCCTCTGCCACCTTCTGCGTGTCACCTGTAGCCCAAAGTTCCTTCAGCATCTGCATGATTTCAGGAGCATCATTAGGTTCAATAGGAGCACCATCAGCACGTTTGCCTCCCTTATAATAAGTAATGATAGCAGCAAGACCAAACACAAGTCCCTGTGGCAATTCACCCTTTCGTTCCAGATATACTTTCACTCCTGGCAAATCACGAGTCTCATATTTAGGAAAGGAGTTGAGCATGATGCTAGTCACCTGATGATCCACGTATGGATTGTTGAATCGTTCCAACACATCGCCAGCAAACTGTTTCAATTCGTCTATAGGCAAGTTGAGCGTCTGCATCAGTTCGTCAAACTGAACCTTATGGATATACTTGCCAACCACCTCATCATTGCAAGCATCTCTCACAATGTTGATACCGCTCAGATATGCTACGGGAGAAAGCACAGTGTGAGGACCGTTCAGCAAGGTCACCTTTCTCTCGTGATAAGGCTTCTCACTTGGAGCAATCAGCACGTTTAGTCCAGCCTTTCCTGCTGGGAACTCTGCCTCAAGTTCCTCTATCTCCATGTTTTCAGGCTTCTCTATCACCCAAAGGTGGAATGCTTCACCCTGCACCACAAGATTGTCCGCATAACCTATTTTATCCTGAATCTCCTTAATTTCCTTCTTTGGAAAGCCCGGCACTATTCTATCCACCAAGGTAGCACATACATAATTATGTTTAGTAAACCACTCTTTGAATGCCTCATAATCCGTGCCAAAGTCATCCCTCCAGAGTTCTATATACTGGTAGATGCACTCCTTCAGGCGATGACCATTCAAGAAAATCAACTCACAAGGCATCAAGATAAGACCCTTGTCTGCTGCTCCATTGAATGTTTTGAAACGGTGATACAGCAACTGAGTCAGTTTGCCAGGGTATGAAGAAGCAGGAGCATCGGTCAATTTGCAGGCTGGATCAAAGGCGATACCAGCCTCTGTCGTGTTGGAAATCACAAAACGGATCTCTGGCTGCTCTGCCAACGCCATAAACGCAGCATTCTGGCTATAAGGGTTGAGAGCACGACTGATCACATCCACACGAGTAAGTGAATTCACCTTCTCTCCGTTCAACCGCCCTTGCAGATTCACGTGATACAGACAGTCCTGACCGTTCAACCAATCCACCAAACCTTTCTCTATAGGCTGTACTACCACCACACTGGAGTTGAAGTCAGTCTTCTGATTCATGTTGAAGATAATCCAATCTACAAAACAACGAAGGAAATTTCCTTCACCAAACTGGATGATTCTCTCTGGTGCATGGCTCTTTGGAGCCGTGCGAGCGTTCAATGATTTGAGTGCCATAAATTTCAGTTAGTCAAAGTAAAAATGATATGCAAAATTACATATTATATTTGGTATATCAAGACATTTCACCATTCTTTTGCCTTCTTCTTGTAAAAAACAAACACTTTATATTGTTTTCAGAAAGAAAAAAAGGAAAAAAACTGTATATTTACTAAAGTTTCGCAAGTGAATATTCATTCATCAAAAACAATTACAATCATGGCTTATCAAGAAAAGAAAACTACGAGTTATGGAACTCGAGTGGGCAACTCTCTAAAGAGTGTACTCTTCGGTATTGTCCTCATCATTGGTGCTACAGTGCTCCTATGGTGGAATGAAGGTCGTGCGGTCAAGACTGCCGACATGCTCAAAGATGCACAAGAGGCTTGTATCGAGATGCCTAATCCCAACAAGAAAAGTGCAAACTTCGAAGGTGAACTGATTTGCGCCACCGCAATGGCAAAAACAGATGACTCACTCACAGATGCAGAGTTTGGCATCACAGAGAATGCTATCAGCCTCACTCGCAAGGTTGAATACTTCCAATGGGTAGAGCATGCTGAATCTGAGTCTGAAGACAAACTCGGTGGCAAGGAAGAAACTACAACCACCTACACTTACACTCGCGAATGGGTCTCCTATCCTCAGAAGAGCGACTCCTTCAAAGACCCTGCATACCAGGGTAAGAACTACACCTACACCACCTTTGAGAACCAAGACCTTTGGGCCGAAAACGTTTCCTTTGGTGCTTATAAACTCAACGAATCCCTCATTCACTCCATCAGTTCAACCGAAGCAGTAGAACTCAACATCTCCGACCAGCAACTTCAGGCATTAAACAAGATTGTTAGCGATGCTTATGCAGTGGTAACAGGCCAATCCATCAACACACAGGCTCAGCCTGCACAACAGCCATCAGTTCAACCTGTTGCCGCTGATAGCACAACTACCGCTCCAGTAGCCGACAGCGTAAAGACAGTGCTCCCAGACTCCATCTCTCTGGAGAACAAGAAAGACTACGAGTTTGTACACCAGATGGGTAACGTGCTCTATCTCGGTCGCAATGTCAACGTACCAGAGATTGGTGATGTCCGCATCACATTCGAGAAGGTTGTTCCTGCCAAGGTCACCATTGTGTCTCAAGTAAAAGGAGACACTTTCAAGCCATACACTGCTTCCAACAAGAAGAAGTTCCAGACCCTCGTAATGGGCGAAAAAAGCATGGAAGAAATCTTTGAGGCAGAGAATGAGGCCAACTCTATGTGGACTTGGATTCTCCGCCTCATTGGCACAATCCTCGTCATCTCTGGCATCAAGAGCCTCTTCTCCTTCTTCGAAACCATTCTCAAGGTTGTGCCATTCCTTGCTAACATCTTCGCATTTGGTGTGGGCATCGTCAGCACCATCATTGGTGTGGTATATTCACTCATCGTGATTGCTATTGCATGGATCTTCTACCGTCCTGCGCTTGGCATCATCATCCTTATCGTTGCAGGTCTACTCATTTGGGTGTTTGCCTTTGGTGGCAAAAACAAACTAAAGGAACTTGCCAATCGTGGTCAGGCAGCACCTCAGCCTGAAGAAAAATAATGTTTCAAACATTCATAAAGAAGGGGCTGGATGACCATCCGGCTTCCAGCCCACTCTACTTATAACAATCAATCCCTGCTTATGAAAACGGTATTTATCACACTACTCACACTTACAGTATTTTGTCTCTCAGCCTGCAACAAACTCAAACTCGGCTCTCTGCAAGCAAAAGTTGGACAAGACAAAACTCTCCACGAGAGTGGTCCTTTAGGGGATGATGAACAGATTGAGGCTGGTATCATTGATAGAACGAGACAAATTTATACCCACGTGCAGAAAGTCTATAACGATAATACCAGTGTCCCTGACAATGCAATCCTCAACACCTCCTATTGCTCCAAAGACTGGAACGAAAAGTTAGCTCAGATAGAAGAAAAGGAAAAGAAAAGCAATGAAGAAATGGGGTTCTTTGTGGCTGACTATTGGGTAATGGGACAGGACTATCACGAGATTGGCACATCCAACTACAAAGTAGAGAAGATGCTACTCGACACCATTCCTTCACAAGCATCCGTCACCCTCAACATCCACAACTGTGGCAACACCATTCCCATACGTGTCGATCTCGTATGGGAAAAGGGTCAATGGGTGATAGACAACCTCACCGACCTAACAAATGACTTTGACTGGAAAAAAGGTATGGTTGAATACTTGACCGAATTATAGTCTCCAACCTATTATCACTCCGTATTTTCCAGCCAAAACATTTCAACTAAGGGAACAAGAGGGTGTGTCAAAATAGGCACATCCTTTTTTTATATCAAAGCCCCGACTTTCTCAAGCCAGGGCTTCGTTATGTCGTAAAGTTTTCGTATCTTTACAACATGCGATATAAAACGCAACAAAGATACCATTTTCGTCCGTATTCTCCAAATCAGACGATACTTTTTCCTCAGAGAATCGACAAGGACATTGCCCAGGA